>Ga0213824_1001409_pt1 | contig 14025 bp, 23 predicted proteins | sample MC6MC0906MG_FD_179892 | JGI IMG/M metagenome (GOLD analysis project Ga0213824, IMG submission 179892) | Enriched soil aggregate microbial communities from Iowa State University, Ames, United States - MC6-MC0906-MG | ecosystem: Environmental > Terrestrial > Soil > Unclassified | place: USA: Iowa...
CCTTCGCTGAATATATCGGAGGATTCAAAAACGAAAAGTTAATTCCGCGACGATTACGCAATCATCCGTTGAATAAATCGGAGGGGGCACAGTAATATGCTTATTACACACACTGTGTTTAAAAACGAGGACTTATTTCTCTACTTAGATGCAGAGGAGTATAAGTCAATTGTGAGAGTAGCAGAGAAAGTCAATCAAGGACGATTTAAAGACGGTCGGCAAACAGAGTCTACGTACATCGTTGTAAATACAGATGAGCGATATATTGACGAAATAATTGAGGTGCTAAAACTTCATAATGCGTGGGGGAGGAAACTCTAAATGATCGATAAAAAGATACAAAAACTAGAATCTCAAATATCAGAGTTAAAAGAACGAAAATCCAGAATAGATCATGCTAAGTCAGTCATTCGAATTGGTACAAGAATTGTAGACAAAGAGACAAATAACGAAGCCGTAGTAGACGGACTAAAGAAAGGATGTATTGACTTTTCTGCTAAATATACAGACGGTAGTTACTCACGAGGTTATCATTTTGAAGTCGACAATTGGGAGGTTATCGGATGACGCCAAAACAACGCAAGCCGGCAGGCTTTATCGCAACTAGCATCGCAATTATCGGATTGGTGCTATTCATCGCAGTATCATTCGTAGCTATACCGTTATTAGCGCTACTAGTCGGAATGGGCTTCGGCTATGTGATCGAATTGTTCACGGGCGATTACGTGGTGCAAGCGTTTCATTCCGTAGGGCTGACGAAGGTGGGCTCGAATGATTTGCCGAAAGTGTTCGGATTGTTGGCGCTGATTGCCGTTTTCTTTAGAAACGGTATTACTTCGAAGAATAAACGTAAGGGAGACGATTAATTGACTAAATTATTGACTGACGAATTTTTAACGCAATATCCGGACTTTCCGTCCGAGATGACTCCGCTAGGAAAATTCGTATATTACCGAACGTATTCTCGTTTCCTTCCGCAATTTAAGCGACGTGAGACGTGGAAAGAGACGGTTAAACGTGCTACAGAATTTAACGTAGGATTGGCGATTAAGCATCGAGACGAAACGAATATAGTTTCGATAACAGACGAGCATTTACGTAAGGATGCGGAACTGCTATTCGATAACATGTTCTATCAACGCCAAGCACTGTCAGGGCGCACACTTTGGGTGGGCGGTGCAGACGGAGCAGTTGGCGAAAAGTATCCACTCGCAAACTTTAACTGTTCGTTTGTGGCCATTACTAAATGGGACGATATTGCCGACCTATTTTACGCGCTATTAGTCGGCACCGGCGTTGGGTTTAAATCAACGAAAGCAAGTGCTGCGAAGTTAGCGCCATTACGAACAGACATCGAAATTACGCATGAACCGTTTAGACAACGTTATCCAGTCGTAAAAGTGGACGAAACAAATCTTTATGTAATTGATTCGGAAAAATACGAAGGAACGAAAAAGGTGGTATTACATGTAGGTGACAGTAAAGAAGGTTGGGTAGAGGCTTTACGTTATTTCTTCGACATTCTATCGGTCAAGGATTCGGAGTATGATGCGATTTCTGAAATAGGAATCTACTACGACTATGTGCGTCCTAAAGGCGCAAAGTTAAATACATTCGGAGGCACAGCGAGTGGTCACGAACCTTTACGTGAGATGTTCGAAGGATTCGAGCATGTGATTAAAGGTGAAGCAGAAGATCCACTGTTTGTAGCGCCAGAGACATTCGAGAAGAACGGACACATATTCGCAAAGCTACGTCCAGTACACGTCTTAGATATCGGAAATATGGTCGGTAACAATGTAGTTGTAGGCGGGGTAAGACGTACGGCAGAAATATTCCTATTTGACGCAGATGATTTCGAGTCGATGTTCTCAAAGTACGGAATGTATGGTATTTGGAACGTTGAGAATCACGAAGCAGTCGTAAAGGCAGCGAAGGAATATGCGGAGAAGCATAATGTAGAGGAACTAGCTAACATCGCGAATAAACTCGACGCACTACCGACGCAAGACGCAAACGCTCGCCCAGGCATCGGACATCGAGCAATGTCTAATAACTCGATCGCTTTCTTCGATAAGCCGCATAAGGCGTTCTTAGACTTAGTATTTACGATTATGCAAGGCGAGGGAGAGCCGGGCTTCATTAACTTGAAAGAAGCAGCACGCAGACGATTAAAAGGCGCTGGCGTCGATAATCCATCCGAGGAACTATTGCGATTAGTGGCTGAGACGCTTGGGCTAAATCCATGTGCGGAAATACTTCTCGACAGTTACGGGGTGTGTAACTTAACTACGCTGAACTTAACGCAGTTCGTTAGCATGAAAGACGGGTTCCCTACGTTAGATACCGTAGCATTAGCGGAAGCACAGCGTTTATCAGTGCGATGTGGCTTACGTATGACACTGCCGTCACTAGAAATAGCGCATTGGGATTCGGTGCAGCAACGTGACCGATTAGTCGGTCCATCGCTTACTGGCGTAGAAGATGCGCTAGGAATGCTCGGTAAATCAGGCGATGCGCAGTATTTACGTAAACTATTACGTCTACTTGGCGAAGTAGCGCACCAAGAGGCGGAGAGATATTCCGCGCAGTTGCGTGTTAATAAGCCGTTGTTAGATACGACAGTAAAGCCGGAAGGCACTATCTCGCAAGTATTCAACGGAGTTTCGAGCGGACTTCACTATTCGCACTCACCGTACTTCATTCGTCGTATCCGTATTAACGCAGCCGATCCATTAGCAAAAGCAGCGTTAGCGCATGGTTGGGAAATTGACGGAGAGGTAGGAACGCCTGGCGAGACAAAAGAGGAGCGCATAGAAAACGCTAGAACTCTAGTAATCTCGTTCCCAGTAGCGAGTGGAGCGACTGTCACAAAAGACGACGTATACGCAGAGGAACAGCTCGATAAATACTTCGACTATCAACGTAACTATACGGCGCATAACTCGTCTAACACTATTCACGTTAGACCTGACGAGTGGTTGAGCGTAGTTTCACCGAAGATTTACGACAACTGGGACGACTTTGTAGGCGTATCTTTCCTTTCGTATGATGGCGGAAATTATCCTTTAGCTCCGTTTGAAGCGATTACTAAAGAAACATATGACGCAATGTTGACGGAATTTAAACCGTTTGATTCTGCAGTATTAGAGCAACACGAAACAGGCGCAGATAGCGATCTTGACGGAGCAGACGGTTGTGAAGGCGGTATTTGTCCAATTCGATAAATGAGCGTAACAATGCCGAGCCTTAATATGCTTTTAGGGCTTGGCGCCATTTTACTATAAACGGAGGTTGATATGATGGGATTAACAGATATTCTCGCAATTTTTCTAGGCGTATTCATCGGCACATGTATTTATCACGGATTAGTATACGGTGCTAAAGCGTTGTGGAGGAAGATTAAATGAGCCGTGACATAGAACACCCAGACGTAACTCACGCAATACGAACGGGCTATGACCGTGAAACCTGGCGCAATATCCAAGACGCGAAGCCAGCGGAATCAGCGCCGAAAGATTACTACGGAGACATTATCGATTTAAAGAACGATCATTACGTTGTGATTCCGACAGGCTACAAGATATTACATCGTAATCTGCAGCGTTATTTGGAAGAACGAAAGGGATTCGAGTTCAATTACGTATTTAGCGATTAGGAGGCGATTCAAGTGGGATGGACTATATTTTATACGATAGTTTACGCGGCATTACTAGGACTAATTATTAATGCTTTTGAATTAACTGGCTCAGACCGAGGAGCTACAATCGCATGTGCGACGTTGGTAAGCATGTTTCTAGGAGCGATTACTTCGTCAATATTTCACGAATTTAAAGAAAAAGTAGGATGACTAAGAGGAGGCGTAATTATGGGATTACCGAAAGATACGATGTTATACGGATTTGCTGATAAATTGACGCAAGAACAACGCATATATGTCGATAGTATTTTCGATAGTCAAGTAACGATAGTTAACGCAAAAGCTGGCTCAGGAAAGACTACTCTCGCTGTGGCTAGCGCAGCATTAATCGAAAAACCTCTCGTTTATATCTTCGCGCCAGTCGAGGAAGGCAAAATGGGCTTCCGTCCAGGCACTCAGCGCGACAAAGAGGCTGAATATTATCAGCCGTTAATCGACGCTCTTTATGAGATTGGCGAGAATCCGTCCAAAGTGATTTATGACGCTGAGAATGTCGAAGCACAGAAGCGCGGTGACGTTTGGGTATATCCACGCAGTCACATATTCGCTCGCGGTACGAATATCAAAGATTCAACGGTAATTATAGCGGAAGCTCAGAATTTCACGCGAGGCGAGATAAAGAAGATTCTTACGCGAATCCACGATAGCTGTACGGTAATTATCGAAGGACACGACGGTCAGAACGATTTGCCGAATCCAAATAAGAGCGGATTTGTACCGTATATCGAACACTTAGCAACGCATGATTTCGTAAATGTCGTGCAATTAACGAAAAACTTCCGCGGTCGTTTATCGACTATTGCGGATGAAATGACTTGGTAGAGGAGGCGATTGAATGAAGCAGTATACAGTAACCTTTACAGAAAACGAATGGGTAGCGCTTTTATCAGCAGTGACAATCGCTGAATACGACGCAGTAGCTCGTAAAAACCTTCGACTAACAAAAGCGATGACATCGCTAAGAGACAAATTATCTCAGAGGGAGGCTACGCAATGAAACGATATGTAATCGGCTTAAACGTAAATGACAGTAGTGAGTTACCGCAAGCAGCTACGAACATTCAAGCGTTCATCAATACTCTAGGCGTTGCAAGCGAAATGGAAATCCAAGTGAGCGTTAATCCGCTATTGACTCAGCCAATTAATACGCACGCTATCGGATTTATGACGGAGAGCGAAGAAGATTACGAGGAGGGTGAGTAAATGGCGACTATATTAGGCTTAGGCGGACTAATCCTCGCCTTTACTCTGTTAGCAATCGGATTATCGGGTGCATTTGATGCGAATTAGGAGGCGATACAATGAACGGACAACAAGCGCAAGAACTCGAAAAGGTGGCGAATAACATGCCGTTAGAAATCGGATTTAAACGTTTATCAGATAACGCAATATTGCCGACAAAGGCGCACGCAAGCGATTCAGGCTTCGATTTGTACGCAGCACAAGACGTTATCATCGCGCCAGGTGAGACGGTAGTCGTTCCGACTGATATTGCGGCACAGCTTCCGCAAGGTTACGAAGCACAAGTGCGACCACGCTCGGGAATTACGAGTAAGACGAAATTACGCGTACAGTTAGGGACGATTGACGAGTCGTATCGAGGGAATATCGGAATTATCGTTGATAATATTGCCGACAAAGGACCGCACATTACTAGAGGTATTTGGACGATTAGCGACGATTTTTACGAAGTAGAACGCCCACTAGATTCTCATAGTTACGGAATCCGCAAAGGCGACAAAATCGCGCAGTTAGTAGTACAGCCGATTCCAGCGACAGTTGCCGTTGAGATTACAGGAGAGTTGGAGGATACTGACCGCGGAATAAACGGTTGGGGAAGTAGTGGCGTATAAAAATGACAAAGATACTAAAGTCGAGCACTACTAATACCCGAACATCATAGTGACATTCGGGCAGAATTTTCAAGTCCATTTTTCTTGAATTTGAAAATCATTATTAGGCATTTACAGCCTTATATATTTTATCGTGCCGTTCAAGTCTTTCGGCTCAACTCTCTACCTCACCTAGTTATCAGTATGCTGACAATGAAGCTTTAAGAAGGTTAAATCAATTAATTACACGTACTTTACTGATAACTAAACAGCATTCAAATACGCTTCATTCATTGATTTAACTATAAAATATATGACTTGTATTAAACAGTATTGACAAAATTATAGATATTATACAACCGAGGAGGAGAGTAATAAAATGATCACTATTAATTTTACGGTAGAAGAATACAAGTTACTAAGGCAGGCGACTGAGAAGTTTGCTGATTACGTAGAAGAAAACTCCGACGAAGAATTACACGATAAAATTGTAGACTTGAATGAGAAAGTGTGGGGAGCTAATTAAGATGACGCAAATTGAACGCAAAGTAACGTTATTGGCACATACGCAATTAAATCCGGATTTCTACGCAACATTTCCGGATGATATCGATTATATGTACGACAGTAAGCGAATTGACGACGGAGAGTGTGTCGCTCTCACAGCCATTCGTACTTGTTATTCACCGGGCAAACCTAGCGAAATTGTCGCTAAAGAAGGCGCTCGCTATTTCGGCAAGAAAGCGACAGACGGCGGAAAAGGTACGGACGCTGACCGACTAATCCGTATGATTCAATCGTCAGGGCATACGAGTACGCTAGAAGGGATAACGTTTAACTTCGCAGTAGAAGGCGTCAGTCGAGCGTTACTTGCTCAATTAACCCGTCACCGCGTTGGCTTCTCATTCAGCGTGCAGTCGCAACGATACGTTAAATTCGGTAGTGACGATCGCAGTGGCGGATTTGATTACGTTGTTCCAGATACTATCGCAAGCAAGCCGTCAGAGCCTATTATGGATGATGTTTGGGGCTACTATGATAATGCGTATGTATTCTTCGAATCAGTAATGGAGGAGGTTCAGCGTGCTTACGATTTGCTTCGTAAAGCAGGCGTTCCAGCCGAAGATGCTCGCGCAGTCCTACCGAATGCAGCTGCGTGCAATCTCGTATTAACGGTAAACCTACGCGCACTACTCGATTTCTATGCTAAACGCAAAGCCGGACGAGGCGCTCAGCATGAAATAACGCAATTGGCGGAGGAATTACGCAAAGCAGTCGAAACAGTCGAGTCATGGACAACGCAACTATTCGAGGCTGTCTAGTGAAGCGAATCAAGCGGACGCTATCCGTAATCCTACTCGCAATTACGTTATTCATATTCGCATATAAACCGTCAGACCACGAATATTTATCGGAGAGTCCCACCGAAAGCCAATACGAAATAAAGGCGCTAGAATATAACGGATTCAACGCAATTCATACGCAATATCTCGAAAAGCAGCGTCAACAAGCCGTTGCTGAGTGCAAAGCCAAACGTCAGCAAGCGCTAGAAGAAGCTCATAGGCTATATGACGAAAGGGTTGCGGAGGAGGCTCGTAGGAAGGCGGAAGCTAAACGATTGGCAGAGCGAAAACGGTTGGAAGCGCAGAAGCAGATTAGTCGGAGTAACGACGCTAATTTAACGCGACTAACGATGGTTGCGACTCACTATGGAGCTGATTGCGATGGTTGCTCCGGTATTACAACTAGTGGTCACGATGCGCGTAGCACGATTTACTATAACGGGATGCGCGTCTTGGCAGCACCGAAGTCAATTCCGTTATATACAATTATGCGCGTGACTTATCCGAACGGAGATTCATTTAAAGGAATCGTGCTTGATCGCGGTGGTGACATCGTAAATGGACGACTAGACATTCTTGTTGCGTCAGAGAACGAGGCATATCGATTAGGAAAACAAACGGTAACAGTAACAATATTAAAAAACGGAAAGGGACGATGATTTATGGCAAAAGCGCAGAAGGGCGATTTGATTCGAATCACAAATCCGTGTGAGGGCGACCCTTACAAAATCGGAGAAATTTACGAAGTAGTTTCGGTAGATGAGGTATTCGACGAGTATGATTCGGATGTCTATGTTAAGTACGGGGATGGCGGAGAACTTCTCGTATATTATGACGAATACGAAATCCATCGCAAAGCTGGCGAGGAGGATGTAGCGACTGTTCCTACTAAAGCTACGTTACATTCGCGTGAAGAGGTTTTACCTAGACACGAAGTCGAAGCGATGCCAGATGCAGTTAATCAGCCGTCTCACTACACGCAAGGACGATTCGAAACGATTGAGATTATCGAGGAGATTACGCAAGGCTACTCGGACGGCTACGTCGCTTACTGCGTCGGCAATGCGTTGAAGTATCTCGCTAGAGCGCCATTTAAGCACGGCGAACCAACGGAGGACATCAGTAAAGCAGCGAAATATTTAGAGTTCGCATTAGAGCGATTACAAAGTAAGAGTGCACCCAGGTAATTCATGAAGTACATTCTACCCACTTGATGCGCTTTCCTTTGGAATCTAAGAATTTTCGTACATGCGTAGAGCAGTCAGCTAAACGATAGATATTGTTAGGGTATCTCCATGTCTCCACATCAGAGGAATAGGCAACTAAATCAAAACAAGCTTCGTTCCATTGTGTTACGTAAAAAGTGTAATTATCGTATTGATATGTAAACTTCTTCATAGTATTACCCCTTTCATAATTACTTAGTTACCTTATTATAGCAAGTGCGTAGATTTTAAGTCAACGCAAAAATGACGCAATTAAAAGTAATGAAAAGCCTATCTAGCGGAATGTTGCCGTGATGATAGGCGAGTTTTGACGTTAATTAGACAAAAAGGAGCGATTATATGAAAATTCTCGAATTATTCGCTGGCACGCGATCAATAGGAAAGGCGTTCGAAGCACAAGGGCACGAAGTTTTTAGCGTTGAATGGGACCTTCAACACACAAATATCGATTGGTACGTAGATATAGGCGAAATTACTGCTGCTGACATCATCGCAAAGTTTGGACGTCCAGACGTAATTTGGGCGTCACCGGATTGCACGACGTACTCTATAGCAGCTATCTCGCATCATAGAACGCGTGAGGATGACGGTAATTTAGCGCCTAAATCAGACTACGCTAAGCAATGCGATATGATAAACGCTAATGTACTGCGGTTAATCCGCGAACTGAATCCGAAGTATTTCTTTATCGAAAATCCACGCGGCGGTATGCGTAAGATGCGATTCATGCAAGATTTGCCTCGTCACACCGTTACGTATTGCCAATATGAAACCGAAAAGCCGGCGAATCAAAGGCGTATGAAACCTACGGATATTTGGACGAATCATCCTAATCCGCAATTCAAGCCGATGTGTAAGAACGGCGCACCTTGTCACGAGGCAGCTCCACGAGGCAGTAAGACTGGTACGCAGGGCCTAGCGAAAGTTGACCGTAGTCGCATTCCGCAAGAACTATGCGAGCATATCGTTAAAATTAGTGAAACGGAATATTGACGAAAAAGCAGCAAGCGATTGCCTACTGCTTAAATATCACGACATTGCCGCTAAGTGACGCAGTATCATCGTAAAACGTCTTTCCTACTTAAATTGACGGAAAAGCTTCGTTAATAACGTCTGAATATCGCTACAGCGTTATCACTAGACGTTTTGTCCATGTAGTATGTGCGGTCGTCCTTATCGCTGTCATCGTAAGAGAATTTCTCGTTAAATCTTTGCACTTGGAACAGTTTAGCACACGTAATATCTTTCTTAGCGCTGATAAAATAGCCTGCTGCTTGCGCTTCACGATTACCACGTAATGCTTCCGGCAAAGCGATAGCGAACGCTTCATCTGCTTTGTTATAGCCGACGATAATACGTGTACTAGGTCTAATACCTAACGCCTTTTCAACGCCTTTTAAATAAAGACGATTCCTACGTCCGATAAGAAGCGTCGGAACGCCTTTAGATGCTACGAAATCGAAGCCAGCAAGCATATTCGTTACTTCTTCGTCGATAACAGGCTCACCGAACTGTTCAACTAGCGCTTTATCCAGTTCCGCAACGTATGCATCAGCTTCGCCAGGATCAGCGAAAGTATGCATCGGATAGTGTCCAGTAATAGCTTCGATACCCACTACGAATTGTTTGCCGTCATTATCGCAGTATGCCTGCGCAGTAGCGTCAATTAGGGGCAAAACTTCGTCGTAAGTGAAATATCTCGTAACTTTAGTCTTTGGAACGTCTTTTGTTATCTCGATAGGCGAGTCGATATCTTCTTTAACGATTTCTTCTTCGATAGTGGCAAACGTGCTTTCTTCGTAAACCATCAGCAGTTGGATGTATGTGTCTTGAGCTTGTGCGTAAGATGAGCCGGCTTGTGCGTTTTCAGAAATTAAGTAATCTTGTGCGCCGTCTTTAGTAAGAATGTATACACCGTTGTAGAAACGTAAATCATCGCCTTCACGGTACTTCTTCATATATAAACGGACAATAAGCTTTTCTTGACGCATAACTAACGCATCAATTTGCGCCATTATGTCTTTAACATCGTATATTCGCATGGGAGTTTCCCCTCCGTATCATTAGTAATAGTTACCATGATTATACAACGTAAGTCCAAGGTAAGTCAATTAATTTAACGCAAAATCAACGCAAAAGAAAAGAGGAGATTAAATGGCGCAAATTAAGCCGGAAGTATTTAACGAATTACTCGGAATCACTGAGAGTTATCAAGCACCACAAGCACTATTAGAAGTTTTATACGACCGTCCAAGACGCGAACAACTTATGATGGACGTACTAACAGCAGTTGATTTCGATGTTGATGACGATTTCTTCAGAGATTACTTTCAAGCAGAACACGCCGACCGTAAGGTAAAGAAGCAAGATTTCACACCGACATCCATCTCACGCCTCACTCGCGCATTAGTTGGCGATACAGGAGGATCATTCTACGAGGGTTGTGCTGGTACTGGCTCAATGACGATAGCTGCGTGGGATGCCGATAGAAAACAACATAGCCCGTTCGATTACCGTCCGTCCTGGTATTTCTACGTATGCGAGGAACTATCTGAACGAGCGATTCCGTTTTTGGTATTTAATCTTGCGATTAGAGGAATGAACGCGGTTGTAACGCATTGTGACGTACTATCTCGCGAGGCATATGACGTATTTTACATTCAAAACGATAAGGACGATCATTTGTCGTTTAGTAGTATCAACGTATTAGATCGAAGCGAAGCCGTAGCAAACGCTGGCTTATACATTCCGTTGAAATGGTCAGACAAAATTACGTATGATCCGCAAATAGAATCGCCAAGAGAATTTGAGGAGTTGCCAGCGTTTAGTGCGCCACCTCGCGGAAGTATAAGTGAATTTACCTTTGCAGTATATGCGATGTGCGGCGTTAAGCATCCTGAGTTGGACGATTATTTAGCGGTAAAACAAGCAGAAATGGAGGCGGAGTAATTGACGCAAATTAAACGTAAATCAACTGCAAAAGCAATACTATCGAACTTACACGCATTAAAGGAACGCCGTTATGTCGGAGATTTAGACGCCAGCGACACGCTAATCGACTTTGAGCGAGCTCTAGCCTTAGCGAAATTGACGAAAAGGCAGTCGGAGGCTATTCGATTGCATCACTATGATGAGTGTAAGCAAGCGAAAGTGGCAGAAATTATGGGAATCGCACAACAGAACGTTGGGGCGTTATTAGAACGTGCTACAGACGAAATAGACGAAGTATACGAGATGTGGGCATGGATGGACGGAGAATTGACGCCAGCAGATTTCGCAGAAGAAAACGAAACGGAGGAAAACTTATGCGCTTAACTTCAGAATACTTACCGATTTTGCGAAACGCGATTAAACATGATACACCGTTTACCTTCGATGGGCATACGTACGATGTGACAGATAGAGACGAGCGAAACGACGCAGTACAGACGTTACTAAATGTGTGCTATTACGACGATGCTCAACTAGATGAAATTGCGTTCTTGCTGCTTTACGAAGAAATGACAGACAGTCATCCGGATAAAATGACTAATACTGAACACCCGTTCTATTCAGATACACAGTTAGCCCGCAGAAAACACGGCATCCACCGCAAGAATGATGGGCGAGGTATGAAAGAGGTTCCGTTATGGTGTGCCGATAATGTAGCGACAGATGGTAAGGATTATTCATTCCCAAAACGTCGTAAACGAGATGATCGAGAGAATCGCTATATTGACGAAGTTGCGATATCTCGCAATAAGGAACGTCGACTACACTATAGAAAGTTCTTACGTGGAGAATTAGACGGGCAATTTACAGTAAAAATAGCTACAGGCGAAATTATTCGTCATAAAATTGAATAAAATCGTGTATTTTAACCGTTTAGTTATCCATATATTATGAAGGGAAGTTTAAGTAACTTTAGGGCACGCAAACTCACGTAATTTCGACGTGAAAGGCGTGTCTTTTTATTCGCTCGGTAAACGCATGGAGAGTCAAGCCCTTTCCGCCGAGCCGTATTTTAATTTACGGAGGTTAGAGCGAATGTCAATCGTACCATTTAACGTAGAAACTGGCGAGTTACTATATAACGCCGGCTACACGATAACAAGTCCAGAACAACGGCAAGCATATCTCGATAGACAAGCGTATGTAGAACGCGAGAAAGGCTCGCATTGGGTATCGGCTTATCACGATTCCATTGGCGACATTATCGGAGAGTTATCGTTAACTCACGCTGGCGCTATTCTAAAGCTACTACCTTACATGCGATTCAAGGCGGACGGCAAACTGATTAGCAACGGCAAACCGCTAAAACAGACGGAGATTCAACGCATATTTAAACGAAGCAAGCGTGCTACTGTCGATATTCTATCCGAGCTATGCGACATCGGTATTATTAATATCGTTAAAGAAGGGCGCTCGAACGTCTTTTACGTTACATCCGATTATCATACGATGGGCTACGTTACAGATGGCGTTAAGTTTACGAAAGTGTATCAACGTAAATTGCAGGAAGTTATCGAGGATTTAGCGCTTAACGACGTTGGTCTGCTGTATAAGATTCTTCCGTTTTTCCATTACAGCGAATATTACCTCGTTGTTAATCCGGATGAATCAGACGGAGATAAAATCAAACATTTAACACGCGATCACCTGGCGTTATTAATCGGTCATGATGCGGACACAGTAACGAGAGTATTATCGAAGTTACGCGGACGCAAGGCGCTTATGTCAACGACTAGCGGGAACACAACGCGATATTTAGTGCATCCCGACTTGATGTTCCGCCAACAATTAGAGACGGAATGGACGCGTGCAGTACGTAAGATGTTCGAGCAGCACGATAAATGAGCGTAAATCTATACGACGAAAACTGCACCTATTAGCCGATTTATACGACGAAAACTGCACCTATTGAAAGTGGCTTAACGCTTAGAGCGAGTAAGGCTGAACGGCATTTTGACGCAAATTCTTCTCTTTATCTTAGAGGATAACGGAAACCTTCGCCAATATAGATACTGAATGATATATCGTTTTAGTGTGATTACTTACTATCATATTGATAATCATGGGACGGCTTGCCGGCACATAGGGCACAGCCCGAAGGTTTTATCTTTTAAAGATTAAGAGTCTTTGTTATCACAAATCCTCTATTGTCTTTTCTAACGAAAATCCAATGTCAATCATTATTACGTTAATGATATAACGTTAAAAGGAATAACGGTACTACCTAATAAACGAAAGGAGAGCGATATAAATGGCGAAATTAAACGCAGAGCAATACGCAGCTATTGCGATATTATCACAACCGAAACGTGGCGGACTTAATTACGAACAAGTCGCAGAGCAAGTCGGAATAGACGTTAGAACATTATATAACTGGCGCCAAGATGACCGTTTCAATGACGAACTTAAGCGTAAAATTATGCGTGATACTATCGAAAGGTTGCCGGAGGTAATGGCGTCAGTACCGGATCATATTATTAATGACGGTAATGCAGCGATGTTTAGAACGCTATTGCAGGCGCAAGGCTTATTAACGGAGAAGGTTGAGTTGGAGCAACGCAATGTAGGCGATGTGGATATCGAAGCTATACGCGCTAAGTTAGCAGCCAAAGCTAAAACATCGGAATAAGGCGTGTGTGTATCGATATTATATAGGAAGAAACACGGATTAGGTTATGCGATAGGTGTTCCGATATGTACCGAATCGACGAGGGATGTCGGGCAGAGGGGCGGAATGGGCATACACCCGAAACACTTTGGCGAATATGGCGCACTGGCAGTCGGTATCGTATACAGTATTTTATGCACAGATATACGTAATCCCTGTTCGATTACTAAACGTAAGTGTACGTAAATAGAAGATTCATGGCGTATGTATAAGAAACTGCATACGCTTATTTTGCGTGCAGTAATGAAACGTTGATACAACAACG
>Ga0213824_1001412_pt1 | contig 14012 bp, 12 predicted proteins | sample MC6MC0906MG_FD_179892 | JGI IMG/M metagenome (GOLD analysis project Ga0213824, IMG submission 179892) | Enriched soil aggregate microbial communities from Iowa State University, Ames, United States - MC6-MC0906-MG | ecosystem: Environmental > Terrestrial > Soil > Unclassified | place: USA: Iowa...
TCGGCAATTCTGCCCTTCTGGTAAAAATCCTCTATATTTTCAAACTGCATTTCAGACGGAATACCGAAATTTTCTGCTGCAGCTGATCTCCTTTCATCCTCCGGCTCCACCACCGCAACGATATCTGCCTTTTTTGTTTCATAGGCGTGTTTGGAATAAATCATTCCCCGCTGTCCTGCACCAACTAATGCAATTTTCAATTTTCTTTCCTCCTGCTTTTATTTTCTGTCGTCCATCGAATTAATCGGGAAGCTGCGGGTCCTCCAGCGGATAATAGCCGTCGGGATAGAACTCATCCCAGGCATGTGCCAAATCCACTGCAGTGTCACTACACAACTCTACAGTCCCCATCCTGTAATATCCGTCCTTCTCCTCCGTCCGGATATCCAGCTCCATGGGACTGCCATCAGCAAAGAAAATCCCAACTGATAAGCAGTAATCACCAAGGGGCAGAGCCGGCAAAGCAACAATCTCATTGTGGGTGATATCTCCAACCTTCCAGGCATCTTTGTCAATGTGTAGGACAAATTCCTGCTGCTCCCCTTCCATTTCCAGCCGAAACCTCAGGCTGTAATCCAGGTAACAGGGCGCACTGCCCTTATTTACGAACCAAAACCGGAGAGGGAGAGCTCCCTTTGACGCGATCTTCTTTGGATAAGTCAGCCTTCTTATAGTAAAGTCATACCCCATATCCACGAGACGATTGGAGAGTCCGGCATGCCAGCGCAGGCTTTCCCGGCGGATATTCTCTCCTGGGTTCTCCTCTTCTATATGAAGCAGTACCGGCATACGCTGCCAGGTATTTTGAAGCCGGTACCCTGCAAATTTTTCACAGCAGCTGATCCAGTTATCTTCGCTGCAATTTACAATAAGGCCAAAAGGGTATTCATGCTCCTTTAGATACTGCAGTAAGGCCTCTTGCTCAAGACTAACCAATAATGGGATGCTCTCAAAGGCTTCCAGATAAGCATTCCAGATTCCCTGGCTGTTATCTTCCGTAGAAACCGCAATACCAATAAGCTTTTTATTATTCAGGGCGCTAGCGACTCTCCTGATTAAGTGTATAAAACATTCCTCTGAGCCCTTATTTAACCAGGCAGGTAGTACCTGTTTTATGGTAAGGACCGGATTATGTACCTCTGCCAGTGCTTCGTTTAATCGGTTTAAGTCATAGTTACCCCGATGAGGTTCCAGCTCCTCCCAGGTGAGTTCTACTATCTGGTACTGCCCTCTGCCAGGATTAACTGTGGCCTTAGAAAGTGGCATCGGCCGTATTTTATAAGTCTCATAGGGACTGAAATGTTCCAGTGCATATTTGCCCATGGGCAGCTCCTCCTTATTTTAAATGGCTGTCAACAATCTGTCCGTAGCGTGCAATATCTTCCTGTGTGATATAAGGCATTTGATCCGTTTGATCCGCTTCTTCCTTTAAAACCACCATACTTAAGTTATTAAAACGCGATCCTGTTGCCATATAAGCAGCCGCCGCTTTTTGCAGGGAGGTCTTAAGTTCCACCTTTGTTTCATCGGCTTTCCAGTCACCAAATACCTCATACCGAAGCATGGCATCTCCCTCTTTAATCGGATATAGATAAAATTGACGCTGGACCTTTATGATATTGCTGGTATCATGATCAAGCACCAGAGACAGTCTTGAATCATACAGCCAGCTTTCACTCCAAAAACCTTTGACCGGCAATTCCGGAAAATAAGTCTTGTAAAATTCCAGCGCCAGCACCATGGAATTCTTAAGTCTCTCAGGGTTATATCCCGGTCCGGAAGGCACATGGAGCGCCAGTAGCATATCTCCCTGATTTAAGGCTTCCGTCCATTCCTTCTTTATCAGCGTTACTGGATTCCTTTCCACAAATCCCATGGGACTAATGGGATTTGCTGTAATCTCCTCCTCAGTCTCCTGCCAGAGGGTAGTGAAGACTCCTGCCTTATCATAAACTCCGTTTATTCCATTGAACTGCCCGTCTCTGCGGAATTCCTCACCGCCATGCTTCAGGGCCGTTACCTTCCCGGAAACCTTATTCCGGTACATGGTAAATGTATCGCCAAAGCGGCAAGGAATAAACAGGAACCGGTCCATAAGAAAGATGGAGCAGGTATAAAAGTTCATATCCCAGGGAAAATCACTTACACTTACATCATCCCGAACCAGTTTCTCTAATTGTGATTTTATGGGCTGGAAAGGGATATCCCGGTAATAATGCTCCGGAACGCCCCGTTCCTTTAAAAGCTTTATGGAAGGAACCACACAGGCCAGCAGAAGAAGGAAAGAATAAAGCGCTCCGTACTCTGCCATGCACACAGGAGTCATATTTTTATAGTTATCTACATCACAGCGGTTTCTGGCAGAGCACATATCCCATACCAGGAATTTAGAGAAGTGAAACAGAATCGGGTCCTCTTCCACTGCTTTCGCCGCTTTTATAAGCAGCCGTTGCTCCTTCTCCGGAAGATTGAATTTCTCAAACACTTCCTTTAAAAACTTTCTTTCTATAAAATGGATATCCTCCTGCCCGGGGTAGCCGGCATAGAATTGCTCCAATCCCTCGGGCAGATTATCAAAACCGCAATAATCCACACATTCTTTGAATCCATACGATAAATGTCCCATACGCGTCCCTCTATTCTACGAATATTTTTCCCAAACAATAGTAACCTTCCTTTAAACCTTCAATTGCCAGCTTTATATTACCAAGCTCCGGTATCCCGGTCTCAATTCCTATTTCCAGAGAATACTCACCGGCCTTTCCTTCCAGGGCGAATTCTTCTTCCCAAAGGATATCCATGTCCGGCAGCCAGCTTCTGATATCCGTTTTACTGGTAAGGCTGATGACTTCCTTCTCATTTTTCAGGCGGACTACCAGGGGATACTTATGATAAATAGGAGCAACACCTGTATTGGCCCACAATCCTCTGACTCGGAGGCCTTCTCCTTTTTTTACCACCGGATTATACATGAGCTTTCTTAATTCAAAACGGTATCCCATTTTATTGAGCCACCTTTTTACACTCTCCTTCCATGGCTCAGGGACCGTAGTGCCCTTGCTGTTAAAGGAAGAGATATGCCACTTTATGGATTCCTCCACAATATAATCGATATCCCAGCCCTGGAGGTACCAGTCATTCATGTGCCAGCAAGCTTCAAACACTACCGGTGCCTTTTTCCATGCAGCCTCCATTTCAAAGTTGCAGATGTTTTCCGGATAAAAATCCAGCATATGGGACCATTCTTCCTGATGGAAACCTCCCATATCTCCCAGGCAATCCACTCGAAAGCCTATATTTTCTTTTCTCTCCCGGATTATTTTTACCGACTTCGGATCATGCAGGAGAGCCTGCAGCGGGGTTATCTTAAAATTGTCAATATAAGCACCTACCATCTGCCTGATGCTCTCCTCTTCAAGAAACTCGGTACCTCCGCCTTCTCCCCAGGCCCCTACCAGTGCCATATCCACCGAGCTTATGACCGGATGTCCGTCAAAATGTTGTGCAAATTCCGAAATAAAATCAGACCAGTATGTAACATAGGGAGAATGCAGCGGATCAACTCTCCAAAAGGGAAACTCTGGTTTCTCCCGGCATTCCCTTCGAAACCAATCCGGAATATCGTCCTCTTCTGCCAATGCATAAGGAGAACAGCGGACTATTGCCGTACAACCTAATGCTTTTGCCTCATCAAGTTTTTTCTCAAGGATATCCCACCGGTATCTGCCCTTTTCAATCTCCAGATCCCTCCACCGAACTCCGCAGTAGGTAATCCTGCTGTCGGGATGATTCCAGGTTCTGCTGCTGTCGGTAAATTTGTATTTCTCCACCGGATTGCCCCGGTTATCATGTATTACTCCTTCCGGTTCCATCAAACCCGGAGCTGCAATAAAGCCAATCCCCGGATTTTCAAGGAGTTCGTCAATTATTTTAGGATATATCACATAGGTATCACTCATAGGCTTATCTCCTTAGGCTGTATAATTTGTTTGAAACAAGAGGCAGCCGCTGCTTTTATACTGTTCTGCCAGCTCCTGCAGTCTGACCGTATCACAGCAGAAGTACTCCGATAAACATTGATAGCAGTGTAACGTCCCGATTTGCTTTCCTAACAGCTTAAGGTTAAGAGCAATCTCGTTATTGCTTAATTCCTTTGCACACTTATGGCAGCGGACACTTTTCATCTCAACACTCCCCTTCTGTTTTGCTGATCAGCAGCGATCATTCTGTTAAAACTAGTCAGGTTCTTTTTATTATTGCTTTCTTTTTTGTTACTTTTTGTTACGTTTGTTTACTAAACCTTATAGCTGGATTATAACATTTGCCCTGCCTTGTGTAAATACCATTTTTAAAATTATTATAAAAATTATTGTTAAAAACTTTACGAATGGCTTTGCAAATCTTTTAAATTCCTATCTTCTTATACCTTTTATTTCATATGTTTTTTTGAAACATTCCGGTGAATTATGACAAAAATCCTTTAATTGGAGTGATTTTCCCATAAATGCCACTCAGTGGCTGGAAAATTGAGTATTGACAAACTCAGTAACATATTATTATAATTTAACTGTATGTAACATACATCCTTTTACGTAAACATACTAAACTAAAATTTCACTAGCTGTGATTAAGGGGGCAAACTAATTTGAGCACAATCAGAGATGTAGCCAATCTGGCAAAGGTGTCAATAGCTACTGTATCACGGGTATTAAATAACGATACCCAATACAAAATGACCGACGAAACCCGGGCCCGGGTATGGAAGGCTGTTACAGATTTGAACTATACGGTAAAATCCCCCGCAAACTCTTCCTCCGGTGACAATAAAGCCCATTCAGGCAATGCACTTGTAAAAATAGGCTGTGTCCTAAGCGTAACGAAAAACAAATATAACGACCCTTATTTTATGTCTATCCTGTCCGGCGTAGAAGAACAGCTTCAAAGCAACGGATATGAACTAACCTTCATTAAGACCGGTGCCGAGCTGGAGGATAAAAAGGCCTTATACAGCGCCTTTAGCAATCCGGTCTCCGGTCTGATTCTGATGGAATCACTCAACAGTGAAATCTACCAGTTCATACGAAATCAGGTTCCAAACATTGTCGGAATCGATACCTGGTGGGAGGATATCGACAATGTAGGTTATGACCATTACAGGGTAGCAAGTGTGGCGGTGCAGCACTTAATTGACAAGGGACATAAAAAGATAGGCTTTATCGGCGGCAGCGGTATGAGCGGCAATATAAAATCCAGCCAGAGATACCGGGGCTATTACGCCTCCCTGCATGCTGCCGGTCTTACGGTAAATCCTGACTGGGTTATTGATTGTGCCTGGGATGAGAACCTCTGCATGGAAAAGGTCAGCCAGCTCTATCAGAAAGAAGATTCTCCCACCGCTTTCTTTGTAGCCAGTGATTTAATGGCCATGGCCGCCTTAAGCAGCCTTTATAAAATGGGAATAGCCGTACCGGACAAAGTAGCAGTAATCGGGTTGTCAAATATAGAAATATCCAAATATTCCAATCCTCCTCTGACCACAATTGAAATTCCTACAAAGGAAATCGGCATGGTTGCAGTCGATCTGCTCCTGGCAAGGATTAACGGGTATCAGCTTCTCCCAAGGAAAGTAATTCTGCCTACCAGCCTTGTTCTGCGCAATTCTACCTGATATCTTATGGGGATCCGGCATTATCATCAGAATCCGGCATTATCATGGGAATCCGGTTTATCATGGAATTTTGTGTATTAAAAAGCCATAGGAAGAAAATCACGATCTTCCTATGGCTTTGGATTCATTTGAAGGAGTAAGGTACTAAATGTAAAAAGCGAAAGAAAAACCTTCCGGTTTCTCTTCCGCTTTTATTTTTAGATTTCTTTATCAAACTCCGGCACCTGCCGGTATATTCTTATTCTCCAAATACAGCACGATAATCCGCCTGGAATTTTTCAATTCCCTGGTCTGTCAGCGGATGCTTCGTCATCTGCTCCAATACACTGTAGGGAACCGTGGCAATATCCGCCCCTGCAAGCGCACAATCAATGACATGAATCGGGTTCCTCACGCTGGCGGCAATAATCTCCGTTTCAATCCCTGAGATACTGAATATATCCACAATTGTCCTGATTAAATCCATTCCCGGCTGGGAGATATCATCGAGACGTCCCAAAAATGGTGAAACATAAGTGGCACCTGCACGCGCTGCCAGCAACGCCTGGTTTGCACTGAAGACTAAAGTCACATTGGTTTTGATTCCCTCTGCATTCAAAACCTTCACCGCTTTTAAGCCTTCGACTGTCATCGGAATTTTAACAACCATATTCGGATGGATTGCTGCAATTTCGCGCCCCTCTTTAATCATACCGTCAGCATCTATCGTCGTAGCTTTCACTTCCCCGCTAATTGGTCCGTCTACAATCGAAGTGATCTCCTTGATTACTTCCACAAAGTCTCTGCCTTCTTTTGCAATCAGTGACGGGTTTGTCGTTACCCCACAGATAATCCCCATATCATTTGCCTTTTTAATATCCTCTACCTTTGCTGTGTCAACAAAAAATTTCATTTTCTTTCCCCTTTCATTCGTCTTAATATTATTTTCATTTTATGTATTAATTCATTTAATTAATATATCCTATTAAACAATAACACTTTTAATAAAAATGGTCAATAGGTTATTTGAAATTGGCAAACAAAAAACAGCACCAAAGTCATAATACGCGCAAACGTTTCATGACTTTGGTGCTGCTTCAGCATAATTCCAATATTCAGTTCTGTATAAACTGTCCCGGGCTGTCAAAGACCCTGTCTATCGCCACGATCGCCGCACCGGTCAGGATGGGATCCCCCTGGTACGTACTAATGGAAAGTGTAAGTTCATCAAAAACATCAGGCAAAATTCCTTTTTGCACCGTTTCACGTACGGTCTTCTCCATTAATTCAGGGTTTGGACGTGCCATATCATCACCGATAATAATCCGGTCCGGGTTAATTACATTGACAATGTTTATGATTCCGACGCCAAGACTCTCACATGCCCTGCGGTAATGCTCTGTATAAGCGGTGTCACCGCTTCTGATTTGCTGCTCCAAATCCTCAAAATTACAGCCTTCCATACCGGCACGTTCTCCATATACTGTCTTTACAAGTTCCAGGGAGGAAGCGTAGCGTTCCAGACACCCTCTGTTTCCGCATGCACATGGTTTCCCGTTTCTGTCTATCGTCATATGCCCAATCTCACCTGACGTCCCCAGCGCCCCTTCGTAGATTCTGCCATTCATCACGATTCCTGCGCCAATCCCCTGACCGGCGGCAATGTAAACCAGAATGTCATCATGGTAGGCTTCCTTTAAATCCCACATATGGGCATAGGCTCCGGCATTTGCGTTGTGCTCTAAGAACACCGGGATATCCATTTCCCTTTCAAAAAATGCCTTCAACTCAATATCTTTCCAGATATCCGCACCCGTTATCAATGCTATACGGCTTTTTTTCGCTATAAACGGCCCCGGCACTGCAAGCCCCGCGGCCAGCACAGAGTCCTTTCCATATTGCTGAATCAACAGGCGCATCCGCCCCACAATCTGATTTAAGATTTCTTCTGCACCAGGCTGCTTTTCCGGCTCGAAATCCACACGCTCTTTCACAATCTGCTTACCAGTCAAATCAAATAGTCCCACGCTGTAATGCTTTCTCGCAAGCCGCACGCCGATGACGCGGTAGCCGTCAGGATTAATAGACACTCCAATCGATCTGCGCCCTTTGCTGCCATTTAAAAAACCAACCTCTTTTACAATTCCCCAGTTTAAGAAATCTTTCATGATGTTGGTCACTGTCGCCTGTTTGAGCCCCGTAAGTGACGCCAGATGTGCTCTGGAGCATACGCCTTCTCTTCTTAAACTTTTCAAAAGGAGAGACCGATTCATCTCCTGTGTCACATCCTGGTTAATTCCCCGGTTCTGATTCATTCCGTCTTCCTCGCCGCTCTATAATATGCATCAGATATAGTTTCTGTCAGCTTTTCCTATTATATCACGATTTTTTAACAAACGTCAAATGCCGAAAGAGACGATAGCGAACAGTTAAACTTTGGGTATCACATATTACTAAGCAAGAACACACGACTGACAATTGATCCCCGGAAGCCTCTCTATGTAATATCTCGTATTAATAATAAACCACATTTGGGTACTGAATCTCATAATAGTCCAAATGGATACGCCTTGGAGTTCATACTCTTCTACCAATCCGGCTCTTGAATCAAAACTTCTTGCATCTTTAAACCATACTAAATGCAGAAATCCATTTTCCGTATAGAAGAAGTACGGTGACTGCGCTTCTTCATTAAATTGTATTATTATACCGTTATCCGCAGCAATTTCTATTGCACGGCTATCGCTTATAGCAGCAGCTTCTGTGACACCAGGAACATAAGGAAGTACCCAATCATAACCTAGTGTGGTGATTCCAAATATAATTTTTTCTGGGGGAATAATGCTAACTGCATAATCTAACAATTCTCTTAAAACGTTAACCGGGAAAATAGAGTTTGGATAGCTATATGACAATGCCCAATCATAAGATGAAAATATAATTCCATCTACAGATTCCGTTAATTTTCCGTAGTCTATTTTTTCAAAACTGACATTTGGAGACTCAATATTCGCAATAGGCGTAACAGTGATCAGTATCTTGTAGCCCTCTGAATGAAATCTCTCAGAAGCTCTTCTCAAATATTCTGCAAAGCTATTTAAGTTTTCATAATTGATTCTTTCAACATAAATATTAATACCGCAAAAACCTTTTGTTTTCATTATTTGAAGAGCGTTCTCAATAAAATGATCCTGCACAGAAGGATTATTTAAAATAGTATTGGTCACTTCAGGATTGACTATTCCACCATCCGACAACGTGGAAACAAACATCATGGGTGCAACACCATAAGTTTTTGCCAGATCGATCAGTTCCGTGTCATCGGATATGAAAATAATCTCACCTTCATTTGTTACTCTATAATTGAATATAGTCAGATAAGTTAAAAAAGGAAGCGTTTTTATTAAAATAGGTCTATCTATATAAGAAAATGTATAACCAATCGTGGTAATCGATCTAGTTCTATTCGTTTGATAACTGATAACTATCGTTTCACCGTTGTACAAAAATTTCCTGTCGGAAAGATATGGATTATTTCTTAATAATTCCATTGTCGTAGTATCATGCTGCTTAGCAATACTCTCCAGTGTATCACCAGCCTGGACGGTATAAAGTGTTTCAGGCTGAACAATCACAATCGTTTGGCCTATTGCCAAGTTGCCAGGATTTGTTAATCCGTTTTCCAATATTAATCTGTCAACAGGGATTTTATAATACTCTGATATTGAGTGGATGGTTTCACCAGGTTGGACAACATGTATGATCATGGCTTACCTCAGCTGATCTAATTAATTCTATTATATGCTGCCCTTACGTGTTCATAACTGTTCGATGGCTCAACTCACAACTCTATAAATCAATATTGCATATCAAAACCTTCTGCCAATCGGATCGCATAAGTTTCTCCGGCCTTCTCTAATGCAGGAAGCATATAGCCTTCGTTATAACGAATTACCGGAAGCCTGTCATAAGCCCTCATACCCATATGTTTCAAAGTTTCCTCCATATTGTGAAGACATTCTACGGTTCCCAGTCCGGTACCTCCGGCACAGGCTACAAGAAGGCATCTTCTTCCCGCTAAATACTTATTGTGTGCGGCCTCACATCTGCGCAGACGATCCATGAATGCTTTCATGCACTCGGTAATATCATGCCAATAAACAGCAGATACAAAGACAATGCCATCTGCCTGAACCAGCTTTTCGTAGACAGCTGCAAAATCATCATTAATAATACACTGGCCTTTTGTTCTGCATATTCCCCAGCCTTTTCCACAGGCTTTGCAATGCTCCATTTTCATTTGATTCAGATGAATTTCTTCTGCTTCATATCCTGCGTTTAGAATTCCTTTCATTACCTTGTCTTTTGCAGCTGCTGTAAGTCCATCTTTGTTCGGGGATGACCATACTACCATAATCGCCATAATTACATGCCTCCTTATAATCTCCGCCCAAGTTCATATGCCTGGTTCGGGTAATCCGTATTCTCAATATCAGACCGACGGCGGCAACCATAAGCCAGAATCTTACCGCAGTCCTGCCAGCCAAGATATTTGAGCGTCGTTTCGTAGGTTGCGGTTATACCATGAAATACCCATTCCTCAGGATATGCCGCAGTCACAATTAAGATAGCCTTTTTTCCCGTCCCCCGAATCAGGTCATTAATACCATGATAACGGTCTATTGCTGCTTTTAGCTGTGCAGAAACATTGTGATAATAAAGGGGCGTTACGTAAGCAACCAGATCAGCTTCTATCAGTTTTGGGTAAAATTCCAGCATGTCATCCTCAAATACACAAGGATTCTTTCCATATTGGCAATTGTCACAGCCGATACAGGGGTGTATCTTCTTAAAAGCAGTATCAAAGCGGAAAACCTCATGACCTGCTTCAACAGTCCCTTTCATGAAATTCTCCGCCATGAATGCCGATGTACCGTCCTTATGGGGACTTCCGGTTAAAACTACTATTTTCATACCTTTTAACCTCTATTAACTTTTATGCTGCTATTGTAACATTTACAGGATATGTCAACAAGTACGCACCTTTAGTACATATACTTTACTTTAGTATAGTGTCAGGAGGGTTACGCAGAATTAATGCAGCTACGCCCATACTGGGTATGCCATGAAAAACAGGAAGGACCTCCTATCACGTTCCTTCCTGCTTTTCTGCTTCTATCCTCCGATTCTGGATTCCAACCCAATCTTCAACGCATATTGGTGATATTCCTCCAGATCTTCTTCATGAAGCATTTTTTCAGACATCTGGTAAACTCTTCCTAGTTTCTCGTATTTCGCTTTTCCTAGTGTATGATAAGGAAGAAGGTTTACGTTTTTAACTCCCAGCTGCTGTAAGTATTGTAAAGTCTTTTTTATTAATGCGGAATCAAAGTTGAATCCAGGAATAATCGGCATGCGAACAGTTAACTTATCCGGACACATCTCTACCAGATATATCAGATTTTCTTTGATCTGTTTCCCATTCCCTCCTGTAACCTTTTTTAGCACTTCGTCATCCAGATGTTTAAAATCATATAGAAAATGGTCGACATAGGCCTCAGCAGCCTGCAAGGTTTTTAAAGGATAATTTCCCGTAGTTTCTACCGCCGTATTTAATCCCTTTTCCTTACTTGACTTGAGGATAGCAATCAGCCCCTCCAGCTGTACAAATGGCTCCCCTCCGCTGATCGTGATTCCTCCACCATTGGAATTGTCATAGTAATCCTTATCCTTCATCACTTCTTCCATGATGAAATCCAGTTCCATATCTTTTCCATAAAATTCGATTGCATCCTGCATACAGTTTTTCTCACAAGCCCGGCAATCGGTGCACAAATTCCTTTTATAATTGAAAATCCCGTTATTATCAAATGTAATTGCCTTTGCGCTGCATCCCTTTTCACATGAAAGGCACCCGATACACTTGGACTCGTTATATAACAATTCCGGATAAGATGTCTGTGTCTCAGGATTTGCGCACCATGGACAGTACATGGAGCATCCTTTTAAGAAAACAGTAGTTCGAATTCCCGGTCCGTCATGGGTCGCAAAGCGTTCGATATTGGTCACTCTAATCATACAATGCCCGGCTCAGCAGTTCTTCCTGAATATCCTTTGTCAAATTTACAAAGACTGCACTGTAACCGGCTACTCGAACAATTAAATCCGGATAATTATCTGGATTCTTCTGGGCATCCTCAAGAACGCCATAATCCACAACCGTTATCATGAGCTGGCAGCCTCCTCTCTTAAAGTATGTATCAAATAACATCTTAACTTTTACTCTGTCTTTATTGAACATACGGGGGGTGAATTTAATATTCTGCACGCTTCCGCCGTGATATTTTGCGTTGAACCTAACCAGGGAATTTAAGCAGGCGGTAGGTCCGTTCTTTGCTGCTCCGCCCTGTGGATTATTGGCTGGATTTAAGTAAATACCTGTTTTCCTTCCGTCCAGGCTGGCAAATGTATCATGACCCCAATCTGTATTTGTCTGGTTATTTGAAATGACAATCAGAAAGTATCCCATGCCATAGTCAATTCCCTTCTGTCGGATCCCTTTGGCTACGAATTCAAATAAATCATTTGCCAGATTATCGCATTCCGTTTTGTCATTGCCGTATTTATCCTGATCCACTAAATCTTTTCGGATCCTTTCATACCCTTCAAAATTGGCAAGCTGTGCCTGATGCAATTCACTGAGACTATATTTTTCATCTATATATGCCAGCTTTTTGATCGCCCAAAGCGAATCGCTGGAATTGATGTTTCCGTATGTTTCATTGGTTCCGCCAAGGATTTCCACTCCCCCATCCAGCACTGCCTTCCTTCTATTGATACAATCATCCATCAAAACAGAGGTAAACAGAAATGAGACTTTTTCATTCATAATCTCATAGGAACGGTATTGAGCCTGAATACTTAAATCAAAATAATAATCTAACAATTCCTTATATTTATCATACAGTTCGTCAAAAGTCTTGAATTGGGAACATTCCGGAATCTCCACGGGTCCACTTTTTCTTTTCCCGTCCATAGGGTCTATTCCGCCGTTTAAGGTGATATTTAAGATTTTTAAAAGGTTCAGTAAAATATTTGGTGTCCCTACACTCTTCCCCTGAATGACAAATTCACCGCAGCCAAATGGTACGTACTGTTCCGCTATTTCCCTTTCCACACGCATGGAATACATAACTGCAGGTACATTCACATCATCATTGTATAAAGTAGGATAGGTAGCACCGCTTCCGATACAATCATAGGCCATATCCATCATGTATTCTGGAGTATCCTTGCTAAAGCGCAGCGTAAACTGAGGTTCTACATAACGTGTGTCTTTGCACACTCTCATACAGATTCGGGCAAATGTATCTGCTTCTCTCGGATGTTCCCGTCCTACACCGCCTACAATAATACGCCCGTTAACTGTGGTACGTCTGTTCTCAATCATTTTCCACAAGGATTTCAGGTACCGGTAAGAGTCTTCTTCGTCAATAATGCCATGATCCAAATCATGCTGTAAAAATGGTCCCAACACGTCATCCAGCCGCCCATAGTTAATTACTCCGGCACAAAGGGCGTAAATCCAAAACAACTGCAGAGCCTGGTGGAACGTGCTTGGTTTATTATTCTTAATATACCGCAAGTCATTTTCCATTAGTTCCAAATCGTTTAAACGGGATTGATCTGCACCGTTTTTTGCTTCTCTCACCAGTTCAATCTGACGTTCTATTACCTCCTGCAAAAGACAAAGGCTTTCATAACTGCATGTTAGGAATTCATTCTGTTCTTTTAAACGGATCAGTTCTTTTAAGCCTTCCAATCCATATTCCATCAGTTTTTTATAATTCAACATCATTCCCGACAACCTGGCTGTTGCCATCAAAGGATAGGAACAATCAATGAACCTTCCGACTGTATTCTCTGTCAATACCTCCTGACAGTACATTGCTTTCGTATCGTGATCCTGCCAGTATTCGTAAAGCATATCAACTCTTGCTTTTTCCTCTTCAGTCGTCAGCGTTTCTTTAAACGCTCTAAGCTTATGGAATACACAGTAATGGCCTACGCCTCCGATACTTGTTACACTGCCAAAGCCTATGGGCAAAAAATCAAGTCTACCTGCCAGCAGATCATCACTTTCAATCGAACGGAACAGAACTGGGTATATTGTTTTTAGGCAATTAATCTCTCTTCTCGCCTTATCAAACCCATCACTGTTCCTATGCGCCTCTGTATAGGCTTCCATAATAGACAACTGCGCCTGTGGTGTTTTTTCACAGGGAATTGGGATTGACACCTCAACGTTTTGAGCGCCGTCAATGTTAATTTTCTTTTTCACTGCCGAGTCTCCTCCTCTATCTAA
>Ga0213824_1001420_pt1 | contig 13888 bp, 11 predicted proteins | sample MC6MC0906MG_FD_179892 | JGI IMG/M metagenome (GOLD analysis project Ga0213824, IMG submission 179892) | Enriched soil aggregate microbial communities from Iowa State University, Ames, United States - MC6-MC0906-MG | ecosystem: Environmental > Terrestrial > Soil > Unclassified | place: USA: Iowa...
TTCATAGGGAAGACCTCTTTTCTAGGATTGGTTGTGGTGACTTAATTCTACCAAGAAAAGGTCTTCCTTTTTTGCCGTCTTATTCATTTACACAAAATACTTTATACTCTCCTGACAAAGTAAGAGTTAATAAATAAACCAATAAACATTACAATAAATAATAAAGAAATTATGGCAAAAAGGTTATTATAAAACTTTTTACTTGTTTTAAAAGTATCTTTCACCTCATATCACCTCCCAGTTAAAATAATCTATTTAGCAATCTCTGTTTTTTGAGTATTCTAGTGCCTGTTCTTACTATATCAAGTTCCCTAACCACAAATGTATATTTATCCTAAAATTACTATAAATCCCATTTTAACAGTTACCTTATGCCGTTTTTGGCGCTTTATTCTTATATATTAAGGTAATTTTGGTCTCTATCAACCAATTTTATCTATACAATTCATGGTGATTTTCTTAAAATGATAAATAGTAAGTTAAAAAAGAGAGGTTTGCATAATGAGAGATTGCCCGAAATGTTTAGCTCCTAACGCTTATGAAAAGATACATAAGGATGGTTATTTTTCATATATTTGTGAATACTGTGGGTCAGTTATGGAAGATACTATGATTTTAGAAGAAGATACTACAATTACAGTAAAAGATAGTGTTACAGAAAGTATTGCACCTTCAACAACAATAATTAAAATTGATAATGAGTCAAAAAGTAATAAGCCATTTATTCTATTACTAGCTCTAATACTCATTTTTTGTGCCATACCATTTGTAACTAATGATTCTTTCCTTAACGATCTCAAAGAAATTATTAATATTAAGGTTGAAAATAATGAAACGGAATAAAAACCCCAATATTTCAAACCAAGAAACTACAATTACATCTACTAAAAATTAGAGAAAGAAATGAGAATGGAAGATGTGTTTTAGATGGATAAGCAAAAAATGCAACTGTTTTTGGTGGTTTAGTTTTCCTAGAATATGATGGGGTAAATGAAGACAGCACTGTTTCCATTCAGTATCGAGATGGGAAATTATTTTTATTAATGATTTTGGAGTAATGGTCAAATCTTCCGCAAGCAGTAGCCATGCAATTCTTAATTGTTTCTATTCCCTGTTTGTCAATAGGTAGCGTTCAAAGAGACGTCTTGAAGGATGGCAGTGGGATTATTAAGTATTGTTAACTATTTTCCTAAAATGTTATTAGAAGGTGGGAGGCTTATATAATGATTGATTGTCCAAAATGTTTAGCTCCTAACGCTATTAAAAAAATACATAAGGATGGTTATATTGCATATATTTGTGAATATTGTGAATCAGTAATGGAAGATACGATGATTGTAGAAGGCTATACGACTATGTCAGAAAATATTATTATTAAGGAAAATACTTCTCCTGTAAAAATAGCAGAACCTGTAACTGAACAGGAGCAACCTTATTTTAAAAATAAAAAAGAAACATCGTGGCATAAGATATTTGTAGCTATTATATGTTTTATATTTTTTAGTATAGTTTTAGTACTTTTACGAGACGTGAAATTTTTCCCTTAAGTTAGACCAGCTCAATCAGTTACACTTGAGGAATTGAGAGAATTAAAAATAGGTATGAGTTTAAGCGAGGTTGAAGAAATTTCAACATATCTTCCATAGGTTTGGTGAGGAAGTATAAAAGTACGAACATCGCTTATTTGCACCAAGAGAGATAAAAGAAGACGCGAAAGCCAAAATGTATTTCCATGATGAAAAAATTACTTCTATTGAGATTTATGATTTAAATAGGGATCAAATAGATTTAATTAACTCTAGGATGAATGAGTAATTGTAATGAAACCAGCTCGGCTAACAAATTCAGCTTTGCTGGTTAATAATGTTTTTGTATTCCTGAGGAAATCTTGGTGCTCAGTACCATCATAGCTCCACCCAATTCACAATATTAATTCAAATTCCGAGGATTTTTAAAATAAACAAACCACCTTAAAATTGTTTCTATTGGACCGAGTGAAAAGCGCTTTAAATAGTGTTGACTTGCTTTTAGCTGAATGCCATAAATGATGACCGATAAAAGGATTCCGACAAATATACCCAATTTCCCAAACAATCCAAAACCGTAACCATAAAAAATAATTGTACAGATTACCGATTGCATTAAATAGTTTGTGAGCGATAATTTTCCGATTGGAGCAAAATAATAGTTCATTTGCGTTTGATAGCGGCAATATAGCCATGCAAATAAGGCAATATAACCAATCGCTAACACATATGTCCCTATCGAATAAATAAATAAGCTGTAAGGCGTGTCAAAAATAATGATCCCCTTTAGCAATAACCCGACTGGTATGAGCAGCACCACTTTTTTATATGTCCTAATGCTATTTTGTAGCTGTAAAAATGCGCCCCTTTTCGCCATGCCCATCCCGAACAATATAAATGGACCTACTGCAAGAAAGCTTATACCAACATAGAAAAGCCAGCCAATTGGTAGGATGAATAATAGTGTTAAGCCACCCTCTACAATGAATTCACCTAATCGTTGTGTCAATATTTCTGCATATGTACCGTCCTGATAAATCATGATTTCCGCTGTCGTTAAAGGCTTCACTAGCTGTATAAAACTGTTGCCAAGAAAGGCTCCTATACAGAGGATTGCTATCAAAATGAAGCCCCATACAAAATACGTTTTCACATGGCGCTTTAAGAAAAATAATAATAAAATGAAAAGAGTCGAGCCATATGTTAATAAAACGTCTCCTTCCCATACAAGTGCAATATGTATAGCCCCTAATACGGATAGGCCAACTGCCCGTCGAAACACAATATTTTTGTACTTTACCCCTGAAGCCTCTCGTGATTCAATCATTTTTATCAAAACATAACCAAATACAAAACCAAAAATCGGATAAAATGACCCTTCTACAACAATTTTCACAAAATAATAACTTACTTTATTAAGCCCACTCGCCGATTCAATAATTTCTACTCCTGATGAACCAAATTGGAAATAAAGCATATTTGCTATTAAAATTCCTATTAGCGAAAATCCTCTTAATGCGTCCATCAGTTCCACACGTTCTACCTTCAATCTCTCACCTTCTTTTACGTCATTAATTACTATACGAATGTAGCGAAGAATAGTTTCGTAATTATTGTAATAAAAGGTTTTATATACTAATAAATTAATGATCTAATCTTAGTATTCATTGTAACCTGGTTACTTCTGACTACTTCAAGACTAATTTCTTCCCGTTAAGTTATTAACCTAATTTTTTTGATTTCTAGAAACATTTATAATAAAAAACCACACCTTTTAAAGATGTAGCTGTGTAGTGTTTACAACCATGGAACTTCTATGTATTTGAATTGCCTGACTAATTTCTATTCCAGTTTACAATATACTTCTAAATTATCTAAATTGTTAACAATTTAGTAAATCTATTTATGAGAAAAGCATAAAATTCTTGTATATAATAAACATAGTAAAGCCCCAGATGCTCAATTTATTTTGAGCCTTGGCTTTATTTATACGTTACAATAAATTCAAATGCAAGTATCTCTTTAAATTATCATTATTAATTTTAGTTTATATTTATGATTAGCCTTGCAATTACACAAAACTTGAACCTTATTGACTGTAAATTTCTTACCATGGTTTATAATTAAGAACGATAGCTTTTAATTCTGGTAGTACACTCAAACTATGCTTAAATTTATTTGCAACGAGTTCAACGTAAATGAATCTTTTTCCGACATAACGATTTTTTCCTACGTAAAAAAACTTGCCGACCAGCGGCAAGTTTTTATTTAATATCATTCAGTGCTCGTTCGAAAATATCGACGGATTCCTTTTACTTCTTTTCTGGGAGGTGCGAATAAGTGTCGATAGTAATAGTGGATCGGCTATGACCAAGATGAGTAAGTCTTCTTTCGATACTTTTTTGCGTTGACGTTTAGGCATAGTTACATATTGCATCGGATTTTCATTTAATAAGCTCCAGGGATAAACGGCATTGCGCAAAGCACCATCCATGACACAACGAAAAATTGACATAGATTTTTCAGAATATTTTTCACGGAACTTGTCATTAATCCATGTTTGCAATATCGTTGGTGTTAAATCACATAATGCTATGTCACCTATTTCTGGAGCGATATGATTTTTTATGACCATAGGAAGATCCGTTGATGGTTTTTTTCCATACGCCCTAACCCTTGATATATCTATTTTTTCTGGTCGTCCATCTTCAACACAGCCATAAATGCTTCTTGTGGGACTTCGACTGAGCCTACTTGTTTCATACGTTTTTTACCTTCTTTTTGTTTATCAAGAAGTTTACGTTTACGAGAAATATCCCCACCGTAACATTTTGCTAATACGTTTTTACGAATTGCTTTAATCGTAGAACGTGCTACAATTTTTTGTCCAATTGCTGCTTGAATTGGCACTTCAAATTGTTGGCGCGGGATTAATTCTTTTAATTTTTCAACGATGACTTTACCACGATCGTACGCAAAGTCACGGTGTACGATAAAGCTTAGTGCATCTACTTGCTCTGCGTTTAATAAAATATCCATCTTCACAAGTTTTGAAGGTTGATAGCCGATAAGTTCATAATCGAATGAAGCGTAGCCCTTCGTATTCGATTTCAAATAGTCAAAGAAATCATAAACGATTTCTGATAATGGCATTTCATAAATAATGCTCACACGTGATGTATCAATATAATCCATTGTCATGAAATTACCACGCTTCAATTGACATAGCTCCATAACAGCTCCTACATAATCGTTCGGTACCATAATTGTTGCTTTTACATATGGCTCTTCCACTCGATCAATTTTTTGAGGATCTGGCATAAATGAAGGGTTATCAACGTTGATTGATGTACCGTCCGTCATTTGCACATGATAAATAACAGAAGGTGCTGTTGTAATTAAATCAATGTTAAATTCACGCTCAATACGCTCTTGAATAATTTCCATATGAAGAAGACCTAAGAAACCACAACGGAAACCGAAGCCAAGTGCTTGTGATGTCTCTGGTTCATATTGTAATGCAGAATCATTAAGCTCTAGTTTTTCTAATGCTTCACGTAAATCATTATATTTAGCTGTATCAATCGGGTATAAACCACAATAAACCATTGGATTTAAACGGCGATAACCAGCTAATGGTTCAGCCGCTGGACGATTAGCAAATGTAACTGTATCCCCTACTCGAGTATCGCCCACATTTTTAATGGAAGCTGTTAAATAACCTACGTCACCAACTGTTAACTCATCCTGTGGTACAACCTTTGGTGTATGTACCCCAACTTCAACTACTTCAAAGTCTGCTCCTGTCGCCATCATACGAATCTTATCGCCAGCTTTGACAGTACCATTGACCACCCTAATAGAAATGATAACACCTTTGTATGCATCATAGACTGAGTCAAATATAAGGGCTTGCAGTGGTGCATCGGGATCACCCGTTGGTGCAGGTACCTTTTCAACAATCTGCTCTAAAATATCCTCAATACCGATTCCCGCTTTGGCAGAAGCTAATACCGCTTCAGATGCATCTAAACCGATTACATCTTCCACTTCTTGACGTACGCGTTCTGGATCTGCCGCTGGTAAATCGATTTTATTGATCACTGGTAAAATTTCTAAATCATTATCAAGTGCTAAATAAACGTTTGCTAGTGTTTGTGCTTCAATACCTTGCGCTGCGTCCACAACTAAAATGGCACCCTCACAAGCAGCTAAACTACGTGATACCTCATATGTGAAATCGACGTGTCCTGGTGTGTCGATTAAATGGAATGTATACACTTCGCCATCTTTCGCTTCGTACTTTAATTGTACTGCATTTAATTTAATCGTAATGCCTCGCTCACGCTCTAAATCCATTGAGTCAAGGAGCTGTGCTTTCATTTCACGGGAAGTTAATGATTTCGTTTGCTCTAAAATACGGTCAGCAAGCGTTGATTTCCCGTGGTCAATATGTGCAATTATAGAGAAATTTCGTATATTCTCTTGTCGTTTTAAACGTGCTTCTCGGTTCATCTTTTCCACTCCTAATTAAACTATAATGAATTATACTATGAACGTTATGCAAAGTACAACAACAGTTAGAAGGCAAATCCCATCGTATCAACACTTTACAGGATTTATCGTATTTTTGAACTGTGCAAGGTAATGCTAAACTTGGGGCGAATTGCCGCTAAAAATCATTGCTTGGCAGCGTGTAGATGGGATTAGATAATCTTGAAAATGTAATGTGAAATAACTTAAGAAAGTCCTTTAAAAATACAGCTCAAAATACTTAGAGTTTAAAGGACCAACTGGAGAAAGCAATGGACATTAAAAAGAAGAGGCTGTCGAGAAAGAAAAATTTCTCGATAGCCCTAATCTTTTACAGTAAATATTCACTATAAACATGTTCTTTCATTTCAATAATCAAAAAAATATCATCCTTATCACGTAAGGGTAATCTTAAAAGGATTTTCTGACAGCCCTACAGTTAAGACTTATTTAACCATCATATTCGATTATATTTTTACGATACAATATTTTACAAAGATTTTAACTACTTTTTGTAACTATAATAATCAACTTTTGTCTACTAAGACTTATTGTAATATCCCATATTTATTTTTTATTCGCTCTAGTTTTTCTCTAATCGGTTTAGCAAGCAATAATAGAAAAATTACATTAGAAATAGCGTAGATTATCATAAAAGGCACTGCGGAAGTTAGTGCCAGTGCGTAAGCTTCCCAGCTGAAAACACCATACAAAGATATTGTTCCCCAAATGTCCATACCAAATGAAAAGAAGATACCTGCAAAAATACCAAATAAAATAAGGGGAATTTTTTTATGCATTATCCCCGTTTTACCTAACAAGCCAGCAATAAAACCTATCGTTCCCCACATAAACATTTGAAACGGTGTCCAAGGGCCTTGTCCAAAAAACATATTCGAAACTAATGCAGACATTGCCCCTGTTAAAAATCCTGCTTCCGCGCCAAGTGAAAACCCTGTAATAGCTGTAATAGCTGCCACAGGTTTAAAGCCAGGAGTAACAACAAATAAGGCACGACCTGCCACTGAAATAGCCGACATCACTGCTATAACTAAAATTTCACGTGGCTGTGGCTTCCTACGTTCAAATGATAGGAAGAATGGGACACACGCTAAAATCATGACGACAATTGAAATAAAATAATATTTTCGGTCAGCAAATACTGTAATACCCGCATATAAAGTAAGTGGAATTAAAACTAGGATGACAATGAGTGACATAATTAAACGAGTGTTTCTTTGCATAGAAATACTACATCCTCACATGTAATGGCATTGCTCAATAGATCTCTTGATATTCGATGCGCAGCAGTTGTATAAAAATTGTTTCCACTATAAAATGCTCGTGGTTCGCCCTCAGATACGATACTACCATCGAAAAACAGGGCACATCTATTGCTGTATTGTGCAGAAAATTCAATATCATGTGTCACCATAATGATTGTCATACCTTTAGCTTGTAAATCTTTTAATATTTCTGCGAGTTCTTCCTTTGCATGTGCATCAAGACCTTTTGTCGGCTCATCTAGCAGCAAAATTTTAGGTTCTATTAATAAAAGCTTTGCGAGTGCTAGCTTTTGCTGCTCACCACCACTTAAATCATACGGATGTCGATTTAATAAATGAGTTAAATTAAACAATTGAACAGTTTCTTGGATTTTTGCTTCTGACACTTTATGTAAATAAGCCATGTCATCTAGCTCTTGATGCACCGTTTTTTGTACAAATAATGTTTTCGGATTCTGCGGTAATAATGTTAAATATTGTTGGTATAATTGTTTATTACTGTAGCTTTTTATTGCCTTATTGAATAAAAATACTTTGCCATGATAAGGCTTTTGTAACCCAGATAAAATATCAAGAACTGTGGATTTTCCAGTGCCATTTCCCCCGATTATCGTTATAAATTCCTGCTCCTTCACCTGCAAATTAAAATGATGGACAATATCCATACCGTTCTTTTCATAACGAAAAGCAATATCCTTTGCCTCTAATACAATATTTGTTTTAGTTTGAGATATTGTAGGTAGTATGTGTGAAGAGGAAAAGTTATATTGCTGATTACTAAGCCAGCGCTGTCCCTCACGAATCGTAAGAGGAATAGGACCTATACCGTTCAGTAGTTGGAAAATTTTCGTAGCTGTTGGTAGTGCTGTAATCATGGCGTGATTTGCTGGTAAAGCCTTTAAAATTTCCTTAGGCGTACCATCAAATAATATACTCCCCTCATCCATAATAAGTACACGATCTGCGAGTGTGAGTACTTCCTCGAGACGATGCTCAATTAAAATAATCGTAATACCTAATTCTTTATTTAAACGATGCAGTGTTTGAATGAACTCCATTGCCGCTATTGGATCTAATTGCGATGTTGGCTCATCTAGCAACAGCAATTTTGGCTGCATCACCATTATGGAGGCTAAGTTTAATAATTGCTTTTGACCACCAGAAAGCTCGGTTGTTTTATGATGAAACCATTTTTGAATACCGAAGAAATTGGCCATTTCTGCTACTCTACGTCGAATTGTTGGTGAATCTATCCCTAGGCTTTCTAGCCCAAAAGCAAGCTCATGCCATACTTTATCTGTAACAATTTGGTTATCAGGATTTTGAAATACATAACCAATGTCCGCCGCAGCAGCTTCAGCATTTAGCTGCTCCAAGTCACCGTCCTTATAGCAAATATTACCCGTCAACGTTCCATGTGGGTGCAATTCTCGTTTGAAATGGCGGAGCAATGTACTTTTCCCACACCCTGATTGCCCTATTAGAACAATAAACTCACCTTGATGAATAGTGAGATTAATATTTTTTAATATTGGTTTTGCTTCATTAGGATAAGTAAAGCTTACATTGTTGATTTTAACGATCGCCATTTTAATGCCCCCCTGATTTCGATTGCTAATGGAATAGAGAGTAGAATGAAATAGCTACCATAAAATAAAATGCTTACAATATCCCATTTGATCACTCCGAAAGTTGGATAAAAATAAAATGTTGTTGTACCAATAAAACTAGCAGTTACATTACTAAGAAAAAGCAAGATAATGATTGCCAAAACGTAGCCGTCTCGACGCTCAAAAATAAAAAGAGAAAAGGCGGTCCTTTTTTTGACACCGTAGCCACGAGCTTTCATAGAATCAGCCGTATCAATGGCATTATCCAATGCCCAAGTAATCAAAATAGATAAAATACGCACTGTACATTTGATACGATGCCATAAGGAGCCAGCTGTATAGTCCATACCGATTACCTTTTGCGCTTGGACAATTTGTGCAAGCTGATGCTTAAAGCGCGGAACTAAACGTAATGAAATAGACAATGTTAGCGATAATGCTGGCGACACTTTTCCAAACAAATAAATAAACTTATCTGATGTCATCATGACATTATAGCAGCTAAACCATAGCATAATAGCGACAATCATTGTGGCAATTGCGATTCCATACATAATTGCCTCTACAGTAAGCGCATTGCCATTTATATAAAGCAATACAAGCTGCCCATTATGACTAATCATTGGATTTATAATCGCCATTAAGAAAAACAGAGGTACATATAGCTTCCAGTCTTTTAAAAAAGGCTGTCTTCGTAAAGCTATATTTAAGCTTATCGCTGAAAAAATAGTAATAGCTAAATAAACAGGATGCATAAAAAACATGGATAAGCCGATAGCAGCGACAAAAAAAGAAAAAAGGACGATAGGGTGAAACGTTTCAAATGCCTTCATTCGTTACCATCCCAATAATGTCCTAAGTCGCGACCTAAATCGACTGTATAGTTCCATTCAATGACATCACCATCTTTTAATACATATTGGCTACAGCCATAATTCGGATAAACACCATTTACTTTATACATCCAGCCACTTAATTCACCAGCACTAAATTCATACAAATGATTAATACCCTCTACATAAACACTGTTATAAATATTTTCATTGGCGCCTTGATATTCCATTTGAATTTTATGCTCCTTCGTTGCACGCTGCAGCACATCCCAAACAGTATCCTTCTCTGATAAAAGCTCGTATTTTGTTGCCTTTAAAATGATCCCGTTCTTCGGTACATATTTCTCGCTTTGTAAGGAAGGGTCTAACTTATCCCAATGTTTTAGTAATGTATCAACACGAATTGCAATTGTTACAGTACGTTTTTGAGGTGCTAGCTGTTGCTGCTTTTCTGTTTTTGGAGTAACTGTGTTTGTTTTTTGTTTATCATCAACTTGTTTCGTCGTTGTTTGTTCCGTTTTTGAACTTGGTGATTTTGTGATTTCTTGCTTTTTCTCATCTTCTTGTTTTGGTTTTTGCTTTACTTCATTTGTTTCTTGCTGTGCTTTTTGCTCTTTTACTGTTTGCTGGAGTTCTTTCTCATTTTCCTTGAGTAGGTCCTTGTCCTCTACCTCAGTCTCCTGTAATTTCTGCTTTTCCTCAGCAGTCTCATTTTCTACTGAGGACGTTTGTTCTTGCTCAGAAGTAGGCTGAGGGTTAACACTTCGTTCCTGCTCCTGCATCTGCTCGAATTTCTCAACTGTTTGAATATTACATGCTGTTAAAAATATAGCTAGTAGCGATACTAGTAAGAAGTGTAAACTTTTTTTCATATTATTTCTCAACTACCTTTAAGAAGTTGACATACATTTTAGCTGCATGTGCTCTTGTAATAAAATTAGTAGGATTAAACAAACCGTTTGAGCCTTGGGCAATTTCAAAATCATATAAGAAAGTAATTGCTTGCTGAGATTCCTTTGAAAGCTTCGCAATATCATTAAAGGGTGCAATATTTTTTGGTATATAAGGCTTACCTGTTTTATGTGTATAGGCATTAGCTAGCATAACTGCTAATTCCTCACGTGAAATTGGTGAGGAGGGTGAAAATTCATTGGACTTTACTACTAATATATTGGCATCATAAGCAGCGGCAATTTCTTGTTTAGTTTCCTCTTTATATGAGCTAATGTCCATAAAAGGTGCATTTCTGGAACTTGTTAAATGAAGAGCGCGCACTAAAATCGATACAGCCTGTACACGACTTAAATTGTTATTTGGCTTAAACGTATTGTCCTCATAGCCCTTTAATAATCCTTTAGCTACTGCAGCCTCGATATCAGCCTTTGCCCAATGAGATTGAATATCCTTAAAGCTCACTTTAGCAGCAGGAACTGTAGGTTGATTTGGCTGAGTTGGTGTTGATGGTTTATTGTTTGGCTTTTTATCAGATGTATCATATAGCTTTGTTTTGCCTGCAAGTAGTCGGTTATACGCTACTAATGTATAAGAAGCCTGCTCTGTTGCCATGCCGTTAGCTACAGATTCAGTTAATACATGCTTGAAGCCGCCATCTTTTGCATTATAGAAGGTGAAAAAGCTTTCAAATAACTTATTAAAACGCTGATCTTTGTTGATATCAATATTTAAGCTAGTAAGTGCTGTAATAACTTGTGCAACACTTTCTAAGTTTGTTGTTCCCCAGCTTTTGTAGCTACCATTAGCTCCTTGCAAGTTTTCTAATGCATTTAGTGCTTTATTAATAGATGCCTTAACGTCCGCTCTATCTTTATAAGTTGAAAGAGCTTGAATAGCCATTGCTGTCATATCGGGATCGGCTTTCTCTCCTGATAAATCCCATCCACCGTCAGGCAATTGCTTTGCTAGTATGTGCTGAATAAGCTTTTCACGTGTCGTTGTGGCTGTTTTAGGAAGCTCAAAGCTCCATGTATCTAAAGCAATTAATGCGAAATAAGCACCATTCGGGCCTTGCCATACTACATTGTCAAAGTCGCTTAATTTATCGACTATATTGTAACCACCTACATTTGTAGGGTCTTTTCCGATAGCAGTAAGCGCAATAATTAAACGTGAGTATTCAGTATATTTACGATTGTGTAATTCACCTTTTACTGATTGTACATGCTTCACGACATTTTCATAATATTTGTCGTAATAGCCTTTCGGAACATTGTATTCACCACGTGCAAGGGCAATAATAAACCACTCATCACCAAAAGAAGGATTTGGAGCTTTATTTACTATAAACTGCCCTGTTGTATGATAGGCATCTACAGTTGATACTTGCTGTGCAGAAACTGGAACCGCAATAAGCAACAACGCAAGTAGCATGATAAGCATTGATAATCTTTGTTTCATTTGAACAACCTCCATTCTATAAAAAGGGACTAACCCAAATGCCTTGAGCATCTAGGTTAGTACGGAAAGTTACATGATGTCTGCGATATTTAATGTACGTTTTAAAATTTTCGCTGTTTGCCCACGCGTTAATGAAGCACGCGGATCAAATGAACCATTTGGCTTTCCAGTCATAATATCAAGACTATTTAATAGCTCAATATAAGGTAAATATTCAGCACTAATATTATTAGCATCATTGAAGTTAACGTTTCCAGTAGCTTTTACATCCGTATTTAAATATTCTAAAATGCGTGCCATAAATGCTGCTCCTTGCTGACGTGTAATTGGTGCCTCAGGATTAAATGTTGAAGCGGTGGTACCCTTCGTAATACCCGCTTCGTACAGAGCTTGGATATCTGCCGCATACCATTTGCCGTCAGTATCATTGAATGGATTTTCACCTGTAGCTTGTAGACCTAGTGCACGGCTTATTAATACCGCAAATTGTGCACGAGTAATTGGTTTATTTGGCTCAAATGTTTCTGGAGTTGTGCCTTGAATTATAGAACGGCTCGCTAAAAACTCAATTTCTTCTTTGTTTGCTAAATGTGCAATATCATTAAATGTGACTGTTCTTTCAGTTACAATAAATGTGCCACTTGCTCTTAAGAATAGAACAATCTTTCCGTTCACGATTTTATGTGGTACAGGCTTGTATTCACCATCAACAAGCTGTAGAACAACAGTGTTAGGTTTTACTTCGAAAGTTGCTAAAGTAACCTTTAAGTAATCTTGCTTTATTGAAAATGGTTTTAATTTCCCATTAGAAGCTTCGATTGCAAAACTAATAGTAAATTGGTTGTTTTCAGCATGTGTTGTAACAGAGGCAATAATCTTTTCATTTTTTGCAAGTTCAACGTCCGATAGACCAGATATCGGAATGTCTATTTTGTTGCCTTTTTCATCTTCAACAACAATTGTTTTACTTTGATTTTCAAGATGCTCTTGAATATCTTCAAGTGTCAATGTTATCTCAGTTTTCCCATTTTCAGAATTTTCTTCGGTTACATCGGTTACTGTCTTGTCCTTAATTGCTTCCTTGTCAGTGTTTTCTTTTTCAACTTCCTTTTTTTCTTCATCCACTTTGTCTTGTTCAGGGGTTTTCTCTACATCCTCAACATAACCGCCAATATCTTTTCCTAAGTCAAGTGTGTATATCCATTCAACGGAGTCGTTTGGAGACAATGTGTAATTCGCAGCCGAAAATGAAGGGAATACTCCATTCACACGGTACATCCAACCACTTAAAGGTCCACGATCAAATTCAAAAACACCAGCAATGCCATCAATATATGTTCCGTATTCTGTTTGACGATAGCTTAGTGCAACACCGTTTTCTGCTGTTACTCGCTTTAAAACATCAAAAACAGTTTCACCGGCAAATAATTTAGTGGCTATTGGTTTTAATGGTACTTCAGAAGACGAAATTTGAATGGAGAATGTTGTATAGCCAATTTCCTCTTTTTCAGCAGGAATAGATGGCTGATTGCCATTGTTACCAGGTGAGGTAGGCTCCTCATCATCATTACCATCCTCGCCCCCAGGCTTAGTCGGCTTGTTTTTCGTGTCTGACATATTATAGAGCGGTGTTTGTCCGCTTAAAAGACGGTTGTAAGCTGCTAGAGTATAGCCAACTTGAACTG
>Ga0213824_1001421_pt1 | contig 13883 bp, 13 predicted proteins | sample MC6MC0906MG_FD_179892 | JGI IMG/M metagenome (GOLD analysis project Ga0213824, IMG submission 179892) | Enriched soil aggregate microbial communities from Iowa State University, Ames, United States - MC6-MC0906-MG | ecosystem: Environmental > Terrestrial > Soil > Unclassified | place: USA: Iowa...
GCCTTGCTGCGCTGAGGGGTTACAATGCGCGCCTTGCTGAAATAAGGAATTCGCCTGTGGAAAAGTTCAAGGGCGCCCTGATGGTCGGGGTGCTGCGTCTGTTTGCCAAGCTGCCCTGGGGCGCGGTGCAGCGCGTCGGCGCCGGGATCGGCTGGCTGATGTGGAAAATCCCCAACGGTTCGCGCAACGTCGTGCGGATCAACCTGGCCAAGTGCTTCCCGGAGATGGCCCCGGCCGAGCGTGAGCAACTGGTCGGCCGCGCGCTGAGAGACATCGGCAAATCCTTTGTCGAAAGTGCGTGCGCCTGGATCTGGCCGCCGCAGCGTTCGCTGGACCTGGTCAAGGAAGTGCACGGCCTGGAAGTGCTGGAGCAGGCCCTGGCTTCTGGCAAGGGCGTGGTGGGGATCACCAGCCACCTGGGTAACTGGGAAGTGCTCAACCACTTCTACTGCAACCAGTGCAAACCGATCATCTTCTACCGCCCGCCGAAGCTCAAAGCTGTGGATGATCTGTTGCGCGAACAGCGCGTACAGATGGGTAACCGGGTGGCGCCTTCGACCAAGGAAGGCATCCTCAGCGTGATCAAGGAAGTGCGCCGGGGTGGCCAGGTGGGCATCCCCGCAGACCCCGAGCCGGCTGAATCGGCGGGTGTGTTCGTGCCGTTCCTGGGTACCCAGGCGCTGACCAGCAAGTTCGTGCCCAACATGCTGGCGGGTGGCAAGGCGGTCGGGGTGTTCCTGCATGCGCTGCGGCTGCCCGATGGCTCGGGCTTCCGGGTGATTCTGGAAGCGGCGCCAGACGCCATGTACAGCACCGATGTGACCGAATCGGCGGCGGCCATGAGCAAGGTGGTCGAGCGCTATGTGCGCGAGTACCCGAGCCAGTACATGTGGAGCATGAAGCGCTTCAAGAAGCGCCCGGCTGGCGAGCCGCGCTGGTACTGAGATTGTTGGGGGCGCTTTGCGCCCCTTTCGCTGGCAAGCCAGCTCCCACCTTGACCGTGCTGGCTCGAGCTCATGTTTTCGCCTTGGACAACTCTGGCTTGTACAAAGCCCTTGGGCTTGCTAGGCCACTGTGGGAGCTGGCTTGCCGGCGATGGGCTGCAAAGCAGCCCCGGCAATCTCAGACCTTGTTGAGTTTCTTCAGGAACACGGTCATCTCTTTCTCGGCCTGCTTGTCCCCATGGGCCTGTGCCGCCACGATGCCGTCTTCCCAGGCCTTGCGCGCCGCTGGCAGGTCACCCTGCAACTGATGCGCCTTGCCCAGCAGTTTCCACGCTGCGGAATACTTCGGATCCTGCTCCACACACCGTGCCAGGTGCACCGCCGCCTCAGCGCCGTTGCCCTCGTCCAGCCAAGCCTTGCCCAGGCCGAACCTCAGCAGCGGGTTATCCACACCCTTGGCCAGCATTTTCTCCAGCGATTCGCGCATGCCTTCTTCCCCTAGAAGAAACTCAAGCCGACGTGGAACAGCTTCTCCACATCCCGAATATGCTTTTTATCCACAACGAACAGAATCACATGGTCGCCCGACTCGATCACCGTGTCGTCGTGGGCAATCAACACTGCTTCGTCGCGGATGATCGCGCCGATGGTGGTGCCGGGTGGCAGGGTGATGTCTTCGATGGCCTTGCCGACCACCTTGCTCGATTTCGAGTCGCCGTGTGCCACCGCCTCGATAGCCTCGGCGGCGCCGCGGCGCAGGGAGTGGACGCTGACGATATCGCCACGGCGCACATGCGCCAGCAGGGTACCGATGGTGGCCAGCTGCGGGCTGATGGCGATATCGATGTCGCCGCCTTGCACCAGGTCGACGTAGGCCGGGTTGTTGATGATGGTCATCACCTTGCGTGCGCCCAAGCGCTTGGCCAGCAGCGACGACATGATGTTGGCTTCGTCATCGTTGGTCAGGGCCAGGAAGATGTCGGCATCGGCGATGTTCTCTTCGAGCATCAGGTCCTTGTCCGAGGCACTGCCCTGCAGCACCACGGTGCTTTCCAGGGTGTCGGAGAGGTGGCGGCAGCGTGCCGGGCTCATCTCGATGATCTTCACCTGGTAACGGCTTTCGATAGCCTCGGCCAGACGTTCGCCGATCTGCCCGCCGCCGGCGATGACCACGCGCTTGTTGGTCTCGTCGATGCGCCGCAGTTCGCCCATTACGGCGCGGATGTCTTTCTTGGCGGCGATGAAGAACACTTCGTCGTCGGCCTCGATCACGGTGTCCCCGCGTGGGGTGATCGGCCGGTCGCGGCGGAAGATCGCCGCCACGCGGGTATCGACGTTGGGCATGTGGGCACGGATCTGGCGCAGTTGCTGGCCCACCAGTGGGCCGCCGTAGTAAGCCTTGACCGCTACCAGCTGCGCCTTGCCTTCGGCAAAGTCGATCACCTGAAGCGAACCCGGGTGTTCGATCAGGCGCTTGATGTAATTGGTCACCACCTGCTCGGGGCTGATCAGCACGTCCACCGGGATGTGGTCGTTGTGGAACAGCTCTTCGCGGGTGAGGTAGGCCGACTCACGCACCCGGGCAATCTTGGTCGGGGTGTGGAACAGCGAATAGGCCACCTGGCAGGCGACCATGTTGGTCTCGTCGCTGTTGGTCACCGCCACCAGCATGTCGGCGTCGTCGGCACCGGCCTGGCGCAGCACCGTCGGCAGCGAGCCGCGGCCCTGCACGGTACGGATATCCAGGCGGTCACCGAGGTCGCGCAGGCGGTCGCCGTCGGTGTCGACCACGGTAATGTCATTGGCTTCGCTCGCCAGGTGCTCCGCCAGCGTACCGCCCACCTGCCCTGCGCCGAGGATGATGATCTTCATCCGCTACTCCCTACCCTGTTTATTCACCCGCGCGAGGCGGCGATCTTGATCAGCTTGGCATAGTAGAAACCGTCGTGGCCGCCTTCCTGGGCCAGCAGCTGGCGGCCATGCGGCTGGCGTATGCCCGCCTCGGTGGCCAGGTCCAGCTCACGGGCACCCGGGGTGCGAGCGAGGAACGCCTCGATCACTTCGGTGTTCTCGGTCGGCAGGCTGGAACAGGTGGCGTACAGCAGCATGCCGCCCACTTCCAGGGTCGGCCACAGGGCATCGAGCAACTCGCCCTGCAGCGTGGCCAAGGCGGGAATATCGTCGGCCTGGCGGGTCAGCTTGATGTCCGGGTGGCGGCGGATCACGCCGGTGGCCGAGCACGGGGCGTCGAGCAGGATGCGCTGGAACGGCTTGCCGTCCCACCAGCTGCCGGTGTCGCGGGCGTCGCAGGCGATCAGCTCGGCGTCCAGCTGCAGGCGGTCGAGGTTCTCGCGCACACGGGTCAGGCGCTTGGCTTCGAGGTCGATGGCAACCAGGTGCGCCAGGCCGGCTTCGGCTTCGAGCAGGTGGCAGGTTTTGCCGCCCGGCGCGCAGCAGGCGTCGAGCACGCGCTGGCCGGGTGCCAGTTCGAGCAGGTCTGCCGACAGCTGCGCGGCCTCGTCCTGCACACTCACCCAGCCCTCGGCGAAGCCCGGCAGGCTGCGCACGTCACAGGCCTCGCTCAGCACGATACCGTCGCGGCTGTACTGACAGGCGATGGCGTCGATGCCGGCCTGGGCCAGCAGCGCAAGGTAGGCATCGCGGCTGTGATGGCGGCGGTTGACCCGCAGGATCATCGGCGGGTGCGCGTTGTTGGCGGCGCAGATGGCCTCCCACTGCTCGGGCCAGAAGGCCTTCAGCGCCTTTTGCAGCCAGCGCGGGTGCGCGGTACGGACCACCGGGTCGCGCTCCATGCCGGCAAGCAATGCTTCGCCTTCGCGCTGGGCACGGCGCAGCACGGCATTGAGCAGGCCCTTGGCCCAGGGCTTTTTCAGTTTGTCGGCGCAACCGACGGTTTCGCCGATGGCGGCATGGGCCGGGATGCGTGTGTAGAACAGCTGATAAAGGCCGACCAGCAGCAAGGCTTGCACATCGGCATCAGCTGCCTTGAACGGCTTCTGCAGCAGTTGCGCAGCGAGCAGGTCGAGGCGCGGCTGCCAGCGGGCGGTGCCGAATGCCAGGTCCTGAGTCAGGCCGCGGTCGCGTTCATCGACTTTGTCCAGTTGTGCGGGCAGCGAGCTGTTCAGCGAGGCCTTGCCACTGAGTACAGCGGCCAAGGCACGGGCGGCGGCGAGGCGTGGGTTCATTGGCCGAGCACCTTGCCGGTAGCGAACTTCTCGCGGCGGCTGTTGAACAGGTCGCTGAAGGCCAGGGCCTTGCCGCCGGGCAATTGCAGGCGGGTCAGGCTGAGCGCCTGGTCACCGCAGGCGACCACCAGGCCGTCCTTGCTCGCGGACAGGATCTCACCCGGGGCACCTTTGCCTGTGGACAGGTTGGCGGCCAGCACCTTCACACTTTCGCCATCCAGGGTGCTGTGGCACACCGGCCAAGGGTTGAAGGCGCGGATCAGGCGCTCCAGCTCGACGGCCGGGCGGCTCCAGTCGATGCGCGCTTCGTCCTTGTTCAGCTTGTGAGCGTACGTTGCGAGGGTGTCGTCCTGCACTTCACCTTGCAGGCTGCCGTCGGCCAGGCCGGCGATGGCTTGAACCACGGCAGGCGGGCCCATCTGGGCGAGGCGGTCATGCAGGCTGCCGCCGGTGTCTTCGGCGCTGATGGGCGTCACTACCTTGAGCAGCATCGGCCCGGTGTCCAGGCCGGCTTCCATGCGCATCACGGTCACGCCGCTCTCGGCATCGCCGGCTTCCACAGCGCGCTGGATCGGCGCAGCACCGCGCCAGCGTGGCAGCAGCGAGGCGTGGCTGTTGATGCAACCCAGGCGTGGGATGTCCAGCACCGCCTGCGGCAGGATCAGGCCATAGGCGACCACCACCATCAAGTCCGGCTTCAGTGCGGCGAGTTCGGCTTGGGCATCTGCGTTGCGCAGGGTTGGCGGCTGGAACACCGGGATGTCATGGGCCACTGCTAGCGCCTTGACCGCGCTTGGCATCAGCTTCTGGCCACGGCCAGCGGGGCGGTCGGGCTGGGTGTAGATCGCGACGATCTGGTAAGGGCTGTCGAGCAGGGCCTTGAGGTGTTCGGCGGCAAACTCTGGAGTGCCTGCAAAGACGATGCGCATGGAGTTCTCGCTTCAAAAAAGAAAAAGGCTTGCCGGAGCAAGCCTTCTGGAAGGTGGGGATCAGGCTTGCTGGCGGTGCTGCTTTTCCAGCTTCTTCTTGATCCGGTCGCGTTTGAGCTGCGACAGGTAGTCGACGAACAGCTTGCCGTTGAGGTGATCGAATTCGTGCTGCACGCACACTGCCAGCAGGCCTTCGGCTTCCAGTTCGTAGTGCTTGCCGTCACGGTCCTGGGCCTTGACGCGCACCCGCAGTGGGCGGTCGACGTTTTCGTAGAAGCCAGGGACAGACAGGCAGCCTTCCTGGTACTGGCCCATGTCGTGGGTCAGCTCTTCGACGGTCGGGTTGATGAAGACGCGCGGCTCGCTGCGGTCTTCGCTCAGGTCCATCACCACGACCTGCAGGTGGACGTTGACCTGCGTGGCAGCCAGGCCGATGCCGGGCGCTTCGTACATGGTTTCAAACATGTCGTCGATCAGCTGGCGCAGGGCGTCGTCAAACTCCGTCACCGGTTTGGCAATGGTGCGCAGGCGCGGGTCTGGGAATTCGAGAATGTTCAAGATGGCCATAGGGTCAGGCAGTCACTGTGCGTTCGGTTGAAAACTGAGCACACATAATAAAGGGAATCGGCGATTTCGGCACCTGGCAAGCTCGTCTAGGGTGTCTATGGGCTTGATAGCGTCCACTTAATGGACAGCTTTTCAAAGTGTTACCCACAAAGTTATCCACAGGTTGTGCCACGTAAATGGCCCTGTTTCGATCAAGGACGATCACTATGCCGACCCACCATTCGTCGCTCTGCCCGCCTGCCGAACTCGAGGCCCGATTACGCTTGCACCGCCTTCCCGAGACAGGCTTGCGTCGTTTTCACACCTTGCTGGAAGCCTTTGGCAGCGCCTCTTCGGCGCTCAGTGCACCCGCTGGGGCGTGGCGTGCGCTGGGCATTGCCCAGGCCACAATCGACGCCCGCCGCAGCCCAGAAGTTCGCGATGGGGCATTGGCTGCAATGGCCTGGCTAGAGCAGCCGGGCCAGCATTTACTGATGTGGGACAGCCCTGGCTACCCTGCACTACTGGCTGAAATCGACGATGCGCCGCCCCTGCTTTTCGTCGCAGGCGACCCCACGTTGCTCGACCGACCGCAGCTTGCGATCGTGGGCAGCAGGCGTGCTTCACCACCGGCAATCGACACGGCCCGAGCCTTTTCGCGTTACTTGGCACAAGCCGGGTTCACCATCACCAGCGGGCTCGCCCTGGGCATCGACGGTGCCGCCCATCGGGCTGCTTTGCAAGCTGGAGGCGGCACCATTGGCGTGCTCGGCACGGGCTTGCAAAAACTTTATCCACAACGCCACCGGGACCTTGCCAAGGCGATAATCGACAGCGGCAGCGCGCTGGTTTCCGAGTACCCGCTGGACGCCGGGCCGCTGCCAGGTAACTTCCCACGGCGCAACCGCATCATCAGCGGCCTGTCGCTGGGTGTGCTGGTGGTCGAGGCTAGCCTGGCGAGCGGTTCTTTGATAACAGCGCGCCTGGCCGCGGAGCAGGGGCGGGAGGTTTATGCCGTCCCAGGCTCCATTCACCACCCCGGTGCCAAGGGTTGCCACCAGCTGATCCGTGACGGCGCGCTGTTGGTGGAAAGCGTGCAACAGATTCTAGAGAGCCTGCAGGGTTGGCAGAACCTGCCGCCCGCTGTGGCGGATAAACCCAAGCACCCGTTGCTGGCCTTGCTGCATGCCGCACCGCAGACCAGCGAGGCGCTGGCGCTGTGCAGCGAGCAGCCTCTGGCGCAGGTATTGGCACAACTGACCGAACTGGAGCTCGAAGGCCGAGTAACGAATGAAGCTGGGCGTTGGTTTGCCCGCGTGGGCTAAGTAAACTGCGCCCATGGCTTAAATGCGGAGAATACAAATGGTGAGCAGTTGGCGTGTGCAACAAGCCGCACGTGAGATCCGGGCTGGCGCAGTGATCGCCTACCCGACGGAAGCGGTCTGGGGCCTGGGCTGCGACCCGTGGAACGAGGACGCGGTGTATCGCCTGCTGGCGCTGAAGTCACGGCCTGTGGATAAAGGGCTGATTCTGGTCGCCGACAACATCCGCCAGTTCGACTTCCTGTTCGAGGATTTCCCCGAAGACTGGATCGACCGCATGGGCGGTACCTGGCCGGGGCCGAATACCTGGCTGGTGCCGCACCAGGACCTGTTGCCCGAGTGGGTGACTGGGCAGCATGACACGGTGGCGCTGCGCGTCAGTGACCACCCGGTGGTGCGTGAGCTGTGCGCGCTGGTGGGGCCGCTGATTTCCACCTCGTGCAACCCCGGCGGGCGCCCGGCGGCGAAGACCCGGTTGCGGGTTGAGCAGTACTTCCACGGCCAGCTGGACCTGGTGCTTGGCGGGGCGCTGGGGGGCCGGAAGAACCCGAGCGTGATTCGCAACCTGGCAACCGGCGAGGTTGTGCGCCCGGGCTGATACCGCTGGCGAGGGCTTCGCCCTCGATCGCCGGCAAAGCCAGCTCCTACAGGTACTGCACATGGCTTGAAGCCGGTGCGGTCGATGTGGGAGCTGGCTTGCCGGCGATTGGGCCGCAAACCCCTGCAGATTTTTCTGATTCTGTCTCGAGTGGTTGGCCGGTTTGAGGATTGGTTAATATCCTACGAGCCGCGTCCCCTGCCATCACCTGTTCAGTAGGAACCAGTGCCTTTAGGCTCAATCCGTCGCCGAATACCTTGGCGATCGGGTGTGGTAGCCCGGATGCATTTTTTCCATGACAGTCTATGGCGGCTGTGCGTGGGAGGCTTTCGAGCCTGCCTGGATTGGAAAATGCCCGGGTCTACCACCCCGCGTACAGTCGCCCCTTCGGCCGCTGCGACGCCGGCCACGACCCTCTCTTCACGGTCAACCCGAACATTCCCGCCGAGGACGCTCTGGTCCACGTAGCCCTGTACCTGCGCAGTGCCTACGAAACTGGCTACAAAGCCCTGGATTACATGCGCGAAGAAGGCCGTGGCATGTTCTGGTCGAACCTGCATGCGATTGAAATGGCAGAGGGTGTGATTGAGGCGCTACTCGATGGCATCGAGTCGACCCGTCCACCGACAAACCTGCCCTCACAGGCATAGCGCAGCTATCGAAGCCGACGCAGTGCCTGTAGGAGCGGGCTTGCCCGCGAACACCGGCAGAGCCGGTGCCATTCCACCGAGGTGGCTTCTTCACGGGTACACCCGCTCCCGCAGGGAACGTGTGTGGCTCAGGGAATGAGTACAGTCGATCCTACAGTCCGCCGCGCCGACAGCTGCGCCTGTGCCTTGGCCGCTTCGCTCAACGGATACCGCTGCTGGATATCCACAACCAGCTTGCCACTCGCAATCATCGCAAACAGGTCATCGGCCATGGCCTGAGTGTTCTCGGCATTATTTGCATAGGTCGCCAAGGTCGGCCGGGTGACGTACAGCGACCCCTTCTGCGCCAGGATCCCCAGGTTCACCCCGCTCACCGCGCCGGAGGCATTGCCAAAGCTCACCATCAACCCGCGTGGCTGCAGGCAGTCCAGCGAGGTCAGCCAGGTATCGGCGCCTACCCCGTCATACACAACCGGGCATTTCTTGCCGTCGGTCAGCTCTAGTACACGCTTGGCCACGTCTTCGTGGCTGTAGTCGATGGTCGCCCAAGCCCCCAGCGCCTTGGCCCGTTCGGCCTTCTCGGCAGAACTCACGGTGCCGATCAGCTTGGCGCCCAAAGCCTTGGCCCACTGGCAGGCCAGCGAGCCCACACCGCCGGCCGCAGCATGGAACAGAATCACATCGCCCGCCTTCACCTCATAGGTCTGCTTCAGCAGGTACTGAACGGTCAAACCCTTGAGCATCACCGCTGCGGCTTGCTCGAAGCTGATGTTGTCGGGCAGCTTGACCAGGTTGGCCTCCGGCAACGTGTGCAGCTCGCTGTAGGCACCCAGCGGGCCGCCGCCATAGGCCACGCGGTCACCCACTTTCAGGCGGGTGACGCCCTCGCCCACAGCATCGACCACGCCGGCGCCCTCGGTGCCCAGGCCCGACGGCAGCGCAGGCGGGGCATACAGCCCGTTGCGGAAATAGGTGTCGATGAAGTTCAAGCCGATCGCATGGTTACGTACACGCACTTGCTGAGGCCCCGGCGGTGCCGGGTCGAACTCTACAAGCTGCAACACTTCGGGGCCGCCATGCTGGCTGAACTGGATACGCTTGGCCATCTCGCACTCCTGTTGTCGGGATCGGAAAAGGCCTTCTATCGGACGCCTTTGCTTGATCGCCGTCAACTGCGGCGCGCAGGTTTGCGGTGGTATGCTACGCGGCGAATTCTTCCCTGCCCGTTCCTGGTGACCCGATGACTAGCCGCACCGAGGCCGTGAAAGCCTACCTGCTCGACCTGCAAGACCGCATCTGCTCTGCCCTCGAAACCGAGGACGGCGGCGCCCGCTTCGTCGAGGATGCCTGGGTGCGCGAAGCCGGTGGCGGGGGCCGCACGCGGGTGATCGGCGACGGCAAGGTGATCGAGAAAGGCGGGGTCAACTTCTCCCATGTGTTCGGCTCTGGCCTGCCACCTTCGGCCAGTGCACACCGGCCCGAGCTGGCGGGCCGAGGGTTCGAGGCATTGGGCGTTTCGCTGGTAATCCACCCGCACAACCCGCACGTGCCGACGTCCCACGCCAACGTGCGCTTCTTCATTGCCGAGAAAGAAGGCGAAGAGGCGGTGTGGTGGTTCGGCGGCGGCTTCGACCTAACCCCGTACTACGGCAATGAAGAAGACTGCATTCACTGGCACCGCGTGGCCGAGCAGGCCTGTGCGCCCTTTGGCGCAGACGTATACCCCCGCTACAAAGCCTGGTGCGATCGCTATTTCCACATCAAGCACCGTGGCGAGCCACGAGGCATCGGCGGGCTGTTCTTCGATGACTTGAACGAGTGGGATTTCGATACCTGCTTCGCGTTCATTCGCGCCATCGGCGATGCTTTCGTCGACGCCTACCTGCCGATCGTCCAGCGCCGCAAGGGCATGCCTTACACCGCCGAGCAGCGCGAATTCCAGGAGTTCCGCCGCGGCCGCTACGTGGAGTTCAACCTGGTCTACGACCGGGGCACCCTGTTCGGGCTGCAGTCCGGCGGCCGCACCGAGTCCATCCTGATGTCGCTGCCACCGCAAGTGCGCTGGGGTTACGATTGGAAGGCCGTGCCCGGCAGCGAAGAAGCCCGCCTGACCGAGTACTACTTGCAGGACCGCGACTGGCTCGGCCAGTAAGCCTGTGGATAACCGAGGAGCCCCCATGGACCAGTACGTCGTGTTTGGTAACCCCATCGGCCACAGCAAGTCGCCGTTGATTCACCGGCTGTTCGCCGAACAGACCGGACAGGATCTGGAATACAGCACCCTGCTGGCGCCGCTGGACGAATTCAGCGACTGCGCCCGCGGCTTCTTCAAGCAAGGTAGCGGCGCCAACGTGACCGTGCCGTTCAAGGAAGAAGCCTACCGCCTGTGCGACAGCCTCACCCCCCGGGCCCAGCGCGCGGGTGCGGTGAACACCTTGAGCAAGCTGGCCGACGGCACGCTGCGGGGTGACAACACCGATGGTGCTGGCTTGGTGCGTGACCTGACGGTGAATGCCGGGGTGGTGCTGGCCGGCAAGCGCATTCTCATCCTGGGCGCCGGTGGCGCGGTGCGTGGCGTGCTGGAGCCGATCCTGGCACACGACCCGCAGTCACTGGTGATTGCCAACCGCACGCTGGAAAAGGCCGAGCAGCTGGCGCGTGAGTTCGATGAGATGGGGCCTGTCGTTGCCAGCGGTTTCGCCTGGCTGCAGGAGCCGGTGGATGTGATCATCAACGCCACGTCGGCCAGCCTGTCCGGCGAGCTGCCGCCGATTGCCGACAGCCTGGTCGAGGCAGGGCGGACCGTGTGCTACGACATGATGTATGGCAAAGAGCCCACGCCGTTCTGCCGGTGGGCCAGCAAGCTGGGCGCGGCTAAGGTGCTGGATGGGCTGGGCATGCTGGCTGAGCAGGCGGCTGAGGCGTTCTTCATCTGGCGTGGGGTGCGGCCGGATACGGCGCCGGTGTTGGCAGAGTTGCGCCGGCAGCTGGCGCGGGGCTGAGATTGCTGGGGCCGCTTTGCGGCCCATCGCCGGCAAGCCAGCTCCTACACCTGGAGCGCCGGCCTCAGGCCTTGTGATACCTCTGTGGGAGCCGGCTTGCCGGCGATGGGCTGCAAAGCAGCCCCAATGCTCATTCCGCAAATTGAATTGGGCAAAGCTCCACCCCTTCCAGCTTCTGCAATTCCTCGACCACCTGCGGCCTGGCGCGCAGCAAGGTCAAACTCCCGCCCGCCCGCCGCAACCGCCGCGCTTCGCGGTGCAACATATCCACACCCGAATAATCGATGAAGTTCACCTGCCGCGCGTCGATCACCACATCCGGCCCTTGGCAGCGTTGCAGGCGCACCTGCAGGTAATGCGCCGCGCCGAAGAAGATCGACCCACCCACCCGCAGTACATCGGCCTGCCCTTCGCGGCTGTGCTGCACCCGTGGCCGTGAAGTGCGCTTTAGGTAGAAGAACAACGAAGCCAGCACGCCGGCGTAAATCGCGGTCTGCAGCTCCAGCAGCAAGGTTGCGGCGGCGGTCAGGGCCATGACCAGAAATTCCGAGCGGCTGACCCGGAACAGTGCCCGTATGGCCCTGTGGTCCACCAACCCCCAACAGATCAGCAAAATGCTGCCCGCCATGGCCGGGATCGGCAGGTGGGCGATCAAGCCCGCGCCTGCGACCGCAAACAGCGCGACCCACAGCGCCGAGAACACCCCCGCCATAGGGGAACGGGCGCCGGCGTCGTAGCTCAGCCCCGAGCGGGTGAATGAGCCGGATGACAGGTAACCGGAGAACCATGCGCCGACGATGTTCGACAGGCCCTGGGCGCGGATCTCCTGGTCGGCGTCGATCAGCTGTTCGGAGCGCGAAGACAGCGACCTGGCGATCGACAGGCTGGTCACCAGGCCGAGCATGCCCACGGCTACCGCCGTCGGCAGCAGCCGCAACATCAGCTCAAGGTCCAGCAACGGCAGCGGGCTTAACGGCGGCAACTGGCCGGTGAAGGCCGGCACCCTCGGCACGTGGCCAAACAACCCTGGCAGCAACCAGGCCAGCAGGCTGACCAGGATCAGGCTGATCAACAGGCTCGGCCAGCGCGGCCGCCAGAGCCTCAAGCCCACGCCGACCAGCACTGTGGCCAGGCCCAGCATCAGCGAGGGCAAGTCGACTTCACCGGCGTGGCTGGCCAGGTCCTGGACTGTTTTCAAGGCCGTGGCCTGGCTCGGCAGGTCCATGCCCAGCAGGTTGGGCAACTGCCCAAGGGCGATGACGATGGCGGCGCCCAGGGTGAAGCCGAGCACCACCGAATGGGAAACAAAATTGACCAGCGCGCCGAACCGCAGCAGCCCGAGCAGCAGCTGGAAGATGCCGGCAATGAACGTCAGCAGCAGGACCAGGGTGACGTAGTCGGCGCTGCCGGGCACCGCCAAGGGGCTGACGCTGGCGTACAGGACAATGGAGATGGCCGCAGTCGGGCCGCAGATCAGGTGCCAGGACGAGCCCCACAGGCAGGCGATAAGCACCGGAACAATGGCGGCGAACAGGCCGTATTCAGCGGGCAGGCCGGCAATCAGGGCGTAGGCGATCGATTGCGGCAGGGCCAGGATTGCACCGCTCAGGCCTACCAGCAGGTCCTGACGCAGGCTGCGGCCCGATTGGCGGGGCAGCCAGGTGAGGAAGGGCAGCAGGTGGCTCAGGCGGTGCATGGGCTATTTTGAACTCCGATTAAAGTTTCGCTTTGACGGCCGCTTTGGCATCGCCACCGTCTTTGCTGGTGACGCCTGCCAACCAACCCTCCAACAGCTCCGGATGCGTCTTGACCCAAGCCTTGGCAGCTTGATCGAAGGTGGTCTTCTTATCTACAACCTCGGCCATGATGCTGTTCTCCATCTCCAGCGAGAACTTCAGGTTGCTCAGCAGTTTCGCTGCATTGGGGCAAGCCTGTGGATATCCTTTGCGGGTCAGCGTATAGACATCACCTTTGCTGCCAAACCACTTCTCCCCGCCCGTCAGGTAGTGCATCTTCAACTTCACGTTCATCGGGTGCGGCGTCCAGCCGAGGAAGGTGATGAACTGGTTCTTCTTCACCGCCCGGTCCACCTGCGCCAGCATTGCCTGCTCACTCGATTCGACCAGCTTCCACTGGCCGAGGTCGAATTCGTTTTTGTCGATGATCTCTTTCAGCGACAGGTTGGCGGGTGCTCCAGAGCCAATCCCGTACAGCTTCTTGTCGAACTGCTCGGCGTGCTTCTGCAGGTCGGCGAAGTCCTTCACGCCGGCATTCCACACATAGTCGGGGACCGCCAGGGTGAACTCGGTGCCTTCCAGGTTGCGCGCCAGCTGCTGAACGTCGCCATTGGCAACGAACTTGTCATGAAAGCCCTGCTGCGCGGGCATCCAGTTGCCGAGGAAAGCATCGATTTTGCCGTCCTTGAGGCCGCCATAGATGATCGGCACCGCCAGGCTGTCGATCTTCACCTGGTAGCCCAGGCTTTCCAGAAGCAGGCGGGCGATGGCGTTGGTCGTTGCGATATCGCTCCAGCCGGGGTCGGCCATTTTCACGGTGCTACATTGCGCGTCGTCGGCTTGGGCTGTGGCGGCGCCCAGGCTCAGGGCTACTGCGAACACGGCGGTGGAGAACTTCTGCATGGCGGCCTCTCTGTCTCAATCCATGGGGGCGGGCTGTGGATAACGTG
>Ga0213824_1001423_pt1 | contig 13881 bp, 11 predicted proteins | sample MC6MC0906MG_FD_179892 | JGI IMG/M metagenome (GOLD analysis project Ga0213824, IMG submission 179892) | Enriched soil aggregate microbial communities from Iowa State University, Ames, United States - MC6-MC0906-MG | ecosystem: Environmental > Terrestrial > Soil > Unclassified | place: USA: Iowa...
CGTCATATATAGTACACACCTCCAATTTCAGGTTTCGATAAAATTTTTAGATAATTCAGTTTTCATTGAATGTATCACACCTTAAATTTATTGACTAGATAAAAAAAGAAATATTACAAAATAATGGCTATTCTCTTCTTTTTTTACAAAGTAAGTCAATAAAGTCGAAAAGCCTTGTTTTTTCACCTATTTGAAATTTTATTCATGGATCGAATAGAAGATTACTGAAATAGCACAAAAAATGACGAATGACGCTTGGTCCATCCTCATGTAGTTCTAAAATTCTATATTAAAAACTAAAACCTCCATTTTGAATAAACATTAATCAAAATGGAGGTGAGCTTAAGTTTATTGAATCAAATTTAATCGGTTATATAATCTAATTCCTTCTAAATATTGTAATTTCTTGGTTCATCACCAAAAGTTGTGGATGACATTTGTTAAGACGTATTCTTTGTATATTAGTTGAATTGGAGTGGAGACTGGGCGACTCCTTGGGGGATTAGCGGTAGAGGAACGAAGGCTAAAAGCATCACGTCCTGTGATAACGCCTTCGTGACCTACATCGTGTAGGCCCAAGCGGCTCATCGGACGCCCCCAGGAAGCTTTGCTCTGTGCGAAAGCGTAGTGCTAACGTAGCGTCAGCAAATGTTTTAGCTGCGCGAAAGCGAAGCGTCAGCGACAAATGTTTTAGCTGCGCGAAAGCGAAGCGTCAGCGACAAATGTTTTAGCTGCGCGAAAGCGAAGCGTCAGCGACAAATGTTTTATCTGTGCGAAAGCGAAGCGGCAGCGTCAAATGTTTTATCTGTGCGAAAGCGAAGCGTCAGCGACAAATGTTTTATCTGTGCGAAAGCGAAGCGGCAGCAACAAAGCGCCCAGTCGGAACGGAAATCAACCACACGTTATGGTGATGATCCAATTTCTTGGTATAAAATCTTAATTTACTTTTTATAGTATGATAGTTACAAAGATTTACTCAATTGCGAAAAATAGAAGTTGAGGAGAATGCTTAATGAAAGTTAGATTATCAGATTACACTGAAGATTGGAAAGTGATGTTTGAAGAAGAAGTAAAAATATTAAAAGCTATTTTTGGTGATGAAATAACATCTTTTGAGCATTTTGGTAGCACTTCCATTCCAGGTATGAAAGCAAAGCCTGTAATAGATATGATGTGTATAGTAAATGAAATCGAAAAAATAGATTCATACAACGAACAAATGAAATTAATGCAGTATGATGTAGCTGGTGAATGGGGAATTGAGGGGAGAAGGTTATTCCGTAAAGGTGGAGAAAACAGGACACACCATCTTCATTTTTATCAATCTGATAACCCGCAAATTAAGCGTCACATAGTTTTTCGAGATTATCTTCTTGCAAATCCAGAAGAAGCTAGTAGATATAGTCAATTTAAAGAAGCTTTAGCGAATAAATATGAGTCAACTCGTGATTATAGCCCTGCTAAAAAAGCATTTGTTTCAGCAATGGAGAAAAAAGCACTTGCTTGGCATTTATGCTTTCAGCTATTGTCATAAAGCTTTTAGTATTTTAAGACAAACACCTTTGACAGATTATTACCATGATTGTTTATGGAGGAAATGATACGAGTTCGGTAAGCCTCTTCGTAAAGATAATGCGTAAATACAAACAAAACCAGCAAAACACCTTTTCGGTGTCGTACTGGTTTTGTTGAAGTACATCTTAAATCGTAGTTAGTTCAACTTGATTGCAAATTCCGAGTTCGGCGCGCCAGCAAATACAACTGTTCCGTTCTTCGGCAGTTTTACTTTGTTATTGCCGCTTACAACAGTAAAATTGACGCATACACCCTGCTCATCATACACCGCGAACGAACTCTTTGATGGCAACGCCACGGTCATCGTTTTCCCTGCAGCCGCTTGTGGGATCGTAAACCATTTCGCATGCCCATTTGCTTGCAGCGTAACTTTGGATGATTGGCCTGCATCCAGCGGTTTTACGTTGGTTTCACTTACGTATAAAGATCCGGACATCTCTAAATATTCATCGCCGCCTTCTGTATAGAAACGGGCTTCCGACATATCCCGGCCACCCATCACAGGTATTTGGAACTGATGCATCGCCGTGTTAGGGCCTGTAATTTTTCTGCTTTCCCAATAGCCCTCCTTGCCTTCCTTGCTATTAATTTGTTGAGTAGCCATCATTAAATATTGCATAGAACTAAATTTCTCGCTCACAAGATAGAAGTTGACGCCTTCCCGCTTTGCCCATGCGGCAGTGGTTTCCTTCGATAACACATTGTCTTCTAGTTTCTCGGCTGCATATTGAGTAATCACTGCTTGCCCTAAGCCTGGCAGCGATATAAATGTGCTCTGCCTCAAATATGTTCGTCTATTCTTCTCTGTGACGAAGTTGATTTTGGAGGTACCTTCCGCATTAATAAAGCTTCCATCCGCAGTATATACATATTTTTCTTCTGGATTAGATGGTAAGATCAGTTCTCCATTCTTCGTAATTTCTATTTTGTATTGACTGAAACTATTGCCGTAAAAACCCGCTTGCTTTGCTACGTCTCGAGGCATCTTGGCCTTGACCGGCTTGCCAAAGGATTTGTTCGGCTTGATTTCCTTAATTGTGCCCTTCTCTTTAAGCGCGGCGAGCAGTATATCAGTCGCCATCAGTTGATTTGTAGTGCTGCTACCGCCGGAGGACAACACAGCCACTGCCATCTTCTGTTCAGGAAGTACGACCAGTGAAGCATGTTGCAGTGCCGTGTCGCCACCTTTAGCCAAGCCCTTTATCCCATATTCACTGAATGGATATAGTTTCACACTATCCCAGCCAAGACCATAGTTGACAATATTATCTCCATCCCCTGGCCACATTCCTTTTTTATATTCCTCTTGCTCCATCGCCTTGACTGCTTTATCAGAGAGGATTCCTTTTTCCTGTCCCATAAATATTTGTGAGAATCGCACCATATCTTCTGCTGTGGAAGAGATCCCTCCCGTACCAATCACATTCACCGATTCAGTAGGAAGCTGCCCTTGGAACGTTGGAAAATAAAGACCAGCTCGCTTATCGTTTTCCCATTTGTCCTGCGGTGTTTTCGTATGATTTAGCTTTAAGGGTTCTGTAAACCGTTGATGTATAAATTCGGTAAAGCTCATACCGCTGACTCTTTCCACCATAATCTCGGCTAGCGTAAAACCGTCGTTGCAGTATACAGAGAACGCGCCAGGATCCGCCTTCAATCGCTGGTTGGCCAATTGCTGCAACAAGTTATCATGGGCATAGGTATCATTATCATTAAATAAAAATGAATTACCAAGCGTACTACCTTGTAAGCCGGAGGAGTGGTTCAACAGCATACGTGGCGTAATGCTTTTGTAACGTTCGTCTTTCATTTTGAAATCAGGAACATAGTGGACAACAGGAGTATCCAAATCGACTTTTCCTTCGTCGACCAATTTCATCACAGCCGCCGTTGCATACATTTTACTGACTGACCCAATCCCGTATAGGGTATCTTTGGTCAGCGGCTGTTTCCCTTTCATATCGTTCTTGCCTGTCTGACCCGATAAAATAAGTTTACCATTATCAATTAGCGCATACTGCACGCTAGTCGTCTCATAGGATTTCGTGAGTAAAGTAGCTTTCTCTGCCGCGATCTTTTTTAGTTCTTGACTAGCTAATTCTTGGCTAGCCACAACCGTAGTTTGATTGCTTGAAAGCGCCATAGCCCCTGTTGGTAGGCTCATCGTTAACGCTAATGTAGCGGCTAACACCGCAGATAGTTTATTTTTCATAAAAGAACTGCCTCCTTAGATAAGTGATCGATTTCATTGCTTATTGTGGTCCTTGTTTAGCAGTATACATAAACAAAACCAAATCAAAGAAAAAATAAAGTAAACAGATGGTAAAATTTGTGGAAGCTGCCTTTCGTCAGTACCATATGAAATTAGTGGAGCTCAACTTATTTTTATCTCTTGTAATACTTATGTTTATAAACTTTTTTGTAGAAGCCGTATTGATTTCGTCGCTTTTCCATAAAGAATGGATTTAAGGCTATCAGTGTTTCATAAACATTATATAAAAGAATCACACGGTAGGATACCTTTTTATTCCAATAGCTCTTTTTTCTTGAAGATTTGTATGGACGAGATGAGAACGACAATGATAATAGCAATAGTTGTAATAAATGCTAGCAAGAAACTAGAATCTAGTTCACCTGACAACAAGACTTGTCCTGTGTGCTCAGCCATCGTAGCCGGACTCCATTTCATATACTTTCCTAGAATGGATGTAACCGTCGAAATGGCAAAGACCACAAAAATTGTAACAAAAGCGACACTGCCATTTCCTTTCATTATCGTACTAAAAAAGAGCGTCAATGTAACAACAAAAACTAACCATATGCTGTAGATCACTACACTTTGAAAAATGCGCTCAAAAGCGACTGTTTCAATGAGTAAACTCGTATAATACCAAGAAGCTACATATCCGATAAACAATGAAATGAGTGTAATTGTAAGTAACCCAGCCCATTTCGATAATATATAAGAGGAATAAGGAACCGGTTTAATCATGACCATACCTGCTACTCCACTCTGTCTTTCTGCGGAAACGACACCCATTGCACTCAAAACAAGAATAAGTACACCAAGCATCCCATAATTAGATAGAACCTTCATTAATACTTCTGCTCCAGTTGGAGTAGGCATTTCAAGGATTGTCCCTTCTGGAAGACCGCCAAAAGTGTCCAAAATTTCTGGCATAAAATACGAACTAACCGGCTGCATGACACCTAGCAAAATAAAGACAATTGGAATCCATAAAATTTTATAATTTCGCGCCATTTCCATCATTTCTTTTCGATAAAGAACAGTCCATTGTGTCATGCCTTCACCACCTTCATAAATAAATCTTCTAATGTTGTTTGAGAAATCTCGAACTTACGAATCGGTAGTTTTCTATCCACGATATCTTTTAATAATGTTTGCTTCCCATTTACCATATCTTTTAATACGATGCTGGTTTTATTACCTTGATTGTTTACTTCAGAAACAAAGCTATAACTGGCTATGCTCTTTAGCCAATCGGCAGCCTGTGATTCGAATTCAATTTGTAAAATAGGTTGTCGATACTCTTCCATTACACTTCCCAGGCTACCTGATATCGCAATTTCTCCGGCATGCATGATAAGAATGTCGTCACTTATTTCTTCTGCATCGTGAAGGACATGAGTTGAGAAGAGAATGGTTGTTTCCTCTTTAATCTCTCTCATCATGTCCAATACTTCCCGTCTCCCAAGTGGATCGAGTGCTGAAACAGGCTCATCTAAAATAAGTAATTTCGGACGATGAATTAGTGCCTGTGCCAATCCGAGGCGCTGCTTCATTCCACCAGAATAACCTTCTATTTTTCTTTTCTTCGCATTCGTTAGGCCTACTCGTTCAAGTAATTCTTCACTTCTTTTTTCTGCTTCTTTACGATTCAACTTTGCTAATTGTCCTGCGAAAACAAGAAACTCCTTTCCGCTCATCCAATTATAGAAAGCAGGATATTGAGGTAAATATCCAATAAACTGCCTTAAATCCTTTGCTTTTTCCCCTTTAAAATCAATACTGCCTGAAGTCGGTTCCAACAATCCGGATAGCATTTTTAATGTCGTTGTTTTTCCTGCTCCATTTGGTCCAAGTAATGAAACGCACCTGCCTTCTTCAATATGAAAATTGATTCCTTTCACAGCATTCGTATTTCCAAATCTTTTTACTAAATCGCTTGCCTTTAATAACTCCATTAATCATTTCTCCTTCCAACAACGAAATAAAGCACTGGTCCTATTAAGCTGATACTGAGAATAATAAGGATCCACAACCATTTTGGTCCCTTCGTTTTTTCTTCTCTAATACAAGAAACTAATGCGATAATCATAAGAATTAATTGTAAGAAAAGAATTGGCGCAATCGCTCCCCATGGGATTCCATTTAACAGTTCATTCATTTTTTCTCCTCTAAATTGTGTATTTACCCTTAATACGATTACGTTGGTCTAATCGTTCACTCACGAAAAAATAAATAAAAAAAATCTCAGGAATTTGAACCTGAGACCTTTCTTTTAAATATTTTTCTTGCAAAAATAAGATAGATAATAAGATACGTTGGAAATTGAATAAGGCCTAAAATGCCCCATAGCCAAGCATTATATCCCCTCTTCCGTGCATCCCAAAACATCCATGAGCTCTGGCAAATTAAAATGAATGCAATCAAGACCCCTAACCAAAGCGGTATGCTACTTAGTTTGTTTGAGTTCATTCAGTACTGACCTTCTTTCTAGTTTTGCTAGTGTTGTTAAAAGCTAAGGGCAGTAAGATAATCCCCACAAGCTGAAAATAAAGAAAAAGAATTGGCTGACGATAAACGACAGCAATCACAACCGAAAGCACAAATACTGCAACAGAGATAAACGTGAGGAGGTCTTTCCATTGTTTTTTTCGTATTCTTTTCTTCTCTAATTCAACATTCTGTTGAAACCATTGTAAGTTTGGAGTAGATACTGGATTCCATTGATCCAGTTTTTCTAAACCATCTATTAATTGCTTAACCGTTAATTCATCTTCATCATCCAATATAGAATTACTATTTTTAGAATCATACTCCTTCAAGTTCAGCCAACTCCTTTCGTACACTTTTTAGACCATTTGAAACTCGAGATTTTACTGTTCCTTCTGCAATACCCATCATTTCCCCAATTTCCTCATATGTATATCCGTAATAATGCTTTAACACGATTGGCATACGTATTTCTTCATTAATTTGAGCAAGTACATCAAGTACATCAGTCCAATCTTCGTTCATAATGGCTGCATTCCATTTCATTTTCCGGAGCGCTCGTTCCTGCTCTAGCCAATTTTTCTCCCGCTTCTTTCTACGCTGTTGATCGATAAAAAGGTTCGTTGCGATTGTGATGAGCCATGAGGAAAACTTGGATTCACCATTATACAGTTGGATTTTTTCAATACACTTCATCATCGTCTCTTGTGTTAAATCTTCTGCGATTTGTGGATGAAGGGTAACTTTCATTAAATACTTTACGAGGAACGAATAATTCTGTTGTAGCAGTTTCGAAAGAGCCAATGTATCTCCTTTTTTCGCCTTTCGAATTAAATCCTTTTCATCCATGAGATCTACTCCATACAATAATGATTTATATGTAATACGACTAACTTGGAAAAATCGTTCATTTTCAAAATAAAGAATCACAACAAAAATGTTTAGCCACCTATTAGTATTAATTAAGTTTACTTGAAAGTACTATATTTGACCAAAAACCAAAGTATTGTTGCTCATTCAACGAGTTCAGAATACTTGTCTAATTATTATAGTATTATCAAACTACTCACATGTTTTGTTTAAGTATGTCTTCTCTAACTAACCTGCCCGTTCGTGGAATAAGAAAAAATCCTGCTTTGATACAGGATTAATGATCAATCTTTTTTATAAAACTACAGTTGTTGATGTTATTCAGATAGTAGATACCCTTCTTTACTTAGATTAAAAAAACCTCCATTTTGATAGTAACTAAAACGAAGGCAAGCACCCCCATTTATTCCCATCAAACAGGCTAACTACATAATATTTTTATTAATATTTCACGTACTAATGATGAGGTTTCATTTACAGAAGAGCGGATATGGCATTGGACGATTTTTTCATCGAAACTAAACCAAACCCATCTTGCAGGATATTTTGTTTCTTGAACTCCATAATATACTTCAATTTTTCTAGTTTTATATGGAATTTTCAATAACCTAAATCTCCATTTTTGACGAGTTCCAATGTTTCTCCCTAAAACTTTTGGTAAATCTTGCTCTAAAGTATGAGGTGCAATTGAAATCCAACAGCCATCTGTAAGGTTTTCTTTTTGTCGATAAAGTAACTGGACTTCATCCGTTTCTTTTCCAATCCCAACCGAATCTAGCTTATAATCTAATAATGTCTCTGAGAAAATATTATCCAAATCAATTGTTTCTGGTTTAAACCATTTTACTCTAGTTACTTCATCTTCTCCCCATTTTCCTTGATCATATCTAGCTGTATAACTTACGGTAGCAAATGATTTTTTGGACAAATCAGGGTTTATGATTTTTAAACTTGAAAGATATGCAATGAACTCATCATCCGTCACATCTCCATCAAAAACGGATATCTCCACAGTTGTAAATCCTACAGAATAGCTTAAAGCCTTATTATTTTTGTAGTCTACGCCAATAAAGCCAACCCTATTATTTATTATAAAAGGGCTGCCTTGCTCAATTAGATTGGTATCTGCATAAATAAAAGGGAATGCCCAATCATAAAAAAATTGTTTTACACGAATAGTTCCATTCTGAAGTTTTGCATAGAAGTAAATTGAACTACGATGATCTTTTGTTTCCGGACGCAATGAAAAATTATAGCTAGTTTGCATTTGTTTATCATTCGGTAATAAAGGGCTAAAATTAATAGGCTCTGCCATTTCATCTAATGATTGATCTGTAATGATATTTTCACATCCCTATTAAAATTGATAAGCTTCAACCTTATGTCCATTTCGACCAATTGTAGTCTGCGCCTGTGATAGTGAATTTACAATGGCTTCCTCTGTTGCTTCTGCAGCCGCTGCAAATAACTGGTTCATAATAGGATGATCCTCACGTAGCTGCGTGCGTGTTTCGACAAGCTGATCAGATGTATGGGCAATACGATGTGCTGTTGTGAAACCAATGACAATATCCCCGCTGCCATGTGAAAAATGACTGCCAGTACGCCCTAGTCCAATACCACAGCGTTTAATGACCCGTGTTAGTTGACGACTGCTAAGTGGAGCATCTGTGGCAAGTATAATGATAATGGAGCCATCTGTAGGTGATATTGTCGATTCATGTTGATCTTGTGAAACACGATATTGATGTGCTAAAAACTCTGAGCTATGCCCGAAATTACTAAGGACCATACACCCTATCGTATAGTTCGTTGATTCATGTGTCACAAGTCGGGAAGATGAGCCAATTCCACCTTTGTAGCCAAAGCACATCATCCCTTTACCTGCACCAACTGCTCCTTCCTCTGCAGTTTCATTTGACGCCTTGCGAATCGCCTCCTTCGCATGCTCTGGTGTTACAGGACATTCTCGAATTGAATTTAAAAAGCTATCATTACATTCCCCAACAACAATATTAATCGTTCCTGTCGATTGACCTATTTCACTATTCGTAGCGAGCATATATTGCAGCGTCCCTTGTGTTACAGCTGGAACAGCAAATGTATTCGTTAGCATAATGGGTGATTCAATAACCCCGAGCTCATTCACCTGCACAAGCCCTGTCGTTTTACCAAAGCCATTTAAGACATAGCTTGCAGCCGTAACCTTGTGCTGAAACAAATTGCCCTCATGCGGCAAAATCGCTGTTACGCCTGTGCATGCATAAGCTCCTTCTTCATTCATCTTCTCATCAAGCGTTACATGACCTACACGCACTCCAGCTACATCGGTAATACAATTTTTCTCACCAGTCGATAAGTTTCCAATGACAATCCCCTTTTCTCGTACTTTTTTTGGCATGTTACTCCCCCTTACGAATCGCCTTATTTACGGCAGCTCGTGCATGAATCACAGTTGTATCAAAAACAGCTACGTTAACATCTTCCTGCTTAATGAGTAATCCAATCTCTGTACAGCCTAGTATAATTCCTTGTGCTCCTGAGTTGACAAGATCCTCAATCACCTGCAAATAATATTCTTTCGATGTTGTCTCAATTTGACCCAAGCATAATTCTTCATAGATGATACGATTGATCTCCGTACGCTCCTCAGTCTGCGGCACAAGGACATCAATGCCAAATCCTTCTATTCTAGCTTTATAGAAATCCTGCTCCATCGTATACTTTGTCCCAAGAAGAGCAATCTTTTGTAAACCAGCCTCCGTGATTTGATGTGCTGTGGCATCTGCTATATGTAGAATTGGGATTGAAATCTTCTCCTGAATGATATCAATAACCTTATGCATCGTATTGGTGCATATAATAATAAAATCTGCCCCTGCTTTCTCTAAAGATTGCGCCGCTTCGCCAAGTACTTGTCCAGCCTTATCCCAATCTCCCCTTGCCTGATAATGCTCGATTTCTTGAAAATCAACACTATACAAAATACATTTTGCTGAATGCAAGCCTCCTAATTGTCGTTTTACTTCTTCATTCATAAGGCGGTAATACTCCGCAGAAGACTCCCAACTCATTCCACCAATCATGCCAATCGTATCCATAAAATCTCCTCCTTTTATTCTATTATTAATTTACCTCAAATAAGAGAATTTTCAAAATTTAACTTTATATTGGATAAGGGAATTTATTTGATTGAAACTGATTCAGCAAAGAACCATATAGCAATTTATTCAAAATAAATGTTTATAATATCCTAAAATGGACATCCTAATAGTAAAAATATTTCCAAAAAACAAATAATAAGTGAACAAAACATTTTTTTAATAATTTTTATTTTCTAAAAGTTGCTTTTTTATAAAAAAAAAGTGTAGACTAAAACGTATTGTGAAAGGAGGAAAGCTGATGGAATGGATATCGAATATCGTAAATGATATGAATAATATTTTATGGACATATATCCTTATTGCATTGTTATTAGTTGCAGGATTATATTTTTCATTTGGTACAAAGTTTGTACAAATTCGTCTTTTTCCTGAAATGTTTCGTTTAATAGTTGAAAAAAGAGAAGGGGAGTCAGGTGTTTCCCCATTCCAAGCTTTTACGATTAGCGCAGCCTCACGTGTAGGTACTGGAAATATTACAGGTGTTGCATTAGCAATCGGAGTAGGTGGACCAGGAGCTGTATTTTGGATGTGGATGATCGCCATATTAGGAATGGCGACTGCCTTTATTGAAAGTACACTTGCACAGGTATACAAGGTCAAGGATGGCGATGCGTTTCGTGGCGGACCAGCCTATTATATGGAAAAAGCGTTAGGTCAACGAAAATTAGGAATCATTTTTAGTATTCTTTTAACGTTAAGTTTTGGCTTTATTTTTAACGCTGTACAATCTAATACGATTGCTACTTCTGTAGGTGAAGCATTTGATGTGAAACCTGCAGTCATTGGGGTTATTCTCGTTGTGTTAACGGCTTTGATTATTTTCGGTGGCGTACATAGAATTGTAAAAGTTACGCAAGTACTTGTACCTGTAATGGCTGTTTTCTATTTAGCTGTTGCGTTTTACGTTGTCGTGACGAATCTATCTGAAATTCCTGCCGTTTTCGAACTGATTATCACTCAAGCGTTTGGTCTTCAGGAAGCTGCAGGTGGTGCGATTGGTGCTGCAATTAGTCAAGGTGTTCGACGTGGTTTATTTTCAAATGAGGCTGGGATGGGTAGTGTGCCTAACGCTGCCGCTACAGCTAATACTTCACACCCTGCAAAGCAAGGGCTTGTGCAAAGTTTAGGAGTCTTTTTTGATACAATCATGATTTGTTCAGCAACAGCGTTTATCATTATTTTAGCGGATCTATATAATACTGGTGAAAGTAATGGAATTATTCTTACACAAAATTCCTTAGCTGTACATGTAGGTGATTGGGCTCCTTACTTTATCGCTATTTCTATTATTTTCTTTGCATTTAGTTCCATTGTCGGAAATTACTATTACGGTGAATCTAATATTGAGTTTATTAATGCTCATAAAGGTTGGATGTTCGGCTACCGTATTTTAGTGCTTGCTATGGTGATGTTTGGTTCTGTCGCGCAAGTACAGCTTGTTTGGAACTTAGCAGACTTGTTCATGGGACTAATGGCTTTGATCAATATTACCATCATCATGTTACTTGGCAAAATAGCGTTCCTTGTTTTAGACGACTTTACAGAGCAACGAAATGCAGGCAAAAATCCTGTATTTTATGCAAAATCAATTCCAACATTGAAAAATACAGATTGTTGGGAAGAAGATCGATAATGATACAAAAACGCCATCCTCAAAAGAGGAATGGCGTTTTTTTGTTACGTTAGATTCTTTTAATATTTAAATTGACTAACTAGTTGTTTTAGCTCATCTGCCATATGTGCTAGAGCTTGTGCGGAAGCATTGATTTCTTCCATCGATGCTAATTGTTCCTCTGTAGATGCCGCTACATCCTCGGAAGCAGCTGCATTGCCTTTTGCTGAGAAAGCTACATCCTCCGTCACAGCTGTCACTTCTTGTACACTCGCTGACATTTGCTCAGAAGCAGAAGACACCTCTTCCATCCTAGGTGTAATTTCATTCATGCTTGTCATAATTACTTGGAACTTAGCAATCGCTTCATCTGTTACTCGTAGACCATTTTGAACATCCTCTGAAACTTTTGCCATAATGTTGACAGATTGTTCTGTTTCTGTTTGGATTCCATGAATGAGCTCGAAAATTTGTTTGGCAGATTCCTGAGATTGCTCTGCCAATTTTCTTACTTCATCGGCTACAACTGCAAAGCCTTTTCCATGTTCTCCTGCTCTCGCCGCCTCAATGGCTGCATTCAAAGCAAGTAAGTTTGTTTGATCTGCAATGCTTGTAATCACATCTAATATAGATGTAATTTGCTGAGAGCGTTCATGTAATGTCTGAATTTTCGTGTTTGAATCCGTTACTGATGAATGAATAGATTGCATTTGATTCTTTGTCTCTTGTACTACCTGTCCACCTTCATTTGCTTGTAGCGTCGCGTGCTGTGAAAGATCCGTCACAGTAGAAGAGATGTCCGCGATATGCATAATTGCCTTTGAAAGTTCATGTAACGATTCTGCATTCTTATTGGCACTTGTCGTTTGCGTGTCTGCACTCGTCGCAACATCTTGAATAGAAATCGCAACCTTCTCTGTGGCAATGCTCGTTTGATTGGCATTGGCTGTAAGCTCCTCTGCCGACGATGCTACCTCCTCAGCATTTTGTTCTATTTTTTGAATTAAAGTTCTTAAACTGTCTTGCATCTCGTTAAAGGCTTCGCCGAGCTGTCCAATCTCATCTTTAGAGGTAATTGTCACTTTCTCAGTTAAATCACCTTTACTAATGGTTACGGCACTATCCTTTAGTGATTGAATCGGTTTTATGATCGTCTTCATGACAAAGTAAAAAACAATGGTACTTATGACAATCGCAGCAATTAGGACAAGCAACGTATTATATAAAATAGGAGATGCTGATTTATCAATTTCCTCCGCAAAAATTGTCCCCGTAATTTTCCAATCCGTCAATTCATTCGTTGCAAAGAACAGAATACGGTCATCACCCTCAAAGACATATTCATACGTACCAGATTCGCTTTCGTACATCTTATCGATGAAGTCGTCTTTTAATTCCTTACCTACTTCTAAAGTAGGATGTGAAATGACCATTCTATTTTCATCAAAAACAGAAGGATATCCATTTTTCCCGATACTGATTGATTCTGCGACTTTTTGAATCTCTGTTAATTTAATATCAATAGCTACTACGCCAGATTGATCTTTTACTTGGCGAGCTATTGTAACGACCATATCTCCAGTTCCTGCATCAATATAAGGATTCGATATTAAAGTTTCACCTTTTAATGCCTTAGCTTCCTTATACCAATCCCTTTCCAAAGGATTATAATCCCCCATATTCGTTTTTGGTTCTTCAATAAAAGCTCCATCATTCGTTCCAATATAAACGCTTAAAACATTTGGATTCATCTCCATATATTCCTGGAAATCTGTTAATATTGCAGCCCCCTTCTGTTCATACTTAGAAGCATCTATTTCCTCGCTAAGAACCTTAATGTCGTTTACTTTTTCACTTATGGTTTTATCAATAACCGTATTTAACATATTTACACTTTCATTTGCACTAAATAATATTTCTTC
>Ga0213824_1001424_pt1 | contig 13877 bp, 15 predicted proteins | sample MC6MC0906MG_FD_179892 | JGI IMG/M metagenome (GOLD analysis project Ga0213824, IMG submission 179892) | Enriched soil aggregate microbial communities from Iowa State University, Ames, United States - MC6-MC0906-MG | ecosystem: Environmental > Terrestrial > Soil > Unclassified | place: USA: Iowa...
TCGTTCCTCTGACACTGATCCCCAAGGAGTCGCCCAGTCTCCACTCCAATCAACTTATATACAAGGCATACGTCTTAACAAATGTCACCCACAACTTTTGGTGATGAGCCTTTTCCACCCTCATTTATAAGCTGCTATTACAGTCCACTGGTATTTTAATTCCTTATCACTAACATTAGCAAATTCTAATAAACCTAACAAATATTTTTTATTAATAGCATTCTTCCCTTTTCTGTTACCATCTATGAGCCGGCTATTTTTTCTCCCTTTGGCTGGCTGCTGTTGGCGTCCGGTTCGACAGTGATACCGATTTGATCAAAAGTCTGCCCTTCAGCGAGCTGGTAGGTCAGTATGCCGGATCCGTTTTCATCTGGCTTGAATATGCCGCTATTTTCCCTTGTGCCATTTTTCAGCAGCCAAACCTGGTAAACCTGTGAGCCTTCGACGCCTGGTAATTCGTGAACCTGCACCACCAAATTTTTCTCAGATCCCTGCTGGACAATATATGCCATGCCGTTTGTTCCCGTGTGGCTTTGATTCGCTGCTTTTAAGGGAATGGTCGTTAAAATCTCAATGGGTATATTTTCAGCATGGCGATTTTCCCCCTGTACATTCGCTATTCCAAGGCCAATAATAGCGAACAACAAGACGACCAAGATACTGGTTGAAACTGGAGTGAAATGGCTTTTGAGCTTCATCGCAAGCTTACTCATCTTAGCCATGAATGTTTCCGTATCGCTTTTCGTTTTTTGATCAAAAACAAACCCCAGCACCTCGCCTTTTAGCGATTCAGGCACCGCGATTTCGGTATAATCAAACGGCAAAGCATGCCAGGCCTGGGACAATTCCTGATATTCTTTCTTACATTTCGTACAATTCTTTAAATGTTCAACAAAGGCTATGCGTTCGCTCTCCTTGAGCTCATTTGCTATATATGGAATTAAATGATCACAATCCCTTCTCATTTTATATCCTCCAGTTCCAGATGCTTCCTCAAACCTTTAAGTGCTTGGTGCAACCTGCTTTTAATCGTGCCGAGCGGCTCTTGTTCCAGCTTGGCGATCTCTGAAAGAGAATAGCCTTTCCAATAAAGCAAATCGATTAATTTTCTTTGCGCCGTCGGCAATTTGTTTTTCGCCATCTCAATATCATTCGTATTTACTCGTTGCTCGATTACATTGGCAAAGTCGGCGATTTCTTCATGTTCCTCTTGATAGTGTTGCGTATGCCTCTTCTCTTTGCGGTGGTAGTCAATGCAAATATTGCGAGTAATCGTGAGGAGCCAATTGACAAAGCTGCCTTGAGCGGGATCGTATTGGCTGTTTGTTGTCCATAGCCTCAAAAAGACCAACTGAATAATCTCTTTCGTCTTATCCTCATTCCCATTACAAAACTTCATTACAAAGCCGTAAACAAGCTTTATATATCGATCATACAGCTCCTCTAATGCGTGACCGTGTTTTTCGTTTACCAATATCATTAATTCCGCATCGTAATTTTCTTTCATGTGGCACTCCCTGCTATTGGATAAAAATATATTCTTTCGGTACAAAAGACACTTGCTGAAAGAAGTTAAAAGTAAAGATGGGAACGACCGCGATCGATCGTTCCCTGGGCAGGCTTACTTAAATTCTGTTTTGCTATTTACGATAAACCATACATCTTTTACTCCTTGTCCATTTACATCCCCTTTTTGCTGGTCTTTAGCAAAATAATACAGAGGAAAGCCTTTGTAAGTGACTTGCTTCTTACCGTCGTCTGCTCTTGTGATTGTACCGAAATCCTTTTTGTCAAAACCTTCTGGGACACCGAAATCTTCCTGAGTAAATGCCGGCCAAGTTGCTATGCAGTCTCCATTACAATTGCTTTTTCCTGCTTCATCCTTCTTAAAGTAATACAGCGTCTTTCCCTGTGAATCTGCTAGGTATTCTCCAACTTTGTCATTCTTCAAAAGCTGAAGGCTGTCAGCCGGGGCTTGTTCCGATTTAGTTTGTTCCGTTTGGGCTTGATCGGGTTGATCCGTCTCTGTTTTTTCCTCAGTGCTTTTTCCGCAGGCAGCCAAAACAAAAATAATCGATAGTAATGTAAGGGTAAAAATTCCTTTTTTCATGTATGTTCCTCCTAGTTTTTTAGATTTCAGGATCTTCACCATAACGTGTGGTTGATTTCCGTTGCGACTGGGCGCTTTGCCGCTGACGCTTCGCTTTCGCGCAGAGCAGAGCTTCCTGGGGGCGTCCGATGAGCCGCTTCACTCGCTTTGCTCGCTCCAGGGTCTCGGGGCAACAGGATGTTGGTCACGAAGGCGTTATCACAGGACGTGATGGTTTTAGCCTTCGTTCCTCTATCGCTAATCCCCAAGGAGTCGCCCATTCTCCACTCCAATCAACTTATAGACAAGACATACGATTTAAAATGTCATCCACAACTTTTGATGATGAGCCAGATTCCGGTATTTCCCTTATTTCCATCCCCATTTTTGAAAGATTTGATGACCTTCTTCCGTTTTTAAATACTCAATAAATTGCTGTGCCTCTTTTTTCTGATCGGTGATTTTCGTCAAGGCGATCGGCGTTCCACGATAGAGCTTCTCTTCTTCGGGAAGTTCAACTAGGTCGGTCACATCCTTAAGTCGGTAATGCCATGATTCATAAGTAATCCAGGCGTCTAGGCTAGAATTCGATTTCCATAGTTCAATGGCTTCAGCACTCGACTTTACAGAAAGGTTAATATTTTGAGAAATACCTTCGATTATCCCTTTTCTTCCTGCCATGTCTTCCCACAAGCCGAGCTGACCAGCTCCATTCACATCGAGTATTTTGACTCCATCTTTCGTTAAATCCTCCAGGCTTTCAATCTTCTTTGGATTTCCTTTCCTCACCAATATTCCTGCAGCACGCGGGTAAAGCTCCGTTCGTGATTTAGTGTCAATCATTTCGGGATGGTTAAAGATGAAGTCCTGCAGCATATATTCGGAGCCACCGAAAATAATATCTGCATCTTGCTTTGCCTGGCTGATCCATTTGCCCTCTGGTCCGGCTGTTACTTCCACCTTTATTCCCGTTTCAATTGAAAAATGTTCAGCAGCTTCCTTGATTGGTCCAAGTGGTCCGCCTGGTCCGTACACCCGGATAACATGATCACTTTGAACGGAATTTGGTGTCGCCTGGGACGCCTGCTTACTGTCCATTTTTGCATTGGCTGACAATCCGGTAGTCGCAATAACAAAGAGCAGTAAAGCTGATAGAAACAAGGTCTTCTTCATGATGATTCCTCCATTTTATATATGTTTTTGAACGGTACTATCAAAGGAAACGAAGGGAGGCTGCAATCGGTTTGATTATAATTTCAAATTAGTTAGAAAGTTTCATAAATAAGATCAATTATACTTCGGCATATTTCGTCTGGAATCGGCCTTGTGCTTTTTTAATATACGCAATAATCATCGCGGCACTTACAGGCTATGATACTGCCTCTAGATGGCTAACAAGGGCAGATTAGTTGAAGAAGGATTTATCTATTCTTAGGAGAACTTATATATTTAATAGTAAAATTATTTAGCCAAAGACGGCTCTTCACCGAAAGTTTTGGATGACATTTGTTAAGATATATGCCTTGTATATAAGTTGATTGGAGTGGAGGCTGGGCGACTCCTTGGGGATCAGCGTCACAGATGAGACCCTGGAGCGAGCAACGCGAGTGAAGCGGCTCATCGGACGCCCCCAGGAAAACGCCCAGCCGGAACGGAAATCAACCACACGTTATGGTGATGAACCCCAAAGATGGTATTATTACCAAATCTTGTATACGTTACCAGTTTTCATTCCCAATCTAACACACTATATTTTGATAAGCATTTTTTAATAGACAAGGAGAAAAACTATGAACTTTGAACAGTTACTATATATTGTTGAAGTGACAAAACACAATTCACTCTCTATAGCAGCTCAGAATCTTTATGTGACTCAATCAGCTATTAGCCAATCCATTACTAGTTTAGAAAAGGAATTGGGACTAAAAATTTTACATCGCTCAAGGGGACACGGTGCTGTGCCAACCGATGAAGGTAGAATCATTCTGAAACAAGCCTACGAAGTGTTAAGAAAATTGGAGGAAATCAAAGAGACCGCCCACTCATTTAATTCCATGGTAGAAGGAGAACTAAAAGTATCTTCAATACCAGGATTGACAACGATTCTAGTAAAGGCTTTGGCTGCTTTTAAACAAGATTACCCTCAAGTAAATGTAGAAATAAACGAAAAAAGCAGCTCTTCCGTGATTGAAGATGTTCGCCAGCATCAGATCGACATCGGACTGATTGCCTATTCACCAGACTGGAACATAAACATGGAAGGAATAGCTTTTGAATCACTATTTGAAGGAAAACAGAAAATCTATGTTTCTAAACATTCTCCTTTAGCGTTTACAGGCGCCATATCTTCACATGAGATACTAGATCAAACGCTCGTTACATATTATGGTGAATTTATGCAACACTTTGTTCATGATTTTTTTAACAAATACCAGCCCATGAAAATCCTATTTACATCAAACAATTTGGACGGCATTCTCCAAGCTATCAATGAAAGTTTGGCTATTACATTCGCTCCTGATTTCATCATGAAAAATTATCCCCCCGTCATAAACGGAGAGATAATCCCCGTTGATTTGGTAAATCATAGAGGTCTCAATATTTCTTTTGGATTAGTTCTATCTGAAGATAAACATATATCCATTTTACTAAACAAGTATATTCATTATCTAAAATCTGAAATTACGAAAATATAAGAGAAAAAGAGTTGCCACTTCGTCTTATGGAAGGGCTTCTCTTTTTTTATCAATCTAACTAATCAATTATGCCTCGGCATAATTGCGTCTGGAATCGGCTTTGTAGCTGACGCTTTGCTTTCGCTACAAAAGACACAAATACATTTGCTGAAAGAAGTTAAAATTGAGTCACATCTATAGGTGTAATTCCCTCAGCTTCACAATGATCATGGTATTTTTCCAATAATGACTTCCAATTATCTCTAGCAATAATTTCTCCATTTTCATTCACATAGTCTAATGTTGCCTCAACAATATTTAACGTAATAACCTCTTCATCTCCTAGAGATTCAGGTGTGTGTTGGGATCCAGCAGGCTCATAAACTACATCCCCAGCGTTAGAAACCCAATCATTCTCCATATATCTCCAAGAACCACTAATGGTATACACAATAACCGTTCCAGGATGGAAATGTGTAGGAAGCTGTACCCCCGCAGGAACTTTTAACAGAGTAATAGTTTGTCCTGTTACTGGATTAACTTTTAGTAACTTAAAATGAGCCACCCCAAAATAAGAAACCCACGGTAAATCATCTGGGCAAATATTACCTGCATCATATACTTCTACAGCTTTTACATTACTCATTTAAAATCCCCCTCGTCCAATGTAAGTTATAAAATTCGCACATTGATAATGTTTACACTAGGAAGCTCACTAACTATTGCGAATTCGTAATTTTTAGTATATTTATAATTATCAATTTATTCAAATTATGATTTTTAATGTGCAGTTTAATTACATTAATATATACATGCAATTCCCTTACGATTATCATAATGGCTTTTTGATTTGGGCATTTCCTAATTTGAATGTATACCAATACCGATTGCTATAGTTGAACCGGCAATTGAAACTTACGCTGAAGCGTTGTGGTGGGGTTTGATTACAATAACTACAGTTGGATATGGAGATATTGCGCCTGTTACCGTATTAGGTAGATTAATGGCTACTGTATTTCTAATGGTAGGAATTGGGATGATCGGTATATTATGATTTGCAATAATAGCGTCTAGCTGGAACGGAAATCAATCCCTCGTTTTGCCGAAGAGCCATACTTTATTTAATACGACACCTTAAATCGACATAAAAAAACAAAAAAATAAAAGAAGCGCCACTATCCTCGACAGATAGTGACGCCTCTCTTTCACAAAGGGGATGGGAGAAATGTTCACGTTCAAACAAAGGGGTGTATGTTTGTTTTGTGATTTATTTCACAAGAACCACTTTATCACGGAATAATTAATATAGCAATGATACTGATGCTAGATTCACAAATTTGTCAAATAGAAAGCGATTACAGACAGTATTTTTCCAAGATGAGCGCTTTTAAACTTATAGAAATCAAAAAAAATCATTATCCATTATTTTTTTAACGCGCCACTTATCATAGAAAAAAGGCTGTAGTAAAATTCCTACAGCCTCGCTAATTAATTATTCAACAATAATTTTTCTAACTCATTTAGGCGTTCTTCAAATACTTTACATGCATCATCAATCGGTTTTGCCACGTTCATGTCAACACCTGCCGCCTTTAATACATCAATTGGGAAATTAGAGCAACCTGCTTTTAAGAAGTTATTAATATAACGTTCTACAGCTGGTGTACCCTCTTCTAAAATCTGTTGACTTAATGCGGTTGCCGCTGATTTACCTGTAGCATATTGATACACATAGTAATTATAGTAGAAGTGTGGAATACGAGCCCATTCTAAGCCGATTTCCTGATCAACGACGATATCCTCACCAAAGTACTTTTTATTTAAATCATAGTAAACCTCTGTTAAACGTTCTGCTGTTAAAGATTCACCATTCTTATCCATTTGGTGGATAAGGTGTTCAAATTCAGCAAACATTGTTTGTCTGAAAACTGTACTTCTGAAACCGTCTAACCAATGATTCAATAAATAAATTTTCTGTTGAGGGTCTTCAATTGTTTTCAGTAAATAATCATTTAACAGTTCTTCATTACATGTTGAAGCCACTTCAGCCACAAAAATAGAATAATCGCCATAAACAAACGGCTGGTTTTTACGTGAATAATAACTGTGTACACTATGACCAAATTCATGAGCTAGTGTAAACAGGTTGTTAACATTGTCTTGCCAATTCATTAAGATGTATGGATTTGTCCCATAGGCGCCTGAAGAGTACGCACCACTGCGTTTCCCTTTGTTTTCTAAGACATCTACCCAACGGTTATCAAGACCACTTTGCACAATATCTTGGTATTCCTCACCAAGTGGCGCTAAAGACTTTACTAAAATATCCTTCGCTTCGTCGTAAGTGACTTTCATATCGACTTCCTTAACGAGCGGAGCAAATAAATCCCACATATGCAGTTCGTCCACACCTAAAAGTTTCTTTCGTAATGAAATATAGCGCTGCATAGCTGGTAAATGCTTATGGATTGTTTCCACTAATTGATCATAAACATTTTCTGGAATAAAATTATTAGACATGGCAGCATGGCGAGCAGAATCATAATTACGAATACGTGCGCTGACATTATGTTTTTTTACATTGCCCGTTAATGTAGCAGCAAATGTATTTTTAAAGTTGCCATAAGTTTCGTACATAGCTTTAAAGGCATTTTCACGAACAGTGCGATCTTTGCTTTCTAAGAACTTAATATAGTTACCGTGTGTTAGCTGCACTTCTTCCCCCTCTGCATTTTTCACCTTAGGGAATACCATATCAGCGTTATTTAACATACTAAATGTATTTGAAGCGGTACCTGTAACCTCAGTCATTTGGGCAAGTAATGCTTCCTGCTCAGCCGGTAATACATGCGGACGTGCCATTGTTATTTCTTTTAAAGATTGCTTATACAGTTGTAAATCTTTATTTTCTTCTAAGTAACTTTCTATTGTTTCTTCATTCAATGATAAAATCTCTGGTGTTAAAAACGATAGGGCAGCTGAGATACTAGTCGCCAATGTTTGAATACGACTATTCATATCCTGGTAAGAGCTATTTGTCGTATCTTGGTCATTACGCATATGGGCATACGTGTAAAGCTTCATTGTGCGTTCATAAATATCATCGTGATAAGTAAGAACCGCTAATAAAGCATTTGCACCATTTTTTAATGTACCTGCATAGCTAGATGCCTTTTTGGAAATTTCCGCTACTTCCTTGTACTCCTCTTCCCATAGAGCGTCCGTTGCAAATATATCCTCCAAGCGCCAAGTTAATTCTTCTGGAACTTCATTTCTTAATAAAACTTTATTGCTGTTACTAGCCATATGCCAGCCCCCTTTATATGTGAGTTTTTCCTATACTCTCATATTTTCTCAGTATATTGTGGCAATTGCAAATAAATGTGCGTACACTTGCTCACAAATATCCGGAAAACAATCATTTTTTTGATAACTTTTCGCTATCACTATTCCATAATTTTTAATGGCCTGTACTGCACGATCTGTAATCTCTACATTTTGTTGGCGTAAAAATAATCGAATATCTCTCTCATCCATCTCATGAGGTAGTAATTGCAAACCTCGACAAAAATAATGTAAAATCGTTTGCCACTCAATAGGAAATAATGGAATCGCTTCCGCATCTTTCACAGGAACACCTACGTAATCAGGCATAGCCGTTAAAGACAAGCGCAACTCGTAACTACATCGTAAAAATGAATCTCGCGCCCCTTTTTTACTATGTATTAATCGCTGATACACGAATTGCTTACAATGCTTTTTATAAAGCTGCCAATAAAGACGAAATTCCTCTTTCGTTATTGATGTAGGCTGATAAAATGGAAAATGTTGCTTGTGAATAGCTAATTCCTGTACTTTGCCTATAAAAGTATGCCCATGAACATGAAGAAGATTCGTCCAATAAATAAATCTCGATGTCTTTGCATCATAGCTCACTAAATAAGATAAGCCTTGCGCTGTAGTAGTAATCATTTTTTGCATAATGGGAGAAATAAAAATCTTTTGTATACCTTGTGTGGATTGTCTTTGAGGTGTTTGAAAAAGCCACAATGGCTGTATAGAATTTTTCTCATATCCGGATGTACGTAATAGCCACTTTTCATGAGAAATTGCACTACATTGAAATTCAATAGCAATTTGCTGTTGCTCTTTTATCAAAAGCAAATCTGGTCGCTGTGAAAGCTTCGGTAAATAAGGCTCCAACTTTACTGTATGCCCGAGTTTTCTCAGCCATTCAAATAATTGAATTTTTCCTTGATAATGCAGTTTTGATTCACCCTCTGAAAATAACTGTACACAGCTCTTATTAGCAATATGAGCAAAATGAGGAATATTATATTTACCTATCTTTAATTGGACAGGCTGTAGGCATTGGGGACAATAAAATTTCATCTGTTGCCTAGACTGTTGTAAAGCTTCCCTTGAATATTGATATGGGAGAAAAAGCTGCTGTTGCTCATTATAAGCACTAAGCATAAAATCATCTCCTTTTTGACTAATTGTAAAGGAGTGTTTTTATAGCAACAAATAAATAACGGCTTTTTCTTGAAATTTTAAAAATGCCACCTTATCAATCATGCCTCGGCATAATGGCGTCCGGAATCGGCCAGAGCTATTAGGCCAGCAGATGTTTTTGCGCGAAAGCGAAGCGGCAGCGGCAGATGTTTTTGCGCGAAAGCGCAGTGCCAACGTAGCGTCAGCAACAACACGGTTTTGTCTGTGCGAAAGCGTAGTGTTAACGTAGCGACAGCAACATGGTTTTGTCTGTGCGAAAGCGTAGTGTTAACGTAGCGACAGCAACATGGTTTTATCTGCGCAAAAGCGAAGCGGCCGCGGCAACAACACGCCGTTGGTCACTCAGGCGTTTTCATAGGATGTGAAGCTCTTAGCCTGAGTTCTTCTATTTCAGCAGGAGTATCGGAGCTTCATCATAAATTGTATTGTTATCTAAACAAATATTAAAATAAAAAGACTGTAAACAATCTTGAATCTCATCAAGTTTGTTTACAGTCTATGCCTCTGAATCAGAGGGAAATTGGTTTAAATAAAATATTTTCGTACTGTTTCAAAGCAATTAAACTCCATAATTTTTTCGCCATATTCCTCTAGGCGATGGATTGTGAAATTCGATGGTATTAAAAATTCTTTAATGACTGCATTTCTATCGTGGCGATTTAAGTCATCATCTGCGTTCGCAAAGTCTACTACTAAGTAGTACCAACCTTCATATTTAAATAATGAGGAATCCACTAATTCATCTGTCATGCGTTTCGCTACAGGGATTAACTCATCAATGTCTTTAAATTTATAAACATAAATGTCTGTATCCATAAATAATTCTGACTCATCTATGTCACCAAATTGAGTTAGTTGACTGAGAAGATCCTCTCCAACGTCGTCGAATGGGCCAAACATATCTTTGTGTTCATCAAAATGTGACTGACCATCTAAGGATTCACCGTCTTTTAAAATATGTGCACGTGTGACAATGATTTCCAAGCCTACTTCAGACGCATTGATATGAATCCAAATCGGACCCTCTACATCAAAATAATCCTCCGTGTTTACTTCATCAATCATATCCCAAAAAAGTTGTTCACCCTTTGCTCGATTGTACCAAATTTCTTCACGACTATAGCCGCGATCCTCTATATCATTGTACGTAATAAAGAGCTTGAGTGTATTTTCGTTTACACGTTCGATGTCCACTAGACCTCATCTCCCTTCACTGTCATTTGTCGAAAAACAGTTTTGTTCCATTAGTATGCTATTATTCATTGTTTTTAACCTCATACTCCATTTTGTTTTTCAACCTTTGACCACACTACAGTAAAACCATAGAGCAACCGAAATCAAAAATAATTGTCCACAGTTGCCTCTAATTCTATTGTATGCTGTTCTGTCATAAAATGAAAAGGATATACACCGTTTCACAGAAGATATTTGAATTATTGAAATTGTAGTAAACTATTAAATTTAAATCAAGTTTAACATACTTTTACGGAAATATATGACTTTTCCCTACTAATTATTATACTTTATATAGATGGTTTTACATAAGTAAAACATAAAAAAATAGATGTCACAATATGCTTGTTGCATTTGTAACACCTAATATTTATATTATGCAGAATACGGAATTATTAGTTCACCATGCGCTGTGCTTCTTGTAATTGATAAGCCCGAACCTTACGAGGTAGGAAACGACGAATTTCATCCTCGTTGTAACCAACCTGTAGTCGTTTCTCATCTAAAATAATTGGACGACGTAATAAACCTGGATACTCTTGAATTAATTCATACAAGCGTTGTAATGGTAAACTTTCAACATCAACATTTAATTTTTGGAAAATCTTCGAGCGAGTTGAAATAATTTCATCCGTACCATCCTCTGTCATACGTAAAATTTCTTTTATTTCACGAATGCTTAACGGTTCGGAAAATATATTACGTTCTGTATATGGGATTTCATGTTCCTCTAACCATGCTTTCGCTTTTCGGCAAGACGTACAACTTGGTGATGTAAATAAAGTTACTATCATACTGACACATCCTTTCCATTTAATCATTATCTATAGACCAGTGTGTTAAATTAGAATTAATGTAATGTAAATCTACATACCCATTATACAGTACTCCATTGTATTTGAATATAGTCCCAATAAAAAAAAGAATAACTTTATCACTAAATATTCTGTCTATATTTACACATCATGCAAAGTAGTTCCTTCATTGCATGGCTAATGTGCTACTACTAATATTCCCATTCTCAGCGCATTTTAAACACCCTTTAATGAATGGCTCTTGTTCTCATTTAAAAATCTTAAACGAGAATAATGTCAATTCAGTGTGTACAAATCTAGACATATATTTACTAAAATTGGTTGCTTTTCTAACACAAAAGAACAGTAAAAATAGCATATAAGCTTTTTTCGAAAAAAAACACCGCCAAAAGTCTGACTTTACACACTTGCAATCCACCGAGCCTTTATAATATAATTCTTTGCAACAAATCAATAATGTCTTTTGCGAATTCACTTCGCTATCTAGACAGTTATTGTATTAGATAAAAAACGCTGACGAAGAGTAGTACATATGCAATTTGCACGTTTAGAGAGTCTGTGGTTGCTGCAAACAGATCGTGTAAGCATATGGAATGGACTTCTGAGTTAGCTTTGTGAACGACTAAGTATCCTTACTTGCGTCTATTAGCAAAGCTCGTCCCTTCACGTTACGAAGCAAAGTGGCCGTTTTAGGCAAGCTGGGTGGTACCGCGGATTCAAACATCATTCGTCCCTTCATTAGAAAAACTAATGAGGACGCATGATGTTTTTTATTTCGGTACTTATGTAAAAACGTCTAAGGGACTTAAATTCAAGGAGGAAATGACAATGACAACTATTTTTTCAGGCGTACAGCCAACGGGTATTGTAACTTTAGGGAACTATTTAGGTGCTTTTAAGCAATTCCCTGCCTTACAAGATGAAGGAGATGCTGTGTATTGTATCGTCGATCAGCATGCAATAACAGTGGCTCAAGATCCAAAAGAATTACGTCAAAATATTCGCAACCTAGCAGCTACGTATATTGCTACTGGCATCGACCCTAAAAAATCTACATTATTTATTCAATCAGAAGTGCCAGCTCATGCACAGGCAGGCTGGATGTTACAATGTGTAGCATCGATTGGTGAGCTTGAACGTATGACACAGTTCAAGGATAAATCTCATGGTAAAGAAAGTGTTTCTGCAGCTCTTTTAACATATCCACCACTAATGGCAGCAGATATCCTTTTGTATAACACAAACATTGTTCCTGTTGGTGATGACCAGAAACAGCATATTGAGCTTACTCGTGATCTTGCAGAACGCTTCAACAAACGTTATGGTGATGTATTAACGATTCCTGAAATTCAATTACCAAAAGCAGGAGCTCGTATTAAATCACTTCAAGAGCCAACAAAGAAAATGAGTAAATCAGATCCAAATACAAAAGCTACAATTAAGCTTTTAGATTCAGCGAAAGATATTGAGAAAAAAATTAAATCAGCGGTTACTGACTCTGATGGTATTGTGGCATTTGATGTGGAAAATAAACCTGGTGTTTCTAATTTACTAACAATCGAGTCTGCCATTTCAGGCGTATCTATTGACGATCTTGTTAAAAAATACGAAGGCGTTGGCTATGGTGGTTTCAAGCAAGGTGTTGCAGCAGCAGTTATTGATCACCTTACACCAATTCAAGAGAAGTTCTACAATTTAGTAGAATCCTCAGAATTAGATACTATTTTAGATGAAGGTGCTGAAAAGGCAAACGCTATTGCTAGCGCTACATTAAAACGCATGGAAGAAGCAATGGGCCTTGGTCGTGCACGTCGCTAAAAGAAAACGGAATTGATCCCTCCAAATGTTGTAGCTTTGGCGAAATTGATTGTAAGAGCTTGGCCAAAAAGAGAGTAAGAGAAGAGTCACATTTTATCTTTTATGTCTAGCGTTTTTTCAAAACCAAGATCAAAAACAATAGCACATAACACAATGGCTGATCCAATTGCCATATAAAATTCTGTTGTATGCACCATGAATTTAAAAACAACTATCCAGGAATATCCGAGTGTCCGATAATTCAAATACAATATGAGATTCCCTAATGAGAGAATCAATAGGCCGTAGCATATTAAAAATAAAAAGAGTCGGAACATGTTAAGGGCATCCTTTCTATTTCTTCTTACTTATCATCTATTCACAAAACTATAAAAAAAGACGTCAGCCACGTAAAAATTGGGCTGACGTTTTTTATGTTGTTGAAAAACTAAGTCAATAAAATTACTGTCCGTTAATGCGAAATAAATTTTACCATTAATAAAGTGAATGCTATGTCTACTTACCATACTCAAACAGAATTGACTTATAACAGTCAAGCGATTGTACATCTTTTGTTACCGTATGTTTTCGCATATAAAGGCATTTTGCTACAGAGCGGTTGATTGGAGTGGAGACTGGGTGACTCCTTGGGGATTAGCGATAGAGGAACGAAGGCTAAGAGCATCACGTCCTGTGATAACGCCTTCGTGACCTACATCGTGTAGGCCCAAGCGGCTCATCGGACGCACCCAG
>Ga0213824_1001435_pt1 | contig 13821 bp, 10 predicted proteins | sample MC6MC0906MG_FD_179892 | JGI IMG/M metagenome (GOLD analysis project Ga0213824, IMG submission 179892) | Enriched soil aggregate microbial communities from Iowa State University, Ames, United States - MC6-MC0906-MG | ecosystem: Environmental > Terrestrial > Soil > Unclassified | place: USA: Iowa...
GGTAGCCTCCCTGGCCCTGTGGTCTTCCATCACGGTTGCCCTGGTAGCCTCCCTGGCCCTGTGGTCTTCCATCACGGTTATCGCGGTTTCCCTGGTAACCTCCCTGGGGTCTTCCTTCCCGGTTGTCACGGTTTCCCTGGTAGCCTCCCTGGGGTCTTCCTTCCCGGTTATCGCGGTTTCCTGTATTCGGTTCTCTTGTTAATTCAGCATTTCCTGATAAAGACTGCTCTGATACCTGACGGCTTCTTTGCTCCCCGTTCTGTCGGTCAGACTGATAAGGTCTTCCGCTCTGTGACTGGGAATGCTGTCCCTGAGGCTTCATCTGCGCGTTCTGCGGTCTGAATACCGCTGCGATTTTTTTCTTCGGCGCATCGGAATCATCCCCATCCTGTGAACTTGATTGTGCCGGAGCGGTTCCCCGACTGTGACCGCCCACTTCCTTTTTCACGATTGCTGCCTGTTCATCCGTTACATTGGAAGAACTCTTTAAATTTATATTATGTTTTTCCAAGATATCCAGTATCTCCTTACTACTGTCTTTTCCCAGTTCTTTTGCCAGATCATATACTCTCATGCTTTCCTCCATTCTGTGCGCGCTCTGCAGCACATACCGGTATATGTGAAAGGTCCTTTTCACATTCAATACCGACCTTTGTATTCATCAGTTTCACGACTGCCTTTGCAAACCCATGATCCACGATAGCAAGGGATGCTCGCATCTCTTTCCCCATTGCGTGGCCCAGTTCATCTTTTCTTCCGAGAAAGTAGATTGGAACCTTGTAGTAAGTACACATATTGGTAAACATTTTTTTAGTATTCTCCGAGGCCTCCTCAGATATGATTACTAACGATGCTTTCCCAGTTTTTACGGTCTTTTCTGTCATGAATTCTCCGCTAACAGTCTTTCCTGCTTTTGTGGCCAGACCAATCAGATTAAGGATCTTTTGTCTGTCATCCAAACTGCTCCATCTCCTTTTCCAATGTTTCGTAGACTTCTTTCGGAATCGCCATCTTGAAGGAACGCTCAAGCCCCTTGCTTTTTACTGCCTTCTTAAAACATTCCATAGAAGGGCAGAGATAAGCTCCCCGTCCGTTTTTACGTCCGGTTGTATCAAGAAGAATCTCATCCTCTGAGGTTTTCAGAACACGAATCATTTCTTTTTTATTTTTCATCTCACCACAGCCGATGCACTGTCTGAGCGGTAATTTCTTTGTACTCACGTTTCCATCACTTCCTGTTTTTAATTACTGGTAATCACCAGCCAGGTCTTATTCCTGGTAGTCGCCCTGATACTCTTCCTGGTAGTACTGCGTTTCGCTGTCTTCACTGTCATGGTTTTCATTTCCAAAACTTTCAAATCCGGCTCCTGCTTCCTGATACTCAAGCCCCAGTTCTTCAAACAGACCGAGTTCTCTTGCCTGTGTCTCACTCTTAATGTCAATCTTATATCCGGTAAGACGCGCTGCAAGCCTTGCATTCTGTCCTTCCTTGCCGATGGCTAAAGATAACTGATAATCCGGAACAATAACCTGAGCTTCCTTTGATTCCTCATCTGCAACAACACAGATAACCTTTGCCGGGCTTAATGCATTCTCGATTAAATAGGCCGGATTCTCATCCCAGTTGATGATATCGATTTTCTCTCCTCTTAACTCATTCACAATAGAGTTAACCCTTGCACCATTTAAGCCTACACATGCACCTACCGGATCTACATTGGAATCATTGGATTTAACAGCAATTTTTGTTCTGGAACCTGCTTCTCTTGCAATTGCCTTGATTTCTACGGTTCCGTCTTTCACCTCTGCAACCTCGGATTCAAACAGTCGTTTTACAAGATCCGGATGAGTTCTGGATACGGAAATTCTTGGGCCTTTGGGAGTATCCTTTACTTCCAGAACGAACACTTTGATTCTTTCAGTTGGCTTAAACACTTCCCCTTTGACCATTTCTGTTTCATTCAGGATGGCATCTACTTTGCCCAGATTAATACTTACATTCCTGCCCAGATATCTCTGCACAATTCCTGTGACAACTTCCCTCTCCTGGCAATACCAATCGTTAAAGAGGGATTTTCTGCCTTCCTCACGGATCTTCTGCAGGATTACGTTCTTTGCATTCTGTGTGGCAATTCTTCCAAACTTTTTGGAGTCAATCGAACAATGAATCACATCGCCGATATCATACTTCGGATCTGCCATCTTCGCCTCTGCCAGGCTGATCTGCAGCAGGGGATCTTCAACTGTTTCCACCACTTCTTTTTCCGCAAATACATTAAAATCACAGGTTTCACGATTGATGCTGACCTTGACATTATCCGCTTTTCCGAAATGGTTCTTGCACGCCGTAAGGAGAGAATTTTCGATTGCCTCTAACAGGGTATCCTTGCTGATATTATTCTCCTTCTCCAGAATATTCAGTGCTTCTAACAGTTCCTTATTCATTTTTTTATCCTCCTAATATCTCTTACTGTTTAGAAATCAAATGCCAGCCGGATCAAAGCGATTTCCGGGCGGTTCAACACAAGCTCTATTCCGTCTTCCTGGGTAATGGTCACTGTTTCCCTGTCATAGGATGTAAGCGTTCCTGTAAAATCTTTCTGTTTGTTTAAAGGCTTATATAACTTGATATCCACATCTTTTCCGATACTTCTATTAAAATCTTTATCCTTTTTAAGCGGTCTTCCAAGCCCTGGTGAGCTGACCTCTAAAATGTAACTGTCCGCAATAAAATCCTTTTCATCCAGCCAGTCTCCCAGCCTGCGGCTTATGGTTTCACAATCATCTACCGTAATTCCGCCTTCTTTATCTATATAAGCCCGCAGATACCAGTTCCCTGCCTCTTTTACGTACTCTACATCTACCAGTTCAAAGTTATTTTCTTCCATTAGGGGCAGCAAAAAGCTTTCGGTCTTTGCCTCGTACTCTTCTCTCTTCGCCATCTTTCTCCCACCTTTCCAAACAAATTGAAAGAGTGGACTTTCGCCCACTCTTTATCCGCTAACTGTCATGTTATCGTAGACAGTATAACACTGTTTATTCACCATTGCAAGGGGTTTTTCTTATTTTTCCAGCATTTCCGCCATCTATTCCACCATTTTATTGGCTTTTCCTGTAACAAGGCGAAAAAAACAGCAATCCGGCATTTTATATCAAGGATAAGAAGGTCTGGTTCTTCACACTCCTTTTTTTTGTACATATCATAACACTATATCAGATCAAATCTGTCATATAAGGAGGACCCATGAAGCCAAAACTGGAAGTTCGCGGGATCAGTTACTCCTATCATTCCCTTGAGGGTGAGACACTGGCCCTTTCCAATATATCATTTACTGCAGATAACGGAGAATTCCTTGCAATCGTCGGCCCATCCGGCTGCGGGAAATCAACCCTTCTATCTCTTCTTAGCGGATTACTAGTACCTGACGAAGGAGAAATCTTAATTGACGGTGTCTCCCAGGCAAAATCCGGCGTCAATATCGGTTACATGCTGCAGCGGGATCACCTTTTTGAATGGCGTACGATTATGGGAAATGCTGAACTGGGGCTGGAAATTCAGAAAAAGCGAAACAAAAGCTCCAAAGAAAAGCTGCATCAGATGCTCCATACTTACGGCCTTGGAAGCTTTGAGCAGGCAAAGCCGTCAGAATTGTCCGGAGGCATGCGACAGCGTGCCGCACTGGTCCGCACCCTGGCCCTGGAACCGGACCTTCTTTTATTAGACGAACCATTTTCCGCTTTGGACTATCAAACCAGGCTTTCCGTCTGTGATGACATCAGTTCCATTATAAAAAGCACTCATAAAACTGCGATTCTTATCACACATGACCTTTCCGAAGCTATCAGTGTAGCCGACAGAGTCATCGTACTGACAAGCAGGCCGGGCAAAATTAAAGCCATCGTACCGATTTCCTTCGGAAGTGACGATATACGGCCTTTGACACGGCGGAACATGCCGGAATTTTCTGTTTACTTTAATCAGGTATGGAAGGAGCTGCAGAATCATGATTGAGACTCATCCCACCTTAGCCCAACAGGAGTTTATTGAAAAAGAAAAACTGCACCGCCGCAATGTCCGGGTGTGGCGTACCATGCTGTTGGTACTGCTTCTTTCTCTTTGGGAACTATGTGCAAGACTGGGCATGATCAATGACTTCATATTCAGCTCTCCCTCCCGTGTGACCGCCTGCTTTCTTAATATGGTAGTGGACAAAAGCATTTTTATGCACATCGGGGTAACCGTGATGGAAACCCTCATAAGCTTTGCACTGGTCACTATCTCAGGCCTGCTGATCGCAGTTCTTTTATGGTCCAGCCGCAGTGTGTCGGAAGTATTGGAGCCTTATCTTGTCATGCTTAACAGTCTTCCAAAATCCGCCCTTGCTCCCATCTTAATTGTATGGCTGGGGAATAATATTAAGACCATCATTGTTGCTTCTATTTCTGTGGCCGTTTTTGGATGCATCATGACGCTCCATACCGGTTTTTCCCAGGTTGATCCTGACATGATCAAGCTGATCTATTCTTTGGGCGGAAAGAAAAAGGATGTTCTTTTTAAAGTACTGCTTCCCGGTTCTGTGCCTCTTATCATCAGCAATACAAAGGTTAATATCGGACTTTGTTTAGTTGGTGTTATCATCGGAGAATTTTTAGCGGCGAATAAAGGGCTGGGATATTTGATTATCTATGGAAGTCAGGTATTCCAAATGGATCTGGTCGTCATGAGCATCGTAATCCTGTGTATTGTATCGGCGATTTTATATCAGGGGATTGCACTGCTGGAGAAGAAGATTAAGTTTTAATTTATTTTTTGTCTGACTATAACAGGTTGAGGGTGAAGTCCTTAAACAGACTTCACCCTCTCTCTACAACCATTCATTGCTTTTTATTCTTCTTCTATGAGCAATACCTCAACTGCTTTCCAGTTTTCTCAACCGTCCTTTATAAAGCGATTACTCCTGTTGTCATGGAATATGGCTTTGCTACGCAATTTACCATCTGTCCATCCATGCGCAAGACATAGGGCAACTCTTCTGCAGACCGATTTAATACCACGAAAGCAATGGATCCGTCCTGATTCTCCCATGCTGTCACATCAAGATGCGAGGTATAGCAGGTACTTGCAATTCTGACGGCACCCGGCTTGATAAAATGAGCAAAATGCCAGTAATATCTCAGCACATACCGCTCTTCAAGCTCGCCCTTTTCTACATTGAATAAATAGGGGGCATCACAGAAATTACCTACATGATTGGGGCCTCCCTTTTCATCTAAAAGAATATTCCAGTCATAAAAACCATTCATGCCATGGTTTAGATTTCCGATCATATCATGGGCAAGCCTGCCTGCATTCTGACACTGGTCCTCCACGCCGTATTTTGAAAACTCCAGACAGCTTTCAGACAGAATCAACTTCTTATCTGGAAATTTTTCGCGGATTAAAGAAAGCGCATCAAAATGATCGCCGCTGTACCAGTGGAATGCAATCCCCGTGATCATCCGGTCAGTAGTCTCATCAATGATCTGGCAGGCACGCTCAAAGGCTCTTTCTTTGTTATGGTCCCAAATGAATACTTCAATATGATCCAGATGATTTTTTTCCAGCTCCGGATATAAGTAATCTCTTAAAAATTCTTTCTCCTCCTCCGGCGTATACACGCAGGAGTCCCATGTCTGCACGGCTTTCGGCTCATTCTGGATAGAAAGACGTTTCACCTCATAGCCTTTATCCTGGTATTCCTTTATATAACGGCATATATATCTGGCCCATGTTCCGTAGCACTCCTTCTTTAAGGAGCCTCCGTCCTTGCGGGAGCCATTGGTCTTCATATAGGCTGGCGGAGACCAGGGAGAGAGCATGACCGAAAGTTTTTTACCGCATTTTGCCTCCGCGCGGTCAAGAAGCGGAAGCATATACTGCTCCACATCCTGAAAGTTAAATTCTTCAAAGTCTGTATCCCCTTCTTTATCATCTGCCGCATACATGTGAGTGGAAAAATCGCAGCTGTCGATGTGCATGCGTACCATAATATAATTCATCTCATCAGGTGAGAAATACTTGGAAATCAGGGCATTCTGCTGTTCCTCGTTCATCTTTGAAAAAATATAGCCGGATGCATCGGTCAGGGCTCCTCCAAAGCCTTCCATAGTCTGGTAACGCATCTGGCGGTATAAGTTGATGACCTGATTTTCCGTACCATCATCCGGTATGAGTGTCATCTCCTGCTCCTCGCATATTGCTTCTGATTTTCCATGTGTCAAATAGCTGTGCAATCTCATCTACTTCTCTCCTTCACATTTTTTTATTCTTACTAGTACCTGTTTACATCATTCATGCTATTTTACATCAGCTTTTTCTTACCCTTTAACAGCCCCCATGGCAACACCCTTTGTAATATGTTTATTTAAAATAATATATATAATTAAAGCCGGCGCCGCTGACAGAGTCATAACCGCAAACTGAACTGCATAGTTGGAGGAATACTGTCCGGTAAATTCCAGTATACAGAAAGGAAGAGTCTTCCATCGTTTACTGCTTAGGTATGTAGTCGCAAGCATAAATTCATTCCAATTATTCAAATAAGTCATGATTGACACTGTTACAATCGAAGCTTTCATTAATGGAAAGATAATGATCGCAACAATCCGGTAAATGCCACATCCATCAATGAGGGCTGCTTCTTCCAGTTCCTTGGGAATCGAACTCATAAAGCTCGATGTAAGGAAAAATCCCTGAGGAAGTGAAAATGCAACATATGGTATCAATAACGCCCATATGGTATCGGTCAGTCTCAATCTATCATAGATCACATAGTTTGGGAGCAGCGTGGCATGAATCGGAATCATCATTCCCATGACCATAAGGATGCTCGCAACCTTTTTCAGCTTCCACTCCATTCTTCCGCATGCAAAAGCTGCCATGATCGAGATAATCAAGACCATAATTACTGCAAGCGTATTAATCAGCAAACTATTTCTCAAATAATGAAGAAAATTTCCGTTCGTAAATGCAAGATAATAATTGTTCCATTGAATTTTCTGAGGCAATACCAGAATTCCGCTGGTAAACATCTCATTGCTGTTACAAAGGGAGAAATCCAAAAGCCATATCAGCGGAAACATCTGGACAACGGCAACCAGGGTCATAACTGCGATGGTTACGATTCTTCCCGGCTTGTTTATAACGGCTGCTTTTATCTTTGCCATATCCCTTATTCTCCTCTCTCTGCAAATAACCGGTTCAAGGCCACGGTAGAAACCAGGCATATGGCGATAAATGCAACGCTGATCGCATTACCATAACCGTATTTATAGGACTGGAAGGCCTGCTTATACAGATAACTTGCCATGAACTGCGTCTCATTGCCCGGACCGCCTGCCGTCAGTAAATATACGGTTTCCATCTGCTTTAATGCGGAAATGACAGCCATCGTGACATTAACCTGAATAACCGGCTTCATTAAAGGCAGGGTAATATAGAAAAATGTTTTGCTGCCGCTGGCGCCATCTATGGCCGCTGCTTCATACATCACAGGATCTATGTTCTTGACGCCCGTATAATAAATCAGCATTCCCCAGCCAAAGCCATGCCAGATGAGTACCAGAAGCACTGCCCATATCGCATTGCCGGCGCCCAGAGGATTCAGCTGCCCTGTATAGCCAAGTGCCCTTAGAACCTTTGTAATCAATCCAAAGCTTGGATTATAAATAAACTTCCACAAATACGCAATAACCGCCACCGAAATTACATTGGGAATAAAGAAAATACAGCGGAATAAGCCTTCCGTCTTTCCCTGCAGCTTATCAAGCTTTACTGCAGTCAGCATGGCAAGTGGATGCTGGATGCAGATAAATCCAATGGATAAAAGCAAGGAATTCCGCAGTGCCGTCCAAAACACAGAATCATGAATCAGGGTTTTATAATTTTCCAGCCCGATAAAAGAGCTTGCCCCTATTCCGGAGAAATTGGTAAATCCATAGTACGTACTTAAAATAATAGGTGCCAGAATTGCTGTCACAAAAACAATAAGTCCGGGAGCCATAAGGGAAAATATTACTTTCTTATTGCTGTATAATTTATGCATGCCTCTATCCTCACCCCTTGTAAGACAAAAGGGGCTGTTGTGTCAGCCCCCTCGTAATTAAGTATAAGCTCTTATTTCATTGCAGCTGCCAGTTTATTAAATACATCATCCGGCGTAAGTTTTCCAATTGCAAATTCTACAAATGAATCTTCGCAGGCCGTCTTAAATGCATTCGTTCCCCGGTCATTAAAGGTCGTTCCTGAAATATTCGTGGAATTATTGACCATATCTACAAATTCCAGCTGAAGACTTGTTTCTTTGCCTGTTAAATACTTAGAGAAATCCTGCGCTGACATGCAGACACCGTTTTCCCAGCAGAGCTTTGACCAATTCTCCGGAAGATACATGTAATTTAATAATTTAATAGCTTCTTCTTTTACAGGAGAATTGGCTGTAACCGCATGACCGCCACCGTTCCAAGCTGTAATATCAGTAATGGTTCCTTTTCCGCCTGTTACTGATGGCATGCTGAATACACCGATATTCTTTCTTATATCTTCCGGTATATTCTCATTGGTTGCCATGGACATCTCCCAGCTTCCCATGTAATACATCGCGGACTGGCCATTTGTAAATAAGTTCATGCTGGTAGCATAATCAGTTGTCTCGAATCCTGTCTGGAACATGCCTGCATCCACGGTCTTCTTGTACAGATCAAGAACCTTTGGCCATGCCTCGTTGGTGTAATCTCCATCTTTAATCGAAGCCTGCATATCTGCGGAAGCCGTGGCTCCATCAAACTGCTGGAATAAAGAGGTAATATAAATGGAGAGAGGCCACTTGTCAGAGCCATCCATGGAAACAGGAATGAGGCCTGCTGCCTTAAATTTTTCAACTGATGCCAGAAGCTCGTCGTAGGTCTTAGGAACCGTAACGCCGTATTGTTCAAACAGTGACTTGTTGTAATAGAATGACATGACATCCGTATTTCTTGCAAGACCGTATAATTTTCCGTTCTTGCTGAATCCATCTAAGGCTCCGTTGATAAATCCGTAGTCTTTATAGTCGCTTGGATTTAATTCTGCCAGAAGGCCCGCATCGATCACTTCATCTAGGAAGGAAGGCTGACCCCAGGCACTTACAAGATCAGGCATATCGGAACCGGAGGCATAAGCCTTAAATTTTGTTTTGTAGCTTTCGTCATCCAGTGCCTCTATCTCAATTTTTACATTCGGATTTTCTTTCCTATACTGGTCAAACAGCATCTGCTCGATCAGACCCTGTCCGCTGGTGCGGTCCGGGAGATTGGAAAACACCTTAATTGTCACATCCCCGCCAGCTTTTTCCGGAGCCGTTGTTGCCGCCTCCGTAGCAGCTGCCTGTGTCTGCTTTCCGTCGCTTCCCGCTGCCCCTTCCTGCTTTCCGCTGCCTGAACAGCCTGCCAAAACTGCTGCTATCATCGCTGTGCATAATAAAGCCCCGATATGTCTTTTTTTCATATCCCTCTCCAATCTGCCGCCCATAAACGGCATAACTAAATTTTTATTGCCAAATAACCATTACTTTATCCCATCAGCGCTGATTGATATAGTAATCATAACAAGTTAAATTGGAAAATAATACACAAAAATTTAATTAAAATGTTTAAAATTTTAACATATTACCTTTACATACAAAAAGCCCGGAAAGACTTATTCATCTTTCCGGGCCCTTTTCATCCTTTTTAACTTCTTCCTGATCCTCTTCCCTGGCAGGTATATGTATGGTAATCTTTGTTCCTGCTCCAAGAACGCTCTGCACCAGCAAGCCATAATCCTTTCCGTAGATCATCTGGATTCTCCGGTTTACATTGACAACGCCGATGGAGGTATGCCCACTTTTTTTCATGGAATAATCTTCCCTTAAGATATGAGACATGGTTTCCTCTGTCATGCCCACTCCATCATCCATGATCTGAATATACAAATCTTCATCTTCTCTACGTGCTGCCACGAGAATATGGCCTTTATCCAGCTTTTCTTCTATGCCGTGAACAATGGCATTTTCCAGGATAGGCTGAATCAACAGCCGGGGAATATAAAGACTCATAAGGCTCTCATCGATTTCAATCTCCGCCACCATCTTATCCCGGTAGCGGTAATTCTGAATCGCGATGTAATCCTTTAAGCTCTTTACTTCCTCCCCAAGTCGCACAAAGGACTTCTTCTCCAGGGAATAGCGCATCATATTGCTTAAGGCTGCCACCATATCGCCAATCTCATCCACATGTCTGATACGCGCCATCCAGTTAATGGTATCCAGTGTATTGTACAAAAAATGAGGGTTGATCTGCATCTGCAGGGATTTCATCTGAGCCTCCTGCTTCATAACCTTCTGTTCATACACCGTATTGACCAGGCTGTTCATATCCATAACCATCTGATTAAAGGTGTGGCTTAAACGGCCAATCTCATCCTCGGAATCCACCTGACAGTTAATATCAAAATTTCCCTGTCCGAAGTTTTCCATAGCCCCGGATAAAAAACGGATGGGTCTGGTGATGCCCCTTGATACCAGGATGGAAAGCAGGGCCGTAAGAAATGCGGTCGTAAGAGTAATGGGGATAATCACATTCTTTAATTTGGTGATATCCCTCATATAATAATCCCTGGGAATAGCCAGAACCATATACCAGCCGTTGGAGATGGCTCCGCTGTTGTATACACTGTAATACGTATTGCCCACCCGGACATTATTATAGAACGCCTCATTTTCACCAAGGAAATTCCTGTAGGGCTCATCCAACAGTTCCCCTGACAGGGTCTCCGATTCTGTTGCCAGTATTCTTCCCTCTTCATTTACAAGAAAGATCCGCCCAGATTTGGTCAAATCAATATCTGCAATGATATCATATAAGCTTTTTGCGTTGACATCCAAAGCAATATACCCAAGAAGTGACTGAGTTGGAAAGGCATAGAGCTTTTTCATCAGCACAATATGATTTTTATCAACTGCCCAATACTGCTTTTCATCCCGGATGTATCTGGTAATATCCAGTGACGGGCCATTGCGGGTTTTCGTATAAGTGTATTCTCTGCCTGATTCAGAATGTATGCAGATTGCATTGATCTCCTGGCGCAAAAGAACATAGGAGGCCAGAATCTGACGAATATCACTGTGTAGCTCATAATAGGCAACCCGGTTTCCCACCACCTGTTTCTCTGCTTTCAGAGAAGCCTGTATCGTATTATTTCCATTAATATAAAAGGCGACGTTTTCAATATCCGATACCGTACTGTCGATCTTTGACAATGTAACAGCTGCCAGATTCTTCAGATAATCGTTCGTCTTATCTGCAAGCATCTTTTTCGAATAATAAAATTCAAAAAAGGACAGTAAGATGACCGGAGTCAGAATCATTGTCAGGAAGATAAACAGCAGTTTACTCTGAAACCCCCATTTACGAAACCACTTCCTCATAGCTCAACCGTTTCTATGATTTTTTGGAAAGGATTTGTGGCGCTTTCACCGGATTTGCGATATTCATAGGGCGTCATGCCGTACTTTTTCTTAAATATCTGTCCGAAGTACCGTTCATCTGATATCCCCACCTTACGGCATATCTCTCCGTTTCTCAGCTTCGTGTCCTTTAAATAATTTGCTGCATAATACATCCTGACGGAAGTCAGTATGTCTAAAAACGTATAGCCTGTCTCCTTTTTTATGTAATGACTCATATATACCGTAGTAAAGTGAAACTCCTCCGCCAGTACGGATAAGGTCAGTTCTTTTTCATAGTTGTCATAGATAAACTGGAGGATCCGTTCAATCCGTTCCTCCTCTTCCACCAAAGCTTCCACAGGCTTAAACAGCTTGGAAATATCCTGTATCCTGGATTCCAGTTCTTCTAATCTTATCTTTTTATTTTTCTCTATATCATACTTTACACATGCATTCGTCACACACTGGATAATCTCCTGAGGCGTGGAGGGCTTTAAAAGATAATCAAACACTCCGAGAGAAATCGCTTCTCTGGCATATTCAAATTCCCCATACCCTGTTAATAGAATTACTTTTGCGGCAGGATAGTTCTGCAAAGTAATCTTTGCTAGCTCAATCCCGGTTATACCCGGCATTCGGATATCTGTGAGCAAAATGTCGATCTCACGGCTGTTAATCCATTCTGCCGCTTCGATGCCATCCTTTAAGAGACCTACCAGCTTAATTCCATTTTCCTCCCAGGGAAGCGTAACGAGCCCCTGGCGAATCGTCACTTCATCATCCACTATTAATAATCGATACATTGCAATCCCCCCCATTGCCTGTCTTACATGGTATTATAACTCTATTTCATTGCTTTTACAACGATAATGTCAAAAGGGCATGCCCCTTACGGATCACGCCCTTTATCTAAAAATCCATATCTTTTCGTACATCAATATCCACCAGTTATCAGGGGATTGCATATTGTTAAAAACAATCTGCAATGCATCAATATTACATTTGAGCAATCTTATGAGGATTTAAAATATTATTAGGGTCAAACACCTTTTTTATCCCGTTCATCAGAATTAGATTCACCTCAGGGAGAGATTCCCTAAGGTAAGGCTTCTTAGCAAAACCAATGCCATGTTCTCCGGACACCTGACCTCCCAGCTTCCTGGCCTTATCATAAACCTTCTCCATCGCTTTACTCATACGTTTTTCCCATTCTTCGTCGCTTAAATCATCTTTCAGCATATAGGCATGGAGGTTCCCGTCTCCCGCGTGTCCGAAACTCTTAATCCTTAGCTCACACTCTTTCTGCAAGCTATGCAGATAGGTGACCATTTCATTGACAGAGCTTCTTGGAACGACCATATCAACCTCATCCATATAGGTGGTAGAACCTTTGATGGCTTCCAGGAATGCTCCCCTGGCCTTCCATATGGAATCTTCTCTCTCCTCCGTATCAGAAATCAGAACATCTAAGGCACCCTGCTCCAGGCAGAGCTTTGCGACACTGTCATATGCCTTTTCAATTTCTTCTACCGAATTTCCGTCAAATTTCAAGAGAAGATAAGCGTCTGACTGTTTATCCGGAAATGCCTTTCCTAAATACTGCTCTGCATCAATAATTACTTCCCGCTGCATGAATTCGATGGCTGTGGGAATGGTCTTTGATTTGACAATTAAAGGAACCGTATTGATTGCATGATCTAAGGTAGGGAACGGAATCAGCAGGCTGATCACCATCTTGGGGCGGGGAATCAGCTTTAACGTGGCTTTTGTAATAAAACCAAGAGTTCCCTCAGATCCGATCATTAAATCCTTAAGGGCATACCCGGAGCTGTTTTTTACGACCTTGCCTCCGAATTCCGTAATCTCTCCATTTGGAAGAACAACTTCCAGACCTCTTACATAGTCACGGGTTACTCCATATTTCACGGCGCGCATGCCTCCTGCATTGGTGCTGATGTTTCCCCCAATGGTAGCAGATTTTTCGCCCGGATCCGGCGGATAAAACAGATCATGTTCTTCCACGAAAGCAGAAAGCTCCATAAGCAGAACACCCGGCTCCACCGTAATGGTCAGATTATCCTCATCCAGCTCCAGTACATGATTCATTAGCGTGGTATCTATCATGATTCCGTGTTCCATGGCTACAGATGACCCCACCAGGCCGGTACCTGCGCCTCTTGGAGTCACGGGTATGACATGTTCATAAGCATACTTCATAATCTTAGATATCTCTTCTGTTGATTTTGCTTTCACTACAATGTCAGGATAGCTGCTGGTACCGCTTAATTCATCATGACTGTACTCTTCGTTAATAAAA
>Ga0213824_1001439_pt1 | contig 13772 bp, 14 predicted proteins | sample MC6MC0906MG_FD_179892 | JGI IMG/M metagenome (GOLD analysis project Ga0213824, IMG submission 179892) | Enriched soil aggregate microbial communities from Iowa State University, Ames, United States - MC6-MC0906-MG | ecosystem: Environmental > Terrestrial > Soil > Unclassified | place: USA: Iowa...
TTTATGAAGACGGTCGAAATTATGGCGCCGCCTCTCAACAAAGGATGGAAACTTATCTAGCTGGGCACAACCAATTGCCGCCTGCATGTCAGTGGCCTTTAAATTGTAGCCGAAATGGGAGTAAACATATTTATGGTCATAGCCAACGGGAAGCTCTCCGTACTGGCGGTCAAACCGGTGTCCGCACAAATTATCTCGTCCGGAAGGGCATACACAGTCCCTTCCCCAGTCACGGAATGAGCGGATAATTTTGTTCAGCAGAGAATTATTCGTATAAACTGCGCCTCCCTCTCCCATTGTCATATGGTGAGGCGGATAAAAACTGGAAGTTCCTATATCACCGATGGTCCCGGAGAAACGCTCTTCCCCGTTTATCGTGTAAGTTGTACCAAGAGCATCGCAATTATCCTCTACAAGCCATAGCTGATGCTTATCACAAAACGCCTTTACCGCAGAAAGGTCAAAGGGATTTCCCAGGGTATGGGCAATCATGACTGCCTTGGTCTTTTCTGAGAGTGCAGCTTCAAGCATGTTCACATCAATGTTATACTGGGGGATGGTTACATCCACAAATACAGGAACCGCCCCATACTGGATCATAGGAGTCACCGTAGTGGGGAATCCTGCTGCTACTGTGATTATTTCATCACCGCGCTTGATTTGACGCTCTTTTAAAAGCGGCGATGTAAGAGTCATAAATGCCACCAGATTCGCGGAAGAACCGGAATTAACAAGAGAGCAGAACCTTACATTTAAATATTTAGCCAGCTTCTTCTCAAATTCATCGGTATACCGTCCGGACGTAAGCCAAAACTCCAGGGAGCTGTCCACCAGGTTTACCATCTCCTGATGGTCGTATACACGGGAGGCGTAGGAAATACGGTCTCCTTCTTTAAACGGATCTTTCTGATTGTGATAGGTGCTGCAGTATTCCTTTACCAAGGAAAGGATCTCCTCCCGCGCCTCTTTTTCTGTCTTGTTTTCAAACATTCTATTTTTTCCTCTCATGCTCATTTCAATTGAAAAATTCTTTTATCTGCAGATCCATGAATGCAGGCATATCCGCCCCTTCCAAGTAGGCCTTGGTCCATTCCACGGTCTTTTCTACTGCTTCCTTCACCCCATACCTGGGATACCAGCCAAAGACCTTTTTGGTCTTGGAGCAGTCCAGTTTTAAGAAGTTAGCCTCATGAGGGCCTCCTTCAAACTTATCAATCCACTTGATTCCCTGGCCCCAGGCCTCACAGAATAAATCCGCCAGCACTCCGGTGGTCACGCAGTCTCTGTCGTCAGGGCCTACATTATAATATCCTTGGAACGTTGAATCCTCGTACTGTTTCATGGCAATGGTCATGTAAATAGCCAAAGGTTCCAGTACATGCTGATACGGCCTTGTAGAATGAGGATTTCTTACGATAATATCCTGTCCTGCAGCTGCCGCCCGTATGCAGTCCGGTATAATCCTGTCATTGGCAAAATCTCCTCCTCCGATTACATTTCCTGCACGGGATGTAGAAACTGCCACACGTCCGTCGGAGAAAAAGGATTTTGCATAGCTGTGAGTCACCAGCTCGGAACAGGATTTGCTGTTGGAATATGGATCATAGCCATCTAACGGATCTGTTTCCCGGTATCCGTATTCCCATTCCCTATTTTCATATACCTTATCCGTTGTAACATTTAAAAAGGATCTGACGGAAGGGGTCAGACGTATGCATTCCAGTACGTTGACCGTCCCCATGACATTGGTCTCATAGGTATAGACCGGATCCTTATAAGAGTCCCGTACAATGGGCTGGGCAGCCAGGTGAAACACGATTTCCGGCTCCTCCCGGGCAAACACCTTTTTTAAATGTTCCAAATCCCGGACATCCCCGATGATAGAATTCACATTGCGGGAAAGTCCTGCTGCTTCAAACAGGTTTGGGTCTGTGGAGGGTGCAAGGGAATATCCCGTTACGGATGCTCCGGCCTTAACAAGGAGATGGCTGAGCCAGGTCCCCTTAAAGCCTGTATGTCCTGTAACCAGGACTTTCTTTCCTTTATAAAAATCACTAAATTCGTTCCATTTGATACTAGCCCAACTTGTCATATCATTTCTCCCAAATCTTCCATGGCGCCTCTCCGGACTGCCACAAATCTTCCAGCTTCTTCATTTCTCTCTGCGTATCCATGCACTGCCAGAAGCCGTTATGATGGAAGCTCATAAGCTGACCCTCTGCCGCCAGGCTCTGCAATGGTTCCTTTTCAAATATGGTGCTGTCATCTTTTAAATAGGAGAAAATCTCCGGATTTAAGACCATGAAGCCTCCATTGATCAAGCTGGTATCCGCCTCGTCCTTTTCTCTGAAGGAACGGACCACATCGCCTTCGTCAATATCCAGAACTCCCTTTAGCTGGGCGATATTAACGGTGGTCATGGTAGCGGTCTTTCCATGATCCTGATGAAATTTTAACAAAGCCTTTAAATCCACATCGCAAACACCGTCTCCATAGGTCATCATAAAGGGCTCATCGCCGATATAGGGCTGGATGCGCTTAATACGTCCGCCGGTCATGGTATTTAACCCCGTATCTACCAGGGTCACCTTCCACGGCTCCGAATAATTGTTATGTACCTCCATCTTATTGTTGGCAAGATCAAAGGTCACATCGGATGTATGAAGAAAATAATCCGCAAAGAATTCCTTTACTACATACTGCTTATATCCAAGGCAAATGACAAAGTCATGAAAGCCATACTGGGAATAGTATTTCATAATATGCCACAAAATAGGCTTCTCCCCGATTTCAATCATTGGCTTTGGTTTTAAATGGCTCTGCTCACTGATTCTGGTGCCAAAGCCTCCTGCTAATAATACTACCTTCATTGGTTCTTCCTCCAAATCTTTTTTTTAATCGTACTCTTTATAAGCCTTCCTGTAAAAATGCATCAATACCTTTACCACCGGTCTTGGCCACATCTTTGAAAACATATCGGCTTCCTCTCTGACACGGCTGTTATCCGCAATACAAGCCTTTGTGGTGGCCTCCCCGTGAACTCTGTAATACAAAATCGTCTTTTCCACGCAAATAAAACGCCCCGGCCGCCCGGATAACTGGTAAAGCGTGTCCCAATCCAAAGCAAACCGGTAAGGAGAGGTGAAAAGTGATTCTCCTAATTCTTCCTTATTATATGCGCATGCAGGGCAGCAGATGGAGTTACCAAACAGCAAAGCGCTTTTCTTGACCAAGGACAAATGACTGATAGAATGGAAACGAAGCGGGATCCTTAGAAAACGCTTGATAAATTCCACCATCTCAAAGACAGCCGGCCGGTCCCCCCGGATCACGGTATAACCTCCCGTAAATAATGTCATATCCGGGTATTTCTTATAGTTTTCCAGAAGCCTCTTTACATAATCCTTCTGGTATAGATCATCCTGATGGGCAATGGTAACAAAACAGGATTCTGCCATATCATAGGCAAAATTCCAGTCTTCCCTTATATTACTTTTCCCTTGCCGGATGAACAATGGAATCTGATACTTGTCCGCCATTTTTTCAATAAAAGGGCTGGGTGTTGATGTGCATATGATGATCTCCGACCTGACGCTTTGTTTCAGGAGAGAACGGATGCAGGCTTCAAGATAGGGCGAGTCCTTATATGCGCAGACCGCAAATGCATGTGGTTTCATATTTCTCCTTAAATGAGCTTGTTATTATCTGGCTATGATTATACCATAAATACCTTAAAACATTCCACCATATTCATTATTTTGAAAGAATTCTGAAAATATATGCTTTGCATGTATTAAGAATTATATGTCCCCTCTTCATTGACGAACCGGTTAAATTAGGATAAGCTAAGTATAACGACAAAATACATTACCAGATAAAGGAGATTACTTGCTATGAGCATCCGACTGATCGCCTCCGATATGGACGGCACCCTTTTAAACCCTCAGACCAATATCTCAAAAGCCAATGTAGAAGCAATCCGCAGACTTGAGCGCGCGGGCATAGAATTTTTAATCTGCAGCGGACGGGATTATCAAGAAGCAAAAGCCGTTATGGATGCCTGTGATATCACATGCAGCTACATCTGCTTAAGTGGGGCTGCCGTATATAGTCAGGATGGGGAACTACTGAGCGAGATTCCTCTTACCTCTAAAAACCTTGTAGATATTGATCGGATTCTTACAGAGCAGCAAGCGGATATGGATATTCTATCCTCCCATGGGCGGTATACTACTGCCACAAAAGAGAGAAAGCTAAACGAGCTATACTCTTTCTTAAAGAAGAAATTCACCTCTGCTGCCAGCATTTCTAAAGATCTGGAAGCCGCTGTGCAAAAGCGAATGGAATCCACGACCTTTATTTCTTCTCTTAAAGAGCTGCCTGAGGATAGCGATGTATTTAAAATATGCAGCAACGGAATTCCGGTTCAAAAGGCTTCAGATTTAAAAGAAATCTTCGCAGACTATCCAGATCTGGCTGCGGCCTCCTCTTTCCCCGACAATATTGAGCTGACCAACCAGGCTGCTCAGAAAGGAACGGCTTTAAAAGCTTATGCAGAGCGCAAGGGAATCTCTCTTAAGGATGTGATGGTTCTTGGAGACAGCGACAATGATCTGTCCATGTTCACACCGGAATTCGGTTGGACCGTTGCCATGGAAAATGCCATGACCTGCATCCGGGAGGCGGCGAAATACCATACCAAATCCAATGCAGAGGATGGGGTTGCCTGGGCCATTCGCAGACTTGTGTTTCAGGAAAATATATAAGAACATATAGGAAAAGCCGGAAGAGATCGATGGGTATCTGTCTCTTCCGGCTTTTAAAAGTTAATCGGATATTCGCAATTACACTTCTGTAAAACCAAACATTTTCCAGGGCTTAATGTAATCAAGCAACACCAGTTCATAATCTGGTATATGGCCAATCACATTCTTTCTACCATCATTCGGCATATCTTTTAAAACAACATGCAGCTCTCCCTTATAACGAGAATAACCGTCATTTAGAATTACAACATCCCCCCGTTTTAAATCCCGGGTATTGTCAGGAAGCACTGACTTGTCAGCAAAGACTACTCTTGGCCAGGTGGAGCGTATCATGTATTCGCTGATATCCCCTCTGATCACATGCTGCTGGTCAAAGTAAAGAATCTCCCGCTCTGTTTCCGTCAGTTCTTTTTCCAGGCGCAGGCCAAACATCAGCTTTCCTGGAGTCACTGAGGCACAGGCCTTTAATTCTTCTTCAGAAGCATAGGCATTGGCGATAATCACATCATCTACCATGCGAGTTGCAAGCAGGTGCCGTACCTGGGCATCCACTGGCAGACCACGATGCATCTCCAGAGTGCACAATCCTTCATTCACAGGCCATGGTCCATAGGTATTCTCATTATTACTGGATACAAAGGCCGCAACCTTAAGGCCGTGCTTTTTCATCTCCCGGTTGCAGTAATCAAAATGCTCCAAACTGATCCCAGTATATTTCTGAGGATAAAAGTTGTGGCAGGTGATGATCCTTTCCGGCACCGGATGATGATTCATGATATTTGCCACATAGCTTGGATCGGTGCTGGCGTTTAGCTCGATCTTCAGTCCCTCGCTGTTATAGCTCATGGCAGCTTCCTTCATGCCGTCAAAGCCTTCATCCAGCCGGATCCCATCTGCATGCATCTCCTTAAAGGGGGCCAGATTATCATAAGAAGCCCCAAGCATTTCAAAAACAGGAGGCGCCACGTCCAGAATTACTTCCATACCGGATTCATGGGCCGTATCAATCATATCCTTAAATTCATTGATTATCTCAGATTTGTCTTTATTCCCCACGCTCAACAAACAGGTAAAAATCCGTTGAAACCCGTATTTACCGGCCAGACGTATATATTCCTTATCCCGTTCCGGAGTGGAATGCTCCGGATACAAGGAGATACCAAGTCTTCCCATAATTAATTTCCTCTCCACTTTCCTGCCCAGTTATATGGGCATAAAGGTATACCTGCAAGGTATTTCCGTTTATGTGGTTATCTCAATTACTTTTTCAGTCGGGTTGTTAAATTCTCTGATATACACGACCGGGCTGCCGCTTTTGCTTACAATGGTGCTCTCAACCATAATAATCGGAGTATTCAGCTTTACGTGAAGCAGATTAATATATTTTACAGGCACTATAATAGGAAGAAACTTCTGTGTAACCGATCCCTCGTCAATGTATCCTTTCAGATCTAATAGTTTATTTAAGTTGTTGTAATCATTGTCATTAATCAGGCTTTGGATCAAATAAATTTCCTCAACACTTACAGGCTTTCCATTCTTCCGGTTCAGACGAACGATCCGGATCATCCAGTCCTCAGACTCGATTTCCAGACAGGAAGCGATCTTTTCATCGCAAAAGCAGGAACTGAAATAGATTACATTGTAATCATAAGTATCATCCATTGGCTTATTTAAAGTCTCTGCGGACGTGTTTTTTTTCATCAGCCTTTGGTCTGCAACAAAAGTCCCTTTATTTTTATCTCTATATAATACTCCCTCTTCCACCAGTTCATTTATAGCATTGCGCACGGTCATACGGCTGGCATTATACCGACCGGCCAGTTCCCGTTCTGATGCAATAGGGGTATTGACAGACGCGTCCTTAATTTCTTCCATAAGGTCCTGTTTTATTTTCTGATATTTCGGAGCCCCCATTGTATCACCTCTTATCACCTTTAATTCTCTTTTGTCCTCTGTCCCTTAATGAAGCTTTCCATGGATGAAAGCATCCTGGAAACCCTCTTTTTGGATCCTTTTTGATAAAACCAAGAGACAATTTTATAGTTTAAGGAGTAGGAAGTACTCTCCCCTTCAAATCCCTCCCTGTAGTGTACCATAATGTTTCCGTCTTTGCTATCTTCGACCTCATAAAATATGACATTTGTCCCATGGGAGGTGCGGAAGCTTGCCTCATAACAGCTGGGAGAGACAAACTGCTTAATCACCACATCTACATGGTTTTCCTGCCCCATTTTATTTTTCATCTTCTTTTTATAGCGATAACCGGAATAAATTTGGTCAGGATTTACCTTTTTCCCTGTGGCCTGGCTGATATCATAGGCAACCGAGGACGCCAGGGCATTGAAAAATTCCTTTGCCTCTACATTCAGTTTTTGACTTACTTCCATATGTCTCTCCTATTTAGCCGTTTCAAAACCATTGTTTTTAAGCAGCTCCTGATACCAATAGCCTGACTTTTTTATGGTCCGCTTTTGGTTTTCCAAATCCAGCTCCACAAGCCCGTAACGGTTCTTATAAGCATTGAGCCATGACCAGCAATCCACGAAGGTCCAAACATGATATCCGATGCAATTGCTTCCTTCTTCTATCCCTTTATGAAGCCAGGTCAAATGCTCCTTATAGAACTCAATGCGGTAATCATCCTGTATCATGCCTTCTATCTTAAAACGTCCCTCATTTTCCACACCCATGCCATTTTCTGTAACCATCCATTCAATGTTTCCATAGTTGTCTCGGATATTGACAGCAATGTCATATAAACCTCTGGGATAGATTTCCCATCCCCTGTATGGATTCATCCGTTTGCCAGGCATATCATAGATGTCAAAATAATATTCCGGCATAAATGGCGCTGCCGGGTTGGGAATATTGGCCTTTGCACAGACACGGAACGGATGATAGTAGTTTACTCCCAGAAAATCCACCGTGTTCTGACGGATGACTTCTAAGTCCTCCTTAGAAACCGTCGGAAGCAATCCATGCTTTTCTATGAGAGCAACCAGTTCCGGATCATAAGTTCCCTTAACGGCAGGATCAAGGAAGCTTTTATTCTGGAACAGCTCTGCAATCTTTGCCGCCTTCTCGTCCTCCGGATGGAAACTTCTGGGATAAGCCGGGGTCAGGTTTAATACAATCCCGATCTTTCCTTCCTGCTTCATGCTGTGATATTCCTTCACTGCTAAAGCGCTGGCCAGTGCTGTATGATAAGCCACCGAAACCGCCGCTTTGGGATCCACCTTGCAGGGATAGTGATAACCTTGAAGATATCCGCATTCCACATGGACGATGGGCTCATTAAAGGTAAACCAGTGTTTCACCAGATCACCGAATAAATTAAAACAGGTCCAGGCATATTCCTTATAATAATCCACGACCTTTCTGTTTTCCCAGCCTCCCAGCTCCTGCAGCTTAACGGGCATATCAAAATGATACAAGTTTACAAATGGTTCGATCCCGTTTTCCTTTAATTCCAGAAACAGGCTGCGGTAATAATCAGCCGCTTTTTCATTCACCTCCCCGAACCCCTCCGGAAACATACGGGACCAGCTGATGGATGTCCGAAAAGAATTATGGCCTGTCTGCTTCATCAGTTGAATATCCTCTTTATAATTCTGGTAAAAAGCAGAGGTAATGCCTGGGCCAATGGCTCCATGAAATTTATAGCCTTCTTCCTCATACCACAAATCCCAGATATTTTTCCCTCTACCGTCATTTTCCTCGCCTCCCTCACACTGGGTGGCGCTGGTTGCACTTCCAAAGTAAAACCCTTCCGGAAACTCAAGTTTCATATCTTATACCCCCTTATTTCCTTTTCTTTATCAGCATGACTGCACCCAACAGTACAAATACCAGACCAACGGTCATATACATGGCAGAGGTTGGAAGCTGGGGTGATACAGTAATGAACAGGCAGCCTATGGCGATTAAAAATATGGTCCAGCTTTTCATGGCGCGCTCTCCCCTTCTTTCTCTGCTAAACTTAAGAACTGCCAAATCAGTTCTGTCAGGACATCCCCTGTGAACTGGTCTGGCAGCTCCTACTTAATCTATGTTACTATTCGTTTTTCATCTTATTTGCCATCATTACAAATGGTGTCCAGATAGCAAAAGATATAAACAGATTAAACAATGATACAATTGCTGCCATAAAGCTTCCGCCTGTTGCAAGGAAGGCGTAGATGCCTGCTGGCATTACCCAGGGTACCGCTACGAAAACCGGAGGAATCAGGCCAATGGCAGTTGCGCCATATGCGATGGTCGCACATACCGGAGGAACGATCAGCCATGGAATCAAATACACCGGGTTCAATACGATAGGCATACCGAAAATGATCGGTTCATTGATATTAAATACACCCATGGGCCAGGACAGCTTGGCAATGGCCTTTTGGTCATCCCTCTTAGAAAACAGGAAGATTGCGATAATAAGTCCTAAGGTAATTCCGGAACCGCCCATCTGGCAGTAGGCATCAAAGGAACCGCGGGTCCATAAGTATGGAAGATTCGCAGTGCTCTGGCTGGTGGTAAATGCCTCAATGTTCTGGTTTAATGCCGTTAAATAGATACCGTCCATGATAGGGGCCAGTACGTTGTGCCCATGGAGACCAAAGAACCATAACAACTGGATCAGGAATACCATGAAGATTACGCTGAAGAAGCCCTGTGACAAGCTGAGGAGCGGCCTCTGGATATATTTGAGAACCATATCATTAATGGTAGAACCTGTTGCGGTTATACAGATCTGGGTTAAGATACCTGCAGCATAAATGGCGATTACACCTGGAACAATGGCCGCAAATGCCTTGCTTACTGCTGGCGGTACAGAATCCGGAAGGTTGATGGTAACCTTTTTCTGCATCAGCTTTATGTAAATCATGGTACAGATAAAGCCCATAATCAGTGCGGTAAACAGACCACCGGAACCGGTGTATCCGGAACCTAAGTATCCCCAGCCGCTGACTCCATTTAATGCAACACCGCCGCCTGCTGTGGCAGTTACATCAAGTCCGAGACCTTTCAGCTGATCAGCAGCCGTCGCTGCAACACCTGGAAGTTCATAGTTGAAGGTAGCGCTTTGGCCCATACAGGTGACTAAGCTTGCAAATGCAATAACTCCGCCTGCAATGGCGTTTACATCATAGGTTTTAGAAAGATTATAGCCCAGGGCAAAAACAAATGCCAGAGCAAGAATTACAATAGAACCAAAGTATACGTTGCCGTTAACACTGATGATTGGAGACATGGCCTGAACAAAACCGGTCATGCCTGCCTGGTTTGGAAGATCCCTTAAAAATACATTAAGTAAAACTGCTATGGAACCAACCATGGTTATTGGCATGATGGCTATGAAGGCATCACGAATGGCAACCAGATGTTTCTGGGAGCCAATTTTAGCTGCGATTGGCATAAATTTTGCTTCCATGAATGAATTAAATGCACCCATACTTTTTCTCCCTCTTTTATCCTCCCCTAAACGATTGAAACGGGGAGTTACTTTTTCATACTTACCCGTTTAATTTCCCCAGCGCCTGATCCAGTACTTTGGCGCCATTCATCGTGCCGTAAGCCATCATATCGATGACAAGCACAGGTTTCTCATTTTTCACTCTCTCGTTCATCTTTTTCTCAAGATAACGAACCTGAGGCCCTAATAAAACAATATCTGCCTTTTTCACTTCCTCAACAGATTCAGAATCTCCCACTGCCCAAATGGTGGCCTCCACGCCTTTTTCTGATGCTGCATCCTGCATTTTCTTTACAAGCATGCTTGTAGACATTCCTGCTGAGCAAACTAATAAAATATGATACATCCTCGCACCCCTTTCTGTGGTCTAGACCACTTCTTCTTACCCATATAATACTATAACATATGCAAAAACACAAGCAAATTCTAAAATAAAAATAAACTTTTTATTTAATAATTAATATTTTCCCTATCAACCAGGTATTTTATCCGTTATAACGCCATAAAAAATGCTGTGAATCAGACTTTTTCAGTCATTTTCACAGCATTTTTCCTATTCTGGTATTCTGTCAGTCAATCAGATACTCGCAATCCGCGCCCCTACTTGATGAAGTTAAAAAATTGCGGAAGGTGTTTTTTATGGGCTTCCAGCAATTCATCAATGACCGCATTGGCATCGTGATCGCTTGCACAAAGAGGATTCATGTTAAGAGCCGTCACTGCCAGATCCCGGTTTCCGGTGACAGCTGCTTCGCAGACCAGGCGCTCAAAGGTCTTAATGGTTTGTATGGTCCCATTAATCTGAGGCTTTAACTCACCTACGGCAATGGGCTTTGGTCCTCCGCTGGTGATGATACAGGCGACTTCCACGGCACTGTCTGCCGGGAGATTTGAGATCGTCCCATTATTGCGAACGTCTACATACTGGATATCACCCGTATTGTTGTGCAGGGAGCAGATCAGGTTGCAGGCAGCATCACTGTACCTGGCACCCCCTCTCATCTCCAGCTGTTTGGGCTTAACATCCAGGTTCTCATCCTTGTACAGCTCAAACAGTTCCTCCTCCACCTTTTTCACCACTTCGCCCCGGACCCGGCCTTCCTTGTATTCCTTTAACTCCTCTTCCAACTGCTCTTTGGTAAAGAAATAATAGTTGTGATAGGGGCAGGGGATGCAGTGAAGTCCCCGGATAAACTCCGGTGAAAACGGCAGGGTGGAAAAGTTCTTCATGGAAATAGCATCCTCAGCGCTAATGTGCTGATAGATTTCCAGGATTTCTTCCAGCCTTGACTGTCCATCCACAAATACATCGGTTGCAAAAATATGGTGATTTAAACCGGAAAGCTCCATCGTCACCCGCTCCGGCTCCACATCTAACAATCTTGCAAAGCCATTCACCATATTAATCGGCACATTGCAAAGGCCGATCACCTTTTTATAATCCGTATATCTTAACACTGCCTCTGTGATCATACCCGCAGGATTGGTGAAGTTGATCATCCACGCTTCCGGGCAAAGCTCTTTCATGTCTTTTACAATATCCAAAATCACCGGAATGGTCCGGAATGCCTTGAACATGCCGGCTGCCCCGTTTGTCTCCTGACCAATCATGCCGTGGCTTAAGGGGATCCGTTCATCTTTGATTCTGGCCTCTAACAGTCCCACTCTCATCTGTGTTGTCACATAATCCGCATCCTTTAAGGCCTCCCGCCTGTCATAAGACAGAATCACCTTCATGGGAAGTCCCGCTTTTTTAACCATGCGCTGTGCAAGGGCGCCTACGGTCTCCAGCTTCTCCCTTCCTTCTTCAATATCCACCAGCCAAAGCTCTCTTACGGGCAGTTTTTCATAACGTTTGATAAACCCTTCCACCAGCTCCGGTGTATAAGAGGAGCCGCCCCCAATGGTAACGATTTTGATCCCTTCCATAATGTCTCTCCTTTTCCTGGATTGTAATAAGCCTTCTTGCTCCTGAGATTATGTCAGTGTGCAAGAAGGCTGTTATGGGTAAATGCTTATTTACTTTTCAATGGCATCCTTTAAATCCTTGATCATCCGGTAAAGGTTTAAAACCTCCGCTGCCTGATCTTTTGCCATCATAGCCATGGTCAGGTGATCCTGGGCATGTACCAGAATAATATTTACTTCAACAGGATTCCCCTGAGCTTCCTGCTGGATCAAATCAATCTGGGATTGGTGGGCGGACCTCATCTCAAGCTCCGCCTCTTTTAAGTATTTTTCCGCTTCCTCAAAGTTAAATTCTCTGGCAGACTCCATCGCCATCATGGAAAGCGATTTTGAATTTCCTGCGTTCATAATGAGCTGAAATGCTACAGCATAATTCTCATCCATGGTATACTCCTCCCCTATGTCAAATTTTTCTATATACTAGCACAAGCAACTTTTTTTTGCAAGGGAAAGTAAAAAGAGAAGAGAAAATAAATTTTTAAAGTCTGCCGGAAAATGGAAGGCCAATATACCCTTCAATCAGCTTTAATGTCTGTTCTAAGCCTTTTTCATGGGTCCGTTCGGTCCCATGGGAAGCATGAACTCCCGGGCCGATCAAAGCTCCCCTGATGTCATGTCCGCCACGGATGGCGCTTCCTACATCAGAACCGTAGTGAGGGAATACATCCACCGCAAAATCCAGGTCCCTCTCCTTTGCAACGGCAATGAGACGGTTTGTCATTTCGTAGTCATACGGTCCGGTGGAATCCTGGGCGCAGATGGATACCTTTTTTTCATCCCCAGTTAAATCATCCCCCAAAGCTCCCATGTCCACGGCAATAAACTCCTCTATATCTTCCGGAATCCAGCTTGCGCCATATCCCACTTCTTCGTAATTGCTGATCACTAATTTAAGAGTCCTTTCCGGCTTATGCCCGGACTCCCATAAATCCTTTAATACTCCCATAAGGACTGCCACAGAAGCTTTATCATCCAAATGGCGGGATTTAATAAATCCGCTTCCTGTATGGACGAACATGGGATCGAAGCTGATGTAATCCCCAGGGGATATTTCAAGCTTCTTTACATCATCGATGTTCTCTACCAACTCATCCAGGCGTATCTCCATATTTTTCACCTTTCTCTCCAGAGTTCTGGCATTGTCATAGGTGTGGACGGATGGCTCTTTTGTGAGAATGGTCCCTGTGTAGGTCTTTCCGGTTCTGGTGTGTACTTTGCAGTACATACCTTCGATGGTCTCCATCATGAAACCTCCCACAGGCACAATGGTGAGCATCCCTGTTTTGGTGATGGAACGGACCATAGCTCCCAGAGTGTCCACATGAGCGGATAAGCCTAAAACCTCCTGTTTCTGCCCGGGAACCTTAATGATGAGGCCGCCTTTCTTGTTATAAACAGAGGAAAAGCCAAATTTTGTAGCCTCTTCCTGGATTGCATTCATGACTTCCCTGGTGTAGCCGCTGGGGCTTGGGATATTTACGATTTTTTCTAGCATTGATATTACGTATGACATAGTTTCCATGGTAAATTACCTTCTTCTTTCTTTGTTTTTTGTATTCTTTGGACCATCT
>Ga0213824_1001441_pt1 | contig 13759 bp, 14 predicted proteins | sample MC6MC0906MG_FD_179892 | JGI IMG/M metagenome (GOLD analysis project Ga0213824, IMG submission 179892) | Enriched soil aggregate microbial communities from Iowa State University, Ames, United States - MC6-MC0906-MG | ecosystem: Environmental > Terrestrial > Soil > Unclassified | place: USA: Iowa...
CTTTAACACCTGCTTTGGTATGGGAGCTTATATCCGGGAAGTCATTGGCAGAATTCCTTCTGAGCATGAAATAGCCTTTTTAACTCTATTGATCGGCGGTGCTTTGATCCGGATTGAAAAAAGAGTTAATGCAGTACTGGTAGGAGCTGGAAGCCTGTTTCTGGCAGAAATGACCACAAAAAAGATTGAAAAAAGGATGGATGGTCTCCGGATCATTGCGGTTCTTTCTAAGGATGAGCTGGATAAGACGCAGACATTGTCCTGTGATATGGTAATTACCACCATTCAGGGACTGAAGTGCGATCTGCCGGCTGTATATGTGACACCGGTTGTTGATGACAGGGATGCCCTCCGGCTTCAGAAAGCCTGCAGCGAAGTGTTCACTTTAAGACTTGGCAGACCGGAACAAGTCACCCTTAAATCGTACATCCGTCCGGAGTTTATTTTGCTTGATGTAGAGACGGTATCAAAAAATAAATTGATTGAAATGGGTTTCCAGGTGTTAAGGGATCATGGCTGTGTCACCGATAAGTATTATCAGGAGGTTCTTTACCGGGAAACCATCAGTTCTACGGAGATTGGCAATGGTGTTGCGATTCCTCATGGAATTGAAAACAGTGTTCTGATTCCTGCGGTATGCATGATACGTCTGCAAAAAAAGATAGACTGGGGAAGTGCACCGGTAGATATTATTTTTATGCTGGCGCTGAATTTTAACGATGGGGAAACGACACGGCGCTTTTTTAAATTATTTTATGAAAAGGCAGGGAATGAGGATATCGTAAATCTGCTGAGAACGGCACGAACGGAAGAAGATATCATGGAGATTTTACAATAAGAAGATGGCGATGCCATCTTTTTTTCATTTGTTTTAAATTGCAGTTGAGTTTATGCAAAAAAACGACAATAGGCATGTTGAAAATAATAGTAAACAGGAATAAAATAGAATTAATAAATAACAAGGAATAACAAGGAATAACAAAGGAGGGTTTTGCTTCATGGAAAAACCACTAATGTCCAAAGAACTGATCGTGTTTGAGATGGAGGCAGAAAGCAAGGAGGAGGTGATTGCGCAGTTAGCCGCCCTGATGGAACAGAATGACCGTCTACTAAATAAGACAGGATATGAACAGGATGTACTTACAAGGGAAGAACAGGCATCTACGGCGGTGGGATTTCTTACGGCAACCCCCCATGCAAAATCCGGCCATGTGAAATATCCCTCCCTGACTTTTGCACGGTTGAAAAAACCGCTGAAATGGGATGATCAGGAAGAGGTAGAGCTGATCTTCCAGGTGGCTGTGCCGTCTGAGGGACAAGGGGATCGTCATCTGGAAATACTGGCGGGTTTGTTTCGGAAACTGATTTACGATGAATTCAGAGATGCATTGTTAAAAGCAGACACCTGCGAAAAGGTACTGGATCTGGTAGGGGAATTATAGGAGGAGAAGAAAAATGTCTGAATTGGCGAAAATTTTAAAAGGAACAAGGACACATCTGATGAACGGCGTATCTTATATGCTTCCGGTGGTGGTAGGCGGAGGTGTTTTAATGGCGGTTGCTGTTATGATGGCAGGGAAAGGAGCTGCCCCTGAGAGCGGTATGGCAGGAAGCATCTGGCAGATCGGGGTCAGTGCTTTAGGGCTTATGGTACCTGTGCTGTCTGCTTATATTGCAGTTTCCATTGCCGACCGTCCCGGGATCGCTCCCGGACTGGCAGGTGGCGTACTTGCAAACAGCATTGGAGCGGGATTTCTGGGAGGAATTGTTTCCGGCCTTTTTGCAGGCATTATTTGCTATTATTTAAAGAAGATCAAGCTTCCTAAAGCAGTTCAGTCCTTAAAGTCCATCATAATCATTCCTATTGTGAGCGTCCTGCTTACGGGAATTCTGATGCTGTTCGTGTTAGGGGGTCCCATTGCTTCTTTGATGAATGTGCTTACCGACTTCTTAACAAATATGAACGAAGGAAATAAAATTATTTTAGGTTTAATCGTAGGTGCCATGATCGCCTTTGACCTAGGCGGACCGGTGAACAAAGTTGCATTCAGCTTCATGGTTGCAACGATCAGTATGGGGATCTATACATATGCAGGACCATGTGCCATAGCCATTGCTGTTCCGCCGCTGGGAGCGGGTACTGCTTCTCTGATTCTAAAAAATAAGTTTACGGCAGAGGAACGAGAAGCAGGAATCGGTTCATTGGCCATGGGAGCGGTAGGAATCTCTGAAGGAGCGATTTCCTATACCAGTGCTGATCCTCTCCACATGATTCCTATTAATATGATAAGCACTGCTATTGCCTCTGCTCTGGCTTATGCCATTGGAGTGACATGTCAGGCAGCCTGGGGGGGCTTGATCGTTCTTCCGGTAGCAGGGAACCGCCTGGGGTATGTTGTTTGTATGGCTGTTGGAGTTGCTATTTACGTAGCTTTGTGTGCGGTATTTAAAAAGAATGTTTCAGAAGAAAATGAGGCTTTTGCAGCCGACGAAGACGATGATGTGGATGTTTCATTTGAATAAAGGAGAAAATCATTATGAAAATAATAGCAGTAACAGCTTGCCCTTCTGGGGTGGCTCATACCTACATGGCAGCAGAAGCCATCAGTAAAAAATGTAAGGACAGAGGCTGGGAAGTAAAGGTGGAGACACAGGGATCCATTGGTGTGGAAAATGAAATCACAGCTGAGGATGTCAAGAGTGCCGATGCCGTCATTCTGACAAAGGATATGCCGATTAAACGGGAAGAACGTTTTAAAGGAAAGCTGATAGCAAGAGTTGCGATCGGAGATGCTATTAAAAAGACAGATGCAATTCTCAATAAAATTGAAGGTGCTGTAAATAAATAACCGGATAATGGTTTTGGAAATAGTGGCCTGGTTCAGTGGAGGGAGTATCCGATTGTGGATAAACTGTGCCAGGCTTTAAAAATTTTCTGGGCGAGTATATATAAATAGTTTATAATCCGGTACATGGGGATGGAATTCCCAGTTTGCAGAAGCCTGTGATGGATGAGTTTACAGAGACGGGCTGAATAATTAAGAAAATTAAGTCAAGACCATAAAAAACAAAAAGCTGGTAAAATCACTTGTATTTTAAAAATGCAAATGCTATAATCCTACCAACATATTAATCAAGAGAACAAAGGAGTCTCAAGCGTACACAGTACGGTTGCGGCTCCTTTTGCTTATGGATATTTATTATACATATGATCCAAGTCCATAAAGCAAATAAGTCTCTTAAGGAGAACAAGGAGGTTTTCCCTGCATTTTAGGGAAGCCTCCTTGCTCCGTTTTTATTTTCGTCTTGTATGATGATAGTTTGAGGAGGAAGCGATTATGAAAAAAAGATTATTACCCGTAACTCTTATTACAGCATTGACGGCAGCATTCCTTGCCGGCTGCGGTTCATCTGCACAGCAGAGTGCCGCAGGAGGCAGTACAGCCGCAGCAAGTTCAGCGGCTACCCAGGATGCATCGGCTACTCAGGATGCATCGTCCACCCAGGCTGATGCATCTGCTCCGGAAGGAGGAGACGGGAAAACCATTAAGATCGGCGCGTACGGACCTATCACAGGAGGGTCTGCTGTTTATGGGGAAGGCGCGCAGAATGCCATTGCCATGGCAGTTGAAGAAATCAACGACGGTGATTCCGGTTATAAGGTTGAAATTGTAAATGGCGGAAAAATAGTTGATGACGGCGGTGATGCCAAGCAGGCAATTAATGCTTACAACAGTCTGATGAAGGAAGGCCCCAGTGCCATCGTGGGAAGCTTTTTTTCCTCCGTTACCCTTCCCGTTGCCGAACAGGCTTCCAAAGACAATATGCTTCTTCTTGCAACTGGAGCTACCAATAAAGATGTAACCCTTAAAGGTTCCACCATTTTCAGGAATTGTTTTATTGATCCATATCAGGGCAAAATGGCAGCCCAGTTTGCAAAGGAAAAAGGCTGGACAAAAGCCGCCGTTATATATGCCAAGGATGATGATTATTCCAACGGCTTAAAAGATGCATTTATAGAGAATGCCGAGGCCAACGGAATTGAAGTAGTATATGTGGGAGAATGTACCACAAAGGATACAGACTTTTCATCCCAGACTTCCCAGGTGGTGGCAAAAGGAGCAGATTTCCTGTTTTATCCCGCTTTCTTAGATACGGTTCCTCTTCTGGTAGGTGCGGCAAGGGATGCAGGCTTTGACGGGGCCGTTATGGGCGGCGATGGCTGGGATGGAACCGATACTGCTGGCTTTGAAGATAATTTTGAGAACTGTTATTTTACCAACCACTATTCTTCGGAAGATACTGCTCCGGCTGTAGTCAATTTCGTATCTAAATATACGGAAAAGTATGGTACGGAAAGCTTAAATGCCTGTGCCGCTCTTTACTATGATGCCATTTATATGCTGGTGGAAGCAGCCAAAAACAGCGGTGCATCAGATACGGTTTCCCTTGTAAATGGGATGACCGGAATGACTTTTACAGGGGTGGGAGGAACTTTTACCATGGATGAAAACGGCGACCCGGAGAAATCCGTAGCGATCAATACCTTTGAAGGCGGTAAGGTGAAATGGCTTATGACTCTTTCACCGGAAGGAACAAAGGAATAAACAAGGGAGGAAGATCCTATGACATTCTCATTATTCTTTCAAAGCCTGATAAACGGACTGAATCAGGGCGCTATCTATGCTTTGATTGCACTTGGTTATACCATGGTATATGGAATCATCCGTATGATTAACTTTGCTCATGGCGATTTCATCATGATTGGAGCCTATACTTTATTTTATACCATTCCTATGATGATCCATGCCGGAATGCCAGCTTGGATTTCCGTTTTCCTTGCCGTGGTCATATGCGCTGCGGTGGGAGTCCTGGTTGAGGTGATAGCATATAAGCCGGTCCGTAGGGCCGGCTCCATGTCAGCTCTTATTACAGCACTTGCCATGAGTCTGTTTCTTGAAAATCTGGCCATGGTTCTTTTTGGTGCAAAGCCCCATAATGTCCAGAAAATATTTGATTTACCCTCTGTAAATGTGCTTGGAGTGGCCCTTCCTCTGAATGTTATCTTGACCATCGGTATCGGGGTTGTTATGATGGCGTGCCTTCAGATATTTATAAAAAGTACCAAGATAGGGAAAGCCATGCGGGCGGTTCCTCAGGATCGGGATGCTTCCATTCTGGCGGGAATCAATGTCAATAAAGTCATTACCATGACCTTTGCTATTGGCTCCGCACTGGCAGCAGTTGCCGCCCTTATGTACTGTGCCAAATACCCTCGCGTCACCAATGATATGGGTTCCATGATGGGACTTAAGGCCTTTATTGCCGCTGTCCTTGGTGGGATCGGAGTCATTCCCGGAGCTATGCTTGGAGGAATTCTTGTCGGCCTCATTGAGATTTATGTAAAGCTCTTTGCACCGGGCTGGTATGAAGCGATTACCTATGGCATTCTGATCGTGATTCTATTGGTGAAGCCGTCCGGCATTCTTGGCAAGAATGTTGGCGAGAAAGTTTAAGGGGGTGGATCATGGAAAAGAGGTTTAAAGTTTCCTATTTCCTTAATTTCCTGGGGGTTCTGGCAGTTTTTTTCCTGTTTGTCATGCTTTTTGAAAACAATGCTTTTGGCCGGTCCACTCAGTATATCAAGGGAATCAGTACCACCGCCTGTTATACGATCATTATGGTAGCTTCCTTAAATCTGGTGGTGGGCTGCATGGGCGAATTTTCCCTTGGCCATGCGGGTTTTGTATCAGTGGGAGCATATGCCTCTGCCATTGTGTCCAATGGACTTACCGGAAAAGGGCTGCCCGATATCGCATTATTCCTGGTTGCTCTTCTTGCAGGAGGGATTGCAGCCGGTTTGACCGGAGTCCTTGTTGGGATTCCTGCACTCCGCTTAAGGGGGGATTATCTTGCCATTGTGACCATTGCCTTTGCGGAGATCATCCGGGTGCTCTTTTGCAATCTTTCGATTACCGGGGGTGGGAAAACCATGAGCGGTATTATAAAGCTTTCTAACTTCTATTGGAGCTTCTGGATCATGGTAGTCTGCATCACGGTCATGTATATGTACGTGCGAAGCCGATTTGGAAGAACAGTGAAAGCCATTCGGGAAGATTATATAGCAGCGTCTGCTTCTGGAATCAATGTAACTTATTATAAAGTGCTTACCTTTACTGTAGCAGCTTTCTTTGCAGGAATCGGCGGAGGTGTTTATGCTCATTACATGACAGCTATGATTCCTACTAACTTTAACTTTATGTACTCTGCGGAGCTTCTCTCAGAGGTAATCATTGGAGGGATCGGCTCCATTACCGGGTCCATCATCGGTGCATCTTTTCTTTCTTCTCTTCCGGAGATGATGCGCCAGTTCTCCCAGTACCGTATGCTGGCATACTCTGTAGTACTGGTACTGGTTATGATATTCAAACCGGGCGGTATCTTCGGAGCGTGGGAATTTTCCCTTATTCGTGTATATGAACGTCTGACAGGCAGAAAAGGCGGTTGGGAAAAGAGCCGGAAAAAAACAGAAGGAGGTGTATAACTATGACGGGAACAGAAGGAACCATGCCGGTATTAAGGGCACAGAACCTGGGAATCCAGTTCGGCGGATTAAAAGCGGTGGACAGTTTTAATATGGAAATCGGAGAATCGGAATTGGTAGGACTGATTGGACCAAACGGCGCAGGAAAAACCACAGTGTTCAATCTGATCACTGGTGTTTATAAACCAACGGAAGGATCCTTTTACTTAAATGGTCAGTCCATGAATGGGAAAAAGACCCATCAGATTGTCGAAGCGGGAATTGCAAGAACATTCCAGAATATTCGGTTATTTAAGAAAATGTCTGTAATCGATAATGTAAAGGCCGCTATGGGAGCCAAACTTTCCTACAATCTGTTCCATGCCGTCTTTCGTACGCCGTCTTACTGGAAGCAGGAAGAGGAACTAACAAAAAGAGCGGAAGAACTGCTTCAAATCGTGCATCTAAATGGAAAAGAAGATTACGAAGCAGGAAATCTTCCTTATGGAGAGCAGAGGCGTCTGGAGATAGCCAGAGCCCTGGCTACGGATATGAAACTCCTACTTCTTGATGAACCTGCAGCTGGGATGAACCCGACAGAAACGGAAGAACTCCTGGAGATTATCAACTATATCCGTGATGAATTTAAGATTTCCGTGCTTCTTATCGAACATGACATGAGCCTGGTCATGAAGATCTGTGAACGGATTTCTGTCCTTGATTTCGGCACCACCATTGCCGCCGGGACTCCGGAGGAGATTGCCAATCATCCAAAGGTCATTGAAGCCTATTTGGGAAAAGACGATGAGGAGGTGGAGGAAGATGCTTAAGATAACGAATCTGGCAGTATCTTACGGAGCCATTGAAGCCATCCATGGAGTATCTCTGGAAGTTCATGATGGAGAAATCGTTTCCCTTATCGGGGCAAATGGAGCAGGAAAAACCACGATCTTAAGAACTATTTCAGGGTTAAAGAAAGCTGACAAGGGGGAGATACTTTTTGACGGAGCCGATTTGTTAAAAACAGAACCCAGCAAGATCATCAATCTAAAGCTGGCACATGTGCCGGAAGGGCGTCATATTTTCCCCCAGATGACCGTAGAAGAAAATCTGGAGATGGGGGCATTTACCGATGGAAAAGACATGGCAGCCAATATGGCAGATGTATTTGAACGTTTTTCCCGATTAAAAGAGCGGAAAAAACAGCTGGCAGGAACTTTGTCCGGCGGGGAGCAGCAGATGCTTGCCGTAGGCCGGGCTCTTATGGCAAAACCTAAGATGATCCTGATGGATGAACCGTCTATGGGACTATCTCCATTGCTGGTAAAGGAAATCTTTTCTATTATCAGAGAAGTAAACAAAAAAGGAATCACCATTCTACTTGTAGAACAGAATGCAAAAATGGCTTTATCCATATCAAACAGAGCCTATGTCATGGAAACAGGGAAGATTACCATGGAAGGTAATGCAGGAGAAATGCTAAAGGATGACAGAGTAAAGAAAGCATATCTAGGACAATAGGAGAGTACGACTATGGATGAGAATAAGAAGTATTTTGCCATTGCCATTACCCGTACCTGCGGAAGCGGAGGCGGAAGCTACATAGGAAAAAAACTGGCGGCTGATTATGGGATCGATGTATATGACAGAAAGCTATTGCGTCTGGCTTCGGAAGATAGCGGAATCAATGAGGCGATATTTGCAAATGCAGATGAGAATACAAAAAAAACTTTTTTATACCGTGCCTCAAGAAGAGTCTACAGCGGGGAAGTCATTCCTAAGGAAAGCGGTAATTTTTTATCGGATCAGAATCTTTTTAATTATCAGGCAAAGGTATTGCAGGAGCTTCTTCATCATGAATCCTACGTCTGCATTGGCCGGGCAGCGGATTTTGTCTTAAAGGATGAGCCTAATGTAGTATCCGTGTATCTGGATGCTCCCTATGAATTCCGCTTAAAAAGAGAGATGAAGCGGCAGGGAATATCCGAACAGGAGGCTGTAAAGTATATAGACAGACTGGATAAATACAGGAATTCCTATTATATGTACCATACCGGAAGGCAGTGGAAGAACCCTGAAAATTATGACCTTTGCCTGAATACGGAAAGTCTGGGGCTGGATCATTGTGTGGAATTAATTAAGAAATTCATGGAGCTTAAATTTGGGATTTGTTCCAGTGAAAAGGAGATATTATGAAAGAGCTTGCTTATTATGATGGAAGGATCGGAACCCCTGAGGAATTAATGGTTCCCTTTCAGGACCGGGTTCATTTTTTTGGAGATGGAGTTTATGATGCTACCGTTGGAGGGAATCACAAAGTGTATCTTCTGGAAGATCATCTGGACCGTTTTTACACCAGTGCCAAAGCCCTGGATATTAAGATTCCCATGGATAAGAAGGAGCTTGGAGAACTACTGACCAAACTTCTTTCCATGGTGGAGGGGAATACGCATTTTGTGTACTGGCAGGTGACAAGAGGAACAGCTCCCAGGGATCATGCTTATGACGAGGCAATGCTTGGAAAGCTGTGGGTCATGATTAGGCCTAATAAACTAAAAGACCCTGATGTTCCTATCCGCCTGATAACAATGGAAGACACCAGGTTTTTGTACTGCAATATTAAGACCTTAAATCTTCTCCCGTCTGTGCTTGCCTCACAGGAGGCTTTAAAAGCCGGAGCAATGGAAACTGTTTTGCATAGAGGTGATATGGTTACGGAGTGCGCCCACAGCAATGTTTCCATTTTAAAGAACGGAACCTTCCTTTCCCACCCCAATGATAACCTGATCCTCCGTGGGATTGCAAAGACCCATATGATCCAGGCCTGCTACAGGCTTGGAATCCAGGTATTGGAGCGGGCATTTACCATAGAAGAGCTTATGGATGCCGATGAGGTCATCGTGACTTCTTCCTCCAATTTCTGCCTTCATGCAGACGTTATTGACGGAAAATCTGTGGGAGGAAAGGATCCGGTGACGTTAAAGAAGATTCAGGATGCTGTTTTAGAAGAATATTTAGAGTATACAGGCAGAGATAGTATATTTGATTAGGAGTGGATGATGGACAGAGGCGGACTGGAAAAGAGAAATGTGGGAGAAAACCTGGATGCTCTGATGAATTTAGATCCCAGGGGCTATGGGATATGCCGGATTCTTTATGCTGGAAGCCGGGAGCAGATGGGGGAGCCTCTTACCATGAGAGCGGCGGAAAAGCTGTGTGAAACAGTGAAAGAAAATGATCTGGTTTATATATTGACAGGATTTGTGCTTCTGCCTCATAAGAAGCCGGAGATGGATGGAATGGTCAGTTCCATGCTGCTGGCAAGAGCTTTGGTCATGTCTTTTGGGGCAAAGCCTGTTATCATTTGTCCTGATGACTGTGTGAAATCGGTAATGAAATGTGCTTGCGTGGTAGGTCTTCATATTTACCAGGATATCGAGACCGTAAGGGAGCTTCCTCTCAGCATGGGAGTGGTGGCCTTTACAAAAAATCCGGCCAGGGCAGAAATTGAAGCGAAGTGGCTGATAAAAGAAGGGCTCCCCGGAGCGGTAATCGCTGTGGAGGCTCCCGGTTCCAATGAAAATGGTGTTTATCATAACTCTGCCGGAGATAATGTAACAGAGCTGGAAGCCAAGACTGATGTACTATGGGAAATGCTTCGTAAAATGGGAGTCTTAAATATTGCCATTGGTGATCTTGGCAACGAGATCGGCATGGGAGCCATAGCAGATCATATTAAAAAATACATACCTTTCACGGCTCCCGGGGAATGTGCGTGCGGTTGCGGAGGCGGAATTCTGGCAGCCAGCCGAGCAGACCATGTGATAACGGCAACCTGCTCTGACTGGGGCTGTTACGGTTTGATCGCGGCACTGGCCTATTTAAAGCGGGATATGGAAATTCTTCACCGGGAAGAAATGGAAGCGGAACTGATGAGAGCGGCGTCAAGAACCGGTCTTATTGATATGACCGGTTCTCTGATTCCTGGTATCGATGGTTTCAATACCCGGCTGAATACAGGAATTGTCAGCCTGATGCGCCAGTGTACGGCCTATGCGGTCCGATATTCCTGTAATTCCGATCACTGGTTTCGCTCTGTACTGAAAAAGGGGTTTTTTGAAGAAGGGGATAGGTCATGATTCAAATAAAGCCGGTCGGTGATTGCGGTGTCCTGGTGAAATTGGGGGATTCCATCAGCGAGGAGGTAAATTCGAAGGTAATGGAATTAAACCGAAGGATCCATGGGCTTTCAGTGGAAGGGATTCTTGAGACAGTACCTGCCTTTTGTTCTGTTCTCATTTGTTATGACCCATTGAAAACAGATTATGGCGCGGTATCAAAGGTTCTTTCCCTACTGTCAGAATCATTGGAAGGCAAAACCGGGTTAAGAGGAAAGCTGGTGGAAATTCCGGTCTGCTACGGAGGCAGCTTTGGGCCGGATCTTTCTTTTGTAGCGGAACATGGAAAGATCACGGAAGAAGAGGTGATCCGGATTCACAGCAGCAGGGATTACCGTATTTATATGCTGGGATTTCTTCCGGGCTTTCCCTATCTTGGAGGAATGGACGAACGCATTTTTACTCCACGGTTAAACTCACCAAGAACCAGGATTCCGGCAGGAAGCGTAGGAATCGGAGGAGAGCAGACGGGAATCTATTCCATGGATTCTCCGGGAGGCTGGCAGTTGATCGGGCGTACACCTTACCGACTTTTTAAGCCGGAGCAAGTGGGAAAACCTCTTTATGAAGCCGGTGATTCCATTCGTTTTGTACCCATCAGCCAGGAAGAATATAAAGAAATAAAAAGAAAACAGGAAATGGGGTGATGGGATGGGACTTGAAATCTTGCGTCCTGGAGCCTTATCCACGGTTCAGGATAAAGGGAGAAGAGGATTTTTAAGTCAGGGCATCCAGGAAAGCGGAGCCTGTGACAAGTACTCTATGAAGCTTGCCAATCTCCTTGCCGGGAATCTGGAAGAGCCGGAAACAGCGGCAGTCATAGAATTTACGTTAAAGGGCGGTGAGATCCGTTTTACCTCTGAAGAGATCATCGCTCTTACAGGCGGGGATATGACCCCCTGTATCAATGAAAAGCCTGTACCCATGTTCTCCCCAATTCTGGTACGGAAAGGAGATATTCTGACCATGGGGCTTGCGGTCTCAGGTCTTCGGACTTATATGGCGGTCTATGGAGGAATAGAGGTTCCTTCTGTCATGGGAAGCCGTTCTACCAATTTAAAATGCCGCATGGGAGGCTTGGAGGGAAGGGCACTTCTTGAAGGGGATTATCTGGAGTCAGGGAAAGATCTTAGACAGTTTAAGAAAATGATAAAGAAATTAAAGGGAAATGAGAAGCTGGCAGCCGTGGATGAGGATGAACCATGGCTGCGTCATTCATCAACGCCTTATCGTTTTTATGGAAACGACCGTATGGTTCTTCTGCGTGCCGTAATGGGCCCCCAGGAAAATGCTTTTACAGAACTGGGACTTAACACTCTGATCCGGAACCCCTTCCGGTTAAGCACGGACTGCGACCGCATGGCCTGCAAACTGGAGGGAGAACCCATAGAATTGAAGAATGGGGCAGATATCATATCCGATGGGATCGTGGAAGGATCCGTTCAAATCTCATCTGACCGACTTCCTATGGTTTTGATGGCAGATCATCAGACCACCGGAGGATATGCAAAAATCGCTACGGTGATCAGTACGGACATCCCTGCATTGGCCCAGTTAAAGCCGGGGGAATGGGTGGCATTTCAATATGTAACTCCAGGTGAAGCCGTGGCAATCTGCCGGAAGGAAGAAGAAAAGCTGAGGATTTTTAAGGAACGGCTTAAGAATATCATTTACCGGTAAATAGACCATAAGACAGGAAAGGAGGAAAAAACATGGGACCAGAGTATGGAAACAGGGAGCCAAAGGAAGTTCGCCGGTTGATTAGGGAGGGTGTGATCCAGAGTCCTACCACCGGAATGTGCGGCGGCTATGCTCAGGGAAATCTGGTGATTCTTCCCGAAGAGATGGCATGGGATTTTCTTTTGTTCTGTCAGAGAAATCCCAAGTCCTGCCCGCTTCTGGAAGTATCGGATGCAGGGAGCAGGAGTTTTCCCCTGACAGCAGAAGGTAGTGATATCCCAAGGGATATTCCCAGATACCGGGTGTATGAATACGGCGAGTGCACCGGTGAATACACAGATGTATCAGATTTGTTTGAGGATTATCAAAGAACCAGGGGAAAGCTGGTAAGCTTTCTCATTGGCTGCAGTTTTTCTTTTGAAACAGCACTTTTGGAGGCCGGAATACCGGTGAGACAGATAGAGGAAGGGGTAAATGTTCCTATGTTCCATACGAACATTCCCTGTACACCGGCAGGTGTATTTTCAGGTAACCTGGTGGTGAGCATGAGGCCCATTCCTCATCACCAGGTTTCCAGTGCGGTTGCTATTACAGCTTCCATGCCAAAGGTGCATGGGGCCCCTGTTCACATTGGTTATCCGGAAGTTCTTGGTATTAAAGATATTAACAAACCGGATTTTGGTGATCCGGTGACCATACATGATGGAGAGGTGCCTGTTTTCTGGCCCTGCGGTGTAACGCCACAGGCAGTGGTCATGAACAGCAGGCCTCCCTTTGTAATTACTCATGCCCCGGGACACATGTTTATTACGGATTTAAAAAATGCAGAATTAAAGGATTAGAGGTGAGAATATGCCGGTCATTGACTTGAACTGCGATTTGGGAGAAAGCTTCGGTGCTTATAAAATGGGACTGGATGAAGAAGTGCTTCTCTATGTTACATCGGCAAACATTGCATGTGGTTTTCATGGAGGAGATCCTATGGTAATGGAACAGACGGTGGCTTTGTGTAAAAAATATGGAGTGAGGGCAGGGGCCCATCCGGGATTTCCTGATCTGGCGGGATTTGGAAGAAGAAATATGAGCCTTACTCCCGGCGAAGTAAAAACCAGTGTTATGTATCAGATCGGAGCCCTGGACGCTTTCTGCAGAGGCGCTGGAATTAGACTTTGCCATGTAAAGCCCCATGGGGCGTTGTATAACATGGCGGCAAAGGATTATGAACTGGCAAAAGCCATTTGCCAGGCGATAAAAGAAGTGGATGACAGCCTGGTTCTTCTGGCTCTCAGTAATAGTGAGATGCTACGGGCGGCAAAGGATACAGGGGTGTCTGCTGCCAGTGAGGTATTTGCAGACCGGGCCTATGAAAGGGATGGAA
>Ga0213824_1001443_pt1 | contig 13752 bp, 10 predicted proteins | sample MC6MC0906MG_FD_179892 | JGI IMG/M metagenome (GOLD analysis project Ga0213824, IMG submission 179892) | Enriched soil aggregate microbial communities from Iowa State University, Ames, United States - MC6-MC0906-MG | ecosystem: Environmental > Terrestrial > Soil > Unclassified | place: USA: Iowa...
ACAGCTACGCCAAGCTGGCGCAGCAGCAGTATTTCGACAGCATTGATTCGATCGACATTCTCGACGTCAATGCCGGTTCGCATGGCAAGTACTTTGCCACCAACTTCGACCCGGAAATCAACTTCCGTGAATTCACCGGGCAAGTGTGGAGCTGGCAGAACAGCCAGTGGACCAGCAACACCATGTTCGAGGTCAAGCGTACCGACGACCTGCCTGTGGTAGGTTCGCAAAACCTGTACCTGACCGGCCACGACGAAGTTCACTCGATTTCGAAGAACCTCAACGTACCGAACGTGCGTTTCTGGATGAGCTTCGGCGAGCACTACATCAATGTGTTCACCGTGTTGAAAAACCTGGGCCTGCTCAGCGAGCAACCGGTCAAAACCGCCGAAGGCCTGGAAGTGGTACCGCTGAAAGTGGTCAAGGCCGTGCTGCCAGACCCAGCGTCGCTGGCCCCTGGCTACACCGGCAAGACCTGCATCGGTGACCTGGTCAAGGGCACCAAGGATGGCCAGCCGCGCGAAGTGTTCATCTATAACGTGGCTGACCACGAAGAAGCCTACGCCGAGACCGACAGCCAGGGCATTTCCTACACCGCCGGTGTACCGCCAGTGGCTGCCGCCCTGCTGGTTGCCCGTGGCGAATGGGATGCCAAGCGGATGGTCAACGTCGAGGAGCTGCCAGCCGAGCCGTTCCTCAAGGCGCTGGACGTGATGGGCCTGCCAACCCGCGTCAAGGATGAAAAAGGCGATCGCCCTTGGGACGCTGAAGCCTAAGTAACAAACAGAAGGGGCGCCACATGGCGCCCCTTCTGCGTTTCCAGGCGTGGCCTCTTCGCGGGCAGGCCCGCGAAGAGGCCCGTGCAGGACTACACATTACTTGCGCGCCTCAAGAATGAGGTTGAACGGCGTCTGCGTCGCACGCCGGAACCGGCTGAACCCCGCCTCCTCGAACACCGCCCGCAAGCGCGCCTCGCCGGCTTGCGCGCCCAGCCCCAGGCCCACCTCCTGTGACAGCGAATTCGGCGTGCAGATGAAGGTAGACGCGGCATAGAACAAGCGCCCTACCGGCGTCAGGTTGCCGTCCAGCGAATCCTCGGCAAAAGGCTCTACCAGCATGACCGTGCCGTCAGCCTTCAACGCCCGATAGGCATGCTTGGCCGCCCCCACCGGGTCGCCCATGTCGTGCAGGCAATCGAAGAAGCACACCAGGTCATGGTCATGCCCCGGGTAATCCTTCGCACTGGCCTGCTGAAAACTCACCCGCTCTGCTAGCCCCGCCTCACGCGCGCGATCGTTGGCGGTGGTGATGGAAGGCCCGTGGTAGTCGTAGCCGACGAAGGTAGACGCTGGAAACGCCTGGGCCATGACCAGCGTCGAGGCGCCATGCCCGCAGCCTACATCCGCGACCTTGGCGCCCGCCTGTAGCTTGGCCACCACACCCTCGAGCGCTGGCAACCACTCAGCGACCAGAAACGCACGGTACCCCGGCCGGAAAAACCGCTCGGTACCGCTGAACATGCACGGGTGGTGGTCCCCCCAGGCCAGCCCGCCATCGCCACGCATGGCCGCGACCAGCTTGTCCTTGTCATGGAACAGCGCAGCGATCACTGCGGCCCCACCGGCCATGTAAGCCGGGGAGTCCTCCAGCGCCAGGGCCATGGCCTGCTCTTCGGGCAGCACAAAAGAGCCCTTGTCGTGTGCCATGTAACCCGAAGCGGCCTGGGCGTTCAGCCATTCGCGCACCAGCCGCGGATGGCTGCCGGTTTTTTCCGCCAGCGCTTCGGGGGTAGTTGGCTGGCTATCGGCCATCGCTCGATACAACCCCAGTTCGTCGCCCAGGATGACATTGGCCAGGGTCGCCGCTGCACCCATGTCGCCCACCAGCTTGCCCATGAAATCGTGAAGCCTTGCCTCGTCCATGACCTGCCCTCCTCTGCAAGAAGGCCATCGCCAGCGAGGAAACTCCGATCCGGGGAGGCGGTGGTCGGTTCAAGGGTTGGTGCTCGCCCTACAGCGCGTTATAGCGAGCACTCGGTAAGTCTAGATCTTCTGCACATACGCGACGAGATCCCGTCCACATAGCGGCGGAATTCCTCATTCAGGTAACAATTCCTAAACAAGACTGTGACATTTTTTTTCAGCTTTCTCATCAAGGAGCGGAAAGATGAAAGTCACGGTTTTCGGTACCGGCTATGTCGGCCTCACCCAGGCAGTGTGCCTGGCCCAGGTGGGGCACTCGGTGTTGTGCATGGATGTCGACGCCGAGCGGGTTGCCACCCTCAATGAAGGCCATTGCCCGATCTTCGAGCCCGGCCTTGCGCCGATGCTGGAGAAAAACCTGGCCTGTGGCCGCCTGCGCTTCACCACCGACGCCAAGGCAGCAGCCAACTACGCCAGGCTGCAGTTCATTGCAGTCGGCACACCGCCGCAAGCCGATGGCAGCGCTGACCTGAAGCAGGTTTTTGCCGTGGTCGACAGCATTCTCGAACATGCTGACGGCGCCAGGGTGATCGTCAACAAGTCCACCGCGCCGGTCGGCACGGCGCACCGCATCAAGTCGCGCATAGCCCAGGCCGTCGCCGACCCCGCTCGCTTCCAGGTAATCAGCAACCCGGAGTTTCTCAAGGAAGGCTCGGCGGTGGACGACTGCATGCGTCCGGACCGCATCATCATCGGCGGCGCCGAACCGGCCGAAGTGGAGTTGCTGCGCGAGCTGTACCTGCCGTTCAGCCGCAACCGCGAAAAACTCATGGTCATGGATGCACGCAGCGCCGAGCTGACCAAGTACGCGGCCAACTGCATGCTGGCGACCAAGATTTCCTTCATCAACGAAATCGCCAACCTGGCCGAGCACCTGGGGGCCGATATCGAAATGGTGCGCCGTGGCATCGGTTCCGACCCACGCATCGGCTATGACTTCATCTACGCCGGGTGCGGCTTTGGCGGCTCATGCTTCCCCAAGGACCTGCAAGCCCTGCGCCGCAGCGCCGAAGCTGAAGGCTTCGAGCCGCAGTTGCTGCGTGCGGTGGAGTCGGTCAACGAACATCAGAAGGGTCGGCTGTTCGGCAAGATCCAGCGGCATTATCCCAATGGCCTGCGCGGCAAGGTATTCGCCCTGTGGGGGTTGTCGTTCAAGCCCAACACCAATGACATCCGCGAAGCCTCCAGCCGAATCTTGCTGGAAGCGCTGTGGGCTGCTGGCGCGCGAGTACAGGCCCACGACCCGCAGGCGATGGACGAAATCCTGCGGCATTACGGCCCGCGCGCCGATTTGCAACTGGTGCCGTGCAAGGACGATGCGCTGGAGGGTGCCGATGCGCTGGTCATCGTCACAGAGTGGCAGGACTACCGTGTGCTGAATCTGGACAAGGTGCCGGATCAGTTGGCCGATCGAGTGGTGTTCGACGGCCGCAACCTGTTCGAACCCGAGCACATGGCCGCTGCCGGCCTGACTTACTACGGTATCGGCCGCGGCCAGGTGCAGCCAGCATGCCCGTACTGATTACCGGCGTGGCCGGCTTTATCGGCTTCCACGTCGCGCGCCGCCTGTGCGAGGCTGGCACCGAGGTGCTCGGCATCGACAACCTCAATGGCTACTACAGCGTCGAGCTGAAACGGGCGCGCCTGCAACAGCTGTCCGGCTTCGCCAATTTCCGCTTCCAGCCCCTGGACATCGCCAACAGCGTCGACCTGCAACAGCTGTTCACCGGGCAGGCGTTCAGTGAAGTGATCCACCTGGCGGCCCAGGCCGGGGTGCGCTATTCGCTGGACAACCCCGGGGCCTATGGCCAGGCCAACCTGGTCGGCTTCCTCAATTTGCTCGAAGCCTGCCGCCAGCAGCCGCCGCGTCACTTGATCTACGCCTCCAGCAGCTCGGTGTACGGCGCCAACGCCAAGCTGCCGTTCAGCGTCGACGACCCGGTCGAGCAGCCGGTGTCGCTCTATGCCGCCAGCAAGCGCGCCAATGAACTGATGGCGTACAGCTATGCGCACCTGTATCGCTTACCGACCACGGGCTTGCGCTTTTTCACCGTCTACGGTCCTTGGGGCCGCCCCGACATGGCGCTGTTCAAGTTCACCCGCGCCATGCTCGAAGGTCGCCCGATCGAGATTTACAACAACGGCCTGATGGGGCGCGACTTCACCTACATCGACGACATCGTCGAAAGCATCCTGCGCCTGCGCCTGAAGCCACCACAGCCTGCCCACGGGCAACCGCCCTGCCAGCTGTTCAACATCGGCCGCGGCCAGCCGGTGCGGCTGCTGCATTTCGTCGAGTGCCTGGAGGACGCCTTGGGCATCAAGGCCCAGCGCGACTACCTGCCACTGCAAGCGGGAGACGTGCTGGAGACCTGGGCCGATGTGGGCTCGCTGGCGCGCTGGATCGACTTCACCCCGGACACATCGCTGGAACACGGCGTTAACGCTTTCGTTGGCTGGTACCGGGATTTTTACCGGGTTTGAGCCGCGCACTCACAATAGACCACAGGTAGCCTCATGACAGATCCACTTGACCTCTCGGTACTGATCCCCGCCAGGAACGAGGTCGAAAACCTGCCATCACTGTTGATGGAAATACGCGCCGCACTGGCCGCCGAAGAGCCAGAGCACCTCACTGTGGCATGCCGCGCAGGCGGCCTGCGGCAGTGGCTGGCCAGACGGCCAGAACGACCAGCCCTGGAAATGCTGCAAAGCGGCAAGTGGTTCATCCCCCACCGGGCAGCGGAAATCTACGGCGACAAGCCGCCGCTGTTCATGTGGACCGTGGCCCTGTTCAGCCAACTGACCGGCTCGCCCAAGGTTGCCCTCTACCTGCCCGGGTTGATGTCGGCGGCAACCATCACCCGGGTGCTGCACGACCTGGGGCGGCGCCTGTAGAACCGCCGCATCGACGTGATCGCCGCCTTGCTGTTCCTGGCCACCTACCAGAGCTACAGCATCCTGCGCACCGGGCAGATCGACAGCTTCCTGTGCCTATGGGTGACGCTGGGTTTCTGATGCGCGGTGTGGCTTGTGCCCCTGCTGGTGTCGATCGCCCAGGGCGGTGGCGCAGCGGAGCTGGCCTACCTCAACGAAATTTCGCGGGCCGAGTGGTATGTGGTGGGTGCCGATGCCGACAACGGCCATTGCCAAACCGCTGCCCCGGGTCACGTCTACCGCTTTGCCTGGGCAGACGCGCCCGTCGCTCGTTAAAACCTGCGCCCCCGTCGTGCTACGGCGTAGCGGTGCCGGCTGGCGGATCGAGTTGCAGCACCTCGTTGGTGTACGCCCACTCCTTCAATACCTGGTCGGGGTGGTCGTTGAGGCGCGTTCCGTAGGACGGGATGATCTGTTTGATCTTACCCTGCCATTCCGGCGTTGCTACCTTGTCCTTGAACACCTTGTTGAGCACATCAAGCATGATCGGTGGCGCGGTAGAGGCACCCGGCGAGGCACCCAGCAACCCGGCGATGCTACCGTCCCTGGACATCACCACCTCAGTACCGAGCTTGAGCACGCCACCCAATGCCTCGTCCTTCTTGATGATCTGTACCCGCTGGCCCGCCTGCCACAGCCGCCAGTCTTCCTTCTTCGCCTCGGGGAAGTAGGTGCGCAGCGCTTCGAAGCGGTCATTGTCGGATTGCAGCACCTGGCCGATCAGGTACTGGACCAGGTCAAACTCGCGTACCCCGACCCGCACCATCGGCCAGGCGTTGTGCACGCTGGTACTGGCAAGCAGGTCGAGCAGCGAGCCTTGCTTGAGGAACTTGGTCGAGAAGGTGGCGAACGGCCCGAAGAGGATCATGCGCTTGCCATCGAGTACCCGGGTGTCCAGGTGCGGCACCGACATGGGCGGCGCACCGGTGGCGGCAATGCCATAGGCCTTGGCCATGTGACGCTGCGCGATAGCCGGGTTGTCGGTGACCAGGAACGAACCGCCGACCGGGAAACCGGCATAGTCCTTGGCTTCGTCGATGCCCGACTTCTGCAGCAGGGGTAACGCCGCGCCGCCGGCACCAATGAACAGGAACTTGGCGTCGGTGGCCGCCTTGCTGCCATCTTTGAGGTTCTTGTACTCGACATGCCACGAGCCGTCGTCGTTACGGGTGATGTCTTGTACTTCGGTGGACAGTTTGAGGTCGAAGTTCGGCCGGGTCTGCAGATAGCCCACGTACTGCCGGGTAATTTCGCCAAAGTTGACGTCGGTGCCAATCGGCGTCCAGGTTACCGCCAGTTTCTGGTTGGGGTCGCGCCCCTCCATCATCAACGGTACCCACTTGCGGATCTGCTCATGGTCCTCGGAGTACTGCATGGGCTTGAACAACGGGCTGGCCTGCAGCGCCTCGTAGCGCTTTTTCAGGAAGCGGATGTTGTCGTCCCCCCAGACGAAGCTCATGTGAGGGGTGGTGTTGATAAACGAATGCGGGTTCTTCAACACCCCCTGCTTCACCTGCCAGGCCAGGAACTGGCGGGTGACCTGGAACGACTCGTTGATCTCCACCGCCTTGCTGATGTCAATCTTGCCATCTTTTTCCGGGGTGTAGTTGAGTTCGGCGAGGGCCGAGTGGCCGGTGCCGGCGTTGTTCCAGCCGTTGGAGCTTTCTTCGGCGACCTTGTCCAGGCGCTCGACCATTTCCATCGACCAGCCCGGCTCCAGTTCGTTGAGCCAGACCGCCAGCGTAGAACTCATGATGCCGCCGCCTACCAGCATCACATCGACCTTCCTGGTTTCTGCGGCCTGGGCATTGAGCATGCCAAAGGCCAAGGCCAGCCCGGCCAGCGCCAGCTCCGGCTTCAGGGTAATTTTCATAACCTTTTCCGCGCCTCGTTGCTATCCGTAAGTCCAGCCACAAGCTTAGCTGACGGATTTAGTCGGGCATGGCTGGCGCACAACCACTTGCAATCAGACACATCTCAAAATACTGTATGAATATTCAGTACAGTGAGACAGCCCCATGCAACTCATCGCCAAACTCGGCATCCTTGCCGACGCCGCCAAGTACGATGCATCTTGCGCCAGCAGCGGTGCACCCAAGCGCAATTCGCGCGGCGGCGACGGCCTGGGCGCCACCAATGGCATGGGCATTTGTCACAGCTACACCCCCGACGGCCGTTGCGTGTCGCTGCTCAAGGTACTGTTGACCAACTTCTGCCTGTATGACTGCCAGTACTGCGTGAACCGCCGTTCCAGCAACGTCCCCCGCGCGCGCTTCAGCCCTGAGGAAGTGGTGCGCCTGACCCTGGATTTCTATCGACGCAATTGCATCAGTGGCCTGTTCCTCAGCTCCGGCATCATCCGTTCGGCGGACTACACCATGGAGCAACTGATCCGGGTTGCCCGGCTGTTGCGCGAAGAGCATAACTTCCGTGGCTACATTCACCTCAAGACCATCCCCGATGCCGACCCGCTACTGATCGAAGAGGCCGGCCGCCTGGCCGACCGCCTCAGCGTCAATATCGAACTGCCCACCGACGCCAGCCTCAAGCGCCTGGCGCCGGAAAAACAGGCGCACACCATCCGCCAGGCCATGGGGGTCATTTACCAGGGCCAGCAAGCCGTGGCCAACGAACCCAAGGCCCCGCGCTTCACCCCTGCCGGGCAAAGCACCCAGGTCATCGTCGGCGCCGACAGCACCGACGACAGCACCCTGCTGCGCAATGCCGAGTCGCTGTACCAGGGTTACGGCCTCAAGCGCGTGTACTATTCCGCCTTCAGCCCGATCCCCGACAGCCCGGGCAGCGTGCCCCTGGCTGCACCGCCGCTGCTGCGCGAGCACCGCCTGTATCAGGCCGACTTCCTGCTGCGTGGCTACGGCTACAAGGCAGGTGAACTACTGGGCCAGAGCGGCAACCTGGCGCTGGACATCGACCCCAAACTGGCCTGGGCGCTGGCCAACCGCGACATTTTTCCGCTGGATGTAAACCGCGCCGAGCCTGCGCTGCTCGCGCGTATTCCCGGTATCGGCCTGCGCAGCGTACAGCGCCTGGTCGCGCTGCGCCGGGAACGGCGCGTCCGCTATGACGACCTGATCCAGTTGCGCTGCGTGTTGGACAAGGCACGGCCGTTCATCGTCACCAGCGATTACCGCCCCGCTCAGTCCGAGCTGCGCAGCGGCTTGCTGCGGGCGCGTTTGCGTGAGCCGCAAGCGCCGGTGCAGATGGGGCTGTGGGGATGATTGCGCTCGACTGCGATGACCGGTTCGCCACTTGGCGGGATCAGGCCCGCGTGTTGCTGGGGCATGGCATCGACCCGTCGCAAGTCACCTGGTCACAAGGCCCGATGGCAGATCTGCTGGCGGTGCCTGCGTCGCCCCCCGAAGGCCCTGGCCCTTTTCGCGCCAAGGTGCCTGCCGCGCTGCTGAACCAGTTGGAACAGGCTGCCCGTTACTGCGGCGAGCAACGCTGGAGCCTGCTGTACGAAGTGCTCTGGCGGGTGGCCCATGGTGACCGCACGGCCATGCTGGCGGGCGACCGATTGGGCAGTGAACTGCAACGGCGCATCAAGCAAGTCAGCCGAGAGGCGCATCACCTGCATGCGTTTGTGCGCTTCGTACCGTTGCCAGAGGCGTTGGCAGAACGCCTGCAACTTGATCTGGTCGCGTACCACGAACCGGCACATGACATTCTGGAAAGTGCCAGCCCACATTTTGCTGACCGCCTGGGGCGTTTGCGCTGGTTAATCGCCACACCACAGGATGGCATTCGGTTCGACGGCCAGGTGTTCGATTACCAACGCCGATGCCCCGAGCGCTGGCAACAATGGGCGCGCAACGCTGAAGACCCAGGCGCTGAACTATGGCGCACCTACTACCGCCACACCTTCAACCCCGCCCGCCTCAACCCCGATGCCCTGCGCCTGCACATGCCCGGGCGGTTCTGGCGGCATTTGCCGGAAGGCATGCTGATACCGCAACTCGAAGGCCTGGCCCGCCAAGGCAAACAGCGGGACGGCCAAGCACTTGAAGTTGCCGCGAAACCCGGCAAAAAGATCAACGCGCCAGCAGATAGCTGAAAAATAACTCTCTCACGCTGTCTTACATGGCGCTTAAAGCTTGCACGATCACTGTGGGAGCGGGCGCTCCCGCGAACACGGGCGAAGCCCGTGCCATCCACCGCGTTGCCTGCTTCGCGCGCATGCCCGCACCCACAGATAGAGCGTGAGTCCTGATCAGACCCGCTTTCTGTGGGAGCGGCTTTAGCCGCGAACACCGGCGTAGCCGGTGCCATCCACTTCAATGTTTGATTAAAGTTATAGCAGCCACCCAGCATCCCCTTCCTCAAGCACACCACCGTGATCCGTCCGGTCGCCTTTGCGGGCCACCGCCCCACCTTCGATCAGGAAATGCCCTGCCCCACTCTCTATCACCGCGCCACAGGTGGTCCGGTCACCTACCCTGGCGACCGGCCTGCCGTTAAACGTATACGTAGCGCTGCCGCTTTCTACCTGGTTTACCCCATGCAGCGGGCAGTTGTGTTGGTGGCCTACAAGTACAACCGGGTTCATTGGAATTCTCCCTCGGAGGGTGCAGTACGGGATTCGCGATCTATGGCCTCCGGCCAATGAACCTTCGGCGCCAGGCAATGCATGTGGCTCAAGCCATCGTCATCGTTCCAGTCGCGGGGTGGGTGCACGAACTTCGGCAAGGCTTCGGGGCCTTGTTGCATGAACAGCCGGGCGATGGCCCAGTAGGCTTCACCCTTGTATAGGTTGGAGGCGAACTCCACGCGATCGATGACTTCGTTGGTTTCCGGGTTGCGGACAGACAGCTTGACGTTTTCGATAAGGCCGCCGTGGCCGGGAGCGTAGACGCGGTAAACTTCGGCGGTTACGTCGTCCCAATTGTAGGCGACAGGTTTTACACCCCAGTGCTTACGGCTGAACAAGTAAACGTAGTGGTATCGGAATTGATAGAAATAGACCTTCCTTCGCAGACGATTAAAGCGAATGGGCTCGTCTCTTGGAAGCACTAAATCTAGCTTAGCAAATGGCACAATAGCCCAAATCGAAACAATGGGAACCAAAAATCCAAGAGCGTTTGTCAACCAATCATCCACCCAACCTTCACTAAACAAACCCCAATATATCCATGCCATCAAACCAACCTGAAACATTAGGATCGGAATGCTGATCAAAGCTATAACACCACGCAAAATGATGCTGGACCGAGGCAGCTCCAGATACACATCATCGATATGGTTTGGTGAAGGCTTGATGTCCCCTAAAGTGAAGCGGGGTGTTGGCATCTCATCAACCTGCGGAAGGTCGCGACTCCAGCCTAAAGCTCGCTTCCGCAATCCCTTTGGTTCATGCTGAATCATTTAGCCTCCGACTACACACCTCGACATATGCGCTATCAATATTTCGATCAGGCCAATACATTAGCAGCAATGTAGCCGCAACAACGGAGTGACTCCCTATCGTTGGCATAAGGCCCACAACACCAGACACCTCCAAACTAGCTGCTTCATACGCGCCTATTGCAGCGACATGCATTTTTTTGTCAAAACCAGAACCGACTTTATAGTCAGGCAAACGCGGCTTCGCGAACCCTGAAAAGTTAACAAATTTGGTTAAAGGGTCGACAGATGAAGCTTGAAACTCGTCAGCAAGAATGAGTTCTCCGCCCGTAAAATCAGGAAAATCGCCATCTCCATAGCGATGCACAATCAAATTCCAACGATAAGCTGAAGCCTCTTCTCTATATCTCGGCAAAGTTATTTGAAATTTCAGTTTTTGCTCCCTTTCCAGCGCGATCAGCCCCCCTATCCGTGGCGCCGCAGGATCGGTTATGAGGCTCGATTCGAAATGCAGCACCGCCTTTACACCCAAAGTGGCTGCATTGAGCTCTGCAAACGCAATGTCTGCATATTCAGGAGTTCCCCAGTGCACAGGTGGTATTTCATCAGCCTTTCCAAAGCAGCATCGCTTTGCCCAACGTTCTAGCGAGGAAGATTCGTTTACTTCTGCATGCTTGCTAAGCGCATATGCTGTTAGCATCAGTATTACAGCCAGACCTAAAGGCCCAAGCAAAGACGTCTTAAAAACTGCTACCGCAAACGCTATAGAGCCAGAACCATAAAGCGCTGCAGCCTGCATATGCTGCTTTTGTGCCGCACTATCTCCAACCGCCTTAGCACGTTGACTAGCAGCGACTGCTTGAGCCATGTCGAAGATACAAGCAACAGAGCTTATAACCGCACCAAGTTTTATGATGATCTCTCCGGCAGCTACGACACCTCTAGTCCCCGATATGCTTTCGTGGTTAACACCAGATCTCATGATTAGCCCAATCAACTCGATTTGCCCCCCAAGCACTCCCAGCGTTGAGCCTTGCAACGCCAACTGCGCTTCATGGGCCTTCGGACCAATCTCGGCTTCCGTCTTCTCTTGGTTTCTGCTCAGGCTGTCGTATTGCAAGTACAGCCCTCCAATCGCCAGCAGTACTTCCCAGCTTCCTGCCACTCCACGCAACCCGCGAAACCCAGTTCGCACCAACTCCGCCGCCTGCTGCGAAGTGATCTTCATCCTCTGGAACACCTTTCGCGCATCCGGCTCTAGCGTCCCCGCCGCCACCGAGATATCCACCAACGCCCGCTCCGCCAAGCTGCTCGCCTGGGTCACCTTCATGCTGGCTTCCTCAAACAACCGACCCTGCACATCCGCCGCGGTACCCTCGACCCATACCGACACACTGATCATGGTGTTGGTAAACCGCGGGTCGAGCACTGCCAGGCTCATCAGCCCGTGCTGAATGATCGGCCGCACCTTGTTCCATGCCTTGGTCGAATGGATGTCGATGTCATCGATGTTGCGATGCATCCGGTCCCTGGCCTCGGCAATCGAGGCATTGGCCTTGTGCTGCAATTCGCGTAGATGAGCACTCTGCAAGGCGTAGTACTCGCCCAGTTTCATCTTCACTTCCAGCTCGATCAGGTGCACGCCGTTGTAAAGGAACTGGGTTGCACTGTTCAGGTGCCGCACGGCGGTCTGAATGCCAGGTGGCAAATTGGGCGACAAGCGTTGGCTGGCGGCGTTGAGCGCGCCTTGGGTTTCGGCAATGGCTTGCTTGAGGGTGTTGCGCATGCGCAAGCCGGCATCGTCGCTGGCGATGATCTTGCTCAGCATCGAGTAAAGCTTGTCGCTGTCATTCCAGTTAATGGTTTCGGCAGCAGAAAAGCTGGGAAGCAGGCCAGCCAACAACGTACGGTCGCGCATCAGCAATGCGCGGTAGGGTGGGCTGTCTGGATCCTCTAGCCATTTCAGCCAGAGGGTTTCGCTGGTGCCGGCCGCAGCAGCCGCGCCAGGCACAATCGCCTCGGTAATGCCGCCACCCAGGCACAGCGCCATGGTCTTGGCATACGCCACGCCAGACTCACGATGATCGCCGTCGTAGTCGTACTGCTCGGCCACCTTGAACATGGGCGTGTCGAACAGCACGGCGTAAGCACGGGCGTCCTTGTCGATGTAGCGCTGAAACTCGGCTTCCTGCTGGTCATACCCGGCCTGGAACGCCGCCCGTTGCGGTTCGTGGTAGCGCTGTTCGAGTTTATCGTCGCTGTCCTTCATCGCTTGCTCGACCATACGCGGCCGCTCTACCGTAGGGTCAATCGGTACAAACGGCCCTCTACCCGCCATCGGCTCCAGCGAAGGCACCTTCTGCGCCGCCCACTCCCGGTGCGTGGCGCGAATGGCTTGGAGGATCTGCGAGGTCTGCAACTGGTAGGCGCGCATGGGGTCTTCACGCCAGACCTGGCGCTTCACCACCCAGTTCAACCGCTGATGGTTGAGTTCCTGAATCAGGCCAACGGTATCGTCGAGCACCACCGCCAGCACGCCGTTCTCCAGCTTGTGCCGGTTCATCGCGTTGTCCAGATAGCCGCGCATCGCAAACCGGCGCAGCCAGCGGCTGTGAAAACCGTGTGCACTGTCGAACGGTGCGCAGCCGCGCTGGGTATACTCAAATACTTTCTTGTCGACCTGCAGGTTGTCCGGCGTCATGGCGATGCCCAGCAACTCAGGATTCTTGCGGGCTTGCGTGAGGTCGACCCCCTCGAAGCGGTGCGCAGGCGCCTGGCCTTTCTTGTAGGCATTCAGCACGCTGACCGGCCAGGCATCGCTGGAGAAGGCCAGCCAGGCTGTGCCATACCGGTCGGTATCGATGTTCAGGAAGGCCGAAGGGATATCGTGGTTCTCATTCACACACTTTTCGGGCAGCGACGCGGGTAAGCCGTCTGACGGTTCGTAGGGATTGAAGCGGCGCAGGTGGCCCTGTTCGCTGACTTCGTAGGCCTGCCAGACCTGCTGGTCCAGCAGCACATACAGGTAACCCATGCGCAAGGTACGCAGGCCCATCTTGGCTGAAACGTGCAGGCTACCGGCGACGGTGGTGACGCAACCTGGGCGCGCATCCGGGACCAGGGCGCGGCGCAGCGGCAGGATCGGCAGGCCCTGGCGTTCGCAGGCCATGCACTGGTCAGAAGGGAGCCCGGCTTCGGCTGTCGCAATGGCGATACGTTGACTGATGGTCATAAGCGCCTCTCGTTTACTGGGAGGGGATCGATCACGCGACGCCATTGCGCCTCGGAATAACGAGCGAGCATTGGGGCAAGAGGACGGCGATCGTTGACGGCTGCCTCAACCAGGCTGCGCACTGCAGCAACGGTATTCAGCTTGGGATGGATGCACAGGTGATGAAGAGCGAAAACCGTGATGTCCTCCTCTGCGCTCAGGCCCAACGCTCGTGCGTCGTCAATATGGTTGGATACACGC
>Ga0213824_1001446_pt1 | contig 13729 bp, 15 predicted proteins | sample MC6MC0906MG_FD_179892 | JGI IMG/M metagenome (GOLD analysis project Ga0213824, IMG submission 179892) | Enriched soil aggregate microbial communities from Iowa State University, Ames, United States - MC6-MC0906-MG | ecosystem: Environmental > Terrestrial > Soil > Unclassified | place: USA: Iowa...
CAAGCAGTGGGAGCAGACGGTGTAGATAAGCGCATTGATGTGATAGCTACTGCCATTAAAGGTGGATTAACCGTAGAGGATTTAACTAATTTAGAATTGTCCTACGCACCACCATATTCTTCAGCAAAGGATCCTGTAAATATGGCTGGTTATGTAGCTTCTAACATCATGGAAGGTGAATTAGACCAAATTCAGTGGCATGAAGTGGATCAAATTGTTGCTGAAGGTGGACTATTAATTGACGTTCGTGAACCAATGGAACGAGAATTTGGATTTATTGAAGGCTCAATAAATATCCCTTTAAATGACCTAAGGAAGAAATTAGAAGAAATTCCAAACGATCAGACCATTTATGTCAGCTGTCAAGTTGGATTAAGAGGATATTTAGCCAGCCGGATTTTAAAAAACAACGGGTATCACGTAAAAAATGTTGATGGTGGTTGGAAAACTTATTCTTCAGTATATGGAAGTAATATAGAGAATGTTGTTGAAACTAAGACAAATGACCTTGGTGAGACTATCATAGAAAATGACAATGAAATTAAAGTCGATTCAGTTGTGGATGTAAGTGGATTAACTTGTCCAATGCCAATTGTTAAATTAAAAAAAGGAATAGAGTTATTGGAAAGCGGTCAAGTATTAGAACTTCATGTGACAGATAAAGGTTCCTTAAATGACCTTCCAGCCTGGTCGAAAAGTGCAGGACATACCATTTTAAAAACAGAACAAGATGATAAAATCATTAAATTTTGGATTGAAAAGAAATAATAAGAATTTGGAATTCAGTTAGTCGAACAATTAATAATTTTCTCCAATATGTTATCCATGGTTATTTAATTTAAATTAATTTAAGAGTATGACCTGTTTCCCAGGTCATGCTTTTTTATAGACATTTTTCTATAGCACGGGTGAGTTAAAAAAATAACTTAAGTCCATACATCCGACATTCAGATTAAGATAAGCTATGTACTATCGGATGTATAGGATAAAAAACGAAATAGGTGAATCGAAAGTAATCTTCTTTTCTACGATAAGAAATTAATAAAATTATGTAGTTGACATTATACCCTGACGGGTATATCATATAAACTGTTAAACAAAAAAATGATCTGACTGTTTGGGCTAAATCAGGTGGACATATACTATTAAAATACGCAGAGAAAAAAATATTTTAATAGTTGGATAATAAAAGGATATTTTTTTTATCCGTAAAAATACCTATAGTGGTATTCGAAGAAAAATTTTGGGAGGTAAATTTCATGACAGAAAAGAAAAGGACAACAATTGTATTATTTAGTGGAGATTACGATAAAGCAATGGCAGCATATATCATTGCGAATGGTGCAGCTGCCTATGATCATGAAGTAACTATTTTTCACACGTTTTGGGGTTTAAATGCTCTTCGTAAAGAGGAAAATATTCCGGTAAAAAAAGGATTTATGGAAAAAATGTTTGGAAAATTGATGCCAAGAGGCTCAGATAAAATGGGACTTTCAAAAATGAACTTTGCTGGATTCGGTCCTAAAATGATCAAAGATATTATGAAAAAGCATAATGCGATTCCTTTACCACAATTAATCGAGATGGCTCAGGAACAGGATGTAAAACTTGTAGCATGCACAATGACGATGGATTTGTTAGGTCTGCAACAAGAAGAACTGTTAGATAATATTGAATATGCAGGAGTTGCAGCATATTTAGCAGATGCACAAGAGGGGAATGTTAATCTATTTATCTAGAGAGATCAGATAAAATTATCCCCACAAAAAGGAGGAATAGGCTTGGAATATGTGAATTATATTTTAATTGCACTATTTCTATTCTTGATAATACAGCGTTTAATGCCAAACAAGGGTGTTAGAAATATATCTACCGCTGAATTAAAAAGTGAACTAAAAGCTAACAATAAGCAATTTGTTGATGTCCGCACACCCGGAGAGTTTAAAGGAAACCATATCAGAGGATTTAAAAATATTCCTCTCCATCAACTTGCTCAAAAAGCAGAGAAAGAACTTTCAAAGGACAAAGAAGTGATTGTCATTTGTCAAAGTGGAATGAGAAGCCAAAAAGCTAGCAAACTTTTAAAAAAATTGGGATATACAAAAGTGACAAATGTTAAAGGCGGTATGAGCGCTTGGCTTTAAAGAAAAATTTAAGGAGGTCAAAAAAATGAGACAAATTACTGCAAGAGAAGTTGAAGCATTACTAAATAAAGGAAATGAATTAAATATCATCGATGTTCGCGAAGTGGATGAAGTAAGGGCCGGAATAATCCCAGGTGCTATAAATATGCCTTTAGGATTAGTTGAGTTTCGCATGCCTGAATTAGATAAATCAAAAGAGTATATCATGGTCTGCCGTTCAGGGGCGAGAAGCGGTCGCGCTTCTCAATTTCTTGAAAGCTATGGATTTAAAGTGATCAACATGGTTGATGGAATGCTTGCTTGGGAAGGTAAAGTAGATTAATTTTTTCAAAAAGTTATACCCGTATAGGTATAAAACAGGAGGTTTATGATGAAAGACATGAAAGCAAACGAAATTTTAGATGCAAAAGGCTTAGCTTGTCCAATGCCAATTGTAAAAACAAAGAAGGCTATGAATAATCTTGAGCAAGGGCAAGTATTAGAAGTTCTAGCGACAGATAAAGGGTCAAAAGCGGACATAAAAGCATGGGCTGAAAGTACTGGTCATCATTTTTTAGGGACAGTTGAAGAGGGCGGAGTGCTGAAACATTATCTTCGTAAATCTCTTCATGATGAAATAAAAGAAATGAAACACCAAAACATTATCAATAATGAAGAGCTTGAAAAAAGACTTGAATCAACTGAAAACATTGTTATTCTCGATGTTAGAGAAGCTGCTGAGTATGCCTTTAATCATATCCCAAATGCCATTTCGATCCCTTTAAGTGAATTAGAGGAGAGAATGGACGAATTAAACAAAGAAAATGAAATCTTTTTAGTTTGTCGTACAGGTAACCGCAGTGATCTTGCCGCACAGAAATTAGTGAAAAATGGATTTACGAACGTAATCAATGTTGTACCAGGTATGAGTCAATGGATAGGTAAAACAATAGGAATTTAACATTAAGCATTATTATTAAATGAATATCCTTATTTTTTTAAATAAAATAATACCATAGGGGGTAAATCTGAAAATGACTGTAAATGTAATGACAGCAAAAGAGGTAACAAAAAAAATATTTAATAAAGAAGAGTTGTTTATTCTAGATGTTCGAAATGAAAGTGATTTTCAAGATTGGAAAATCGAAGGAGAAAACTTTGATTATTTAAATGTTCCATATTTTGAGTTACTTGATGGTGTAGAAGAAATTATCGGAAAAATTCCTACTAATAAAGAGGTATTAATTGTTTGTGCTAAGGAAGGTTCTTCCATTATGATAGCAGAAATGCTTGCTGATGCTGGATTAAACGTGTCATACCTTCAGGGTGGAATGAAAGCATGGAGTGAACATTTAGAACCGGTTAAAGTTGGTGACTTAAATGACGGAGGCATAGTTTATCAGTTTGTCAGAATTGGCAAAGGCTGTTTATCCTACATGGTTGTTTCTAATGGTGAGGCAGCTGTTATTGATGCAACACGTATTACTGATATCTTTCTTGATTTTGCTGCAAATATCGGTGCAAAAATTACCCATGTTTTTGATACACACCTTCATGCGGACCATATTTCAGGAGGGCGAATTATCGCTGAAAAAACTGGTGCAACCTATTGGCTGCCACCAAAGGATGCAACAGAAGTAACATTTGATTACCAGCCGTTAGAAGACAGTAACGATGTAACGATAGGAAATACTTCTGTTAATATACACGCATTATATTCTCCAGGTCATACGATTGGATCTACTTCTTTTATAGTGGATAAAAAATACCTGCTTTCGGGTGATATTTTATTTATTGATTCAATTGGAAGACCTGATCTAGCAGGTATGGCAGAAGACTGGGTGCAAGATTTAAGAGGAACTCTTTATAGGAGTTACAAAGAATTATCAGAAGAGTTAATTGTGCTTCCCGCTCATTTTATGATTATTGACGAGTTAAACGATGATGGTAGTGTATCTGAAAAATTAGGTACATTGTTTGCAAATAATCATGGTCTCAAAATTGAAGACGAAACTGAATTCAGAAAAATAGTAACAGAAAACTTACCGCCACAGCCAAATGCATATCAAGAAATTCGTGAAACGAATATGGGTAAAATCAATCCTGATCTAGATAAACAAAGTGAGATGGAGATCGGGCCAAACCGGTGTGCGGTTCGATAATACTAAACAAAGGAGAATAAGAATGGAATCAACAAAACTATTAGATGCAAAGGGCTTGGCTTGTCCTATGCCGATTGTTAGAACAAAAAAAGCCATTGGAGAGCTTGAAACAGGTCAAGTATTAGAAGTTCATACAACAGATAAAGGGTCAAAAAATGATCTAAATGCCTGGGCTAAATCAGGTGGACATGAGTTATTAAATTATGAAGAAGAAAACGGAGTGTTTAAATTTTGGATTAAAAAGGGTTAAAATATAAGGGGAACCCATAAAGGTTCCCTTTTCTAAAGGAGGACGACATGGATATTAGCTTTATCATTACCATCTTCCTAATAGGATTTACAGGCTCATTTATTTCAGGGATGTTAGGAATAGGTGGAGCCATCATAAACTTCCCGATGTTGTTATATATTCCAGTTTTACTTGGTGTAGGTCATTTTACAGCACATGAAGTTTCAGGAATTACAGCAATCCAAGTTTTCTTTGCGACAATTGGTGGTGTGTTGGCTTATCGTAAAGGCGGGTTTTTAAATAAAACACTCATTGCCTATATGGGAATAAGTATTTTATTCGGAAGTTTTATTGGAGGTTTCAGCTCAACTCACATGCCGGAGAGCGGAATTAATATCGTATATGGAATTTTAGCATTAATTGCCGTTATTATGATGTTTATTCCTAAAAAAGGAATTGATGATATTCCTTTAGAACAAGTGATATTTAATAAGTGGCTAGCAGCACTATTTGCCTTCATCGTTGGGATTGGGGCTGGTATTGTAGGTGCGGGAGGCGCATTCCTTTTAGTACCAATTATGCTGGTTGTTTTAAAAATACCTACAAGAATGACAATTGCCTCTTCCTTAGCTATTACGTTTATTTCATCGATTGGATCTGTTTCAGGAAAAATCTCAACCGGACATGTGGAAATCCTACCTTCACTTATCATAGTTGTTGCTAGTTTAATAGCTTCACCTATGGGAGCTAATGCAGGGAAAATGGTTAATACGAAGGTTTTGCAGGTCATTATGGGAATATTAATCTTAGCTACTGCAGCGAAGACATGGATGGAAATTTTATAAGCTTAAATGATCTAATGAATGTAGGGGAGAAAATGGCGAACAAAATTTTGAGACCACACTTTAACGTGCGTCAATTTTAAAAATTTCTAAGGAAAAAATTATTAAACCAAAAGGGGATATAAATGAAAAACAAAAATCTGAAAAATTGTGGAAACGGTGCTTGAGGAATAAATACTAAAAAACCCCGGATGAAATATTTTCCTCCAATATGACCTGGGGTTTTCATTTGGCTCCTGGTAGGAGTCATCGTTATATTTTATAAACTTTTTTAAATAGGGCTGGGTTAGTCCTATTTTTTATTCTTTTTTCCTCATAACAGAAACTTATTTATTCAGCTGCAATATGAGATTATAAATTTAGGAATAAAATGTTTGAATGTTTGTTAAAGTGTTAGTAAGAAATAGAAATATGATTCTAATTAATTTTCGATGAAATATGTTTTTAACTATTATTTTAAAATTTTATAAAAAAGGGGATTTGGATAATGAATCAGTGGAATAACCGATTTCAAGATGAGAAATATGTTTATGGTACAGAACCGAATGTGTTTTTATCTGAAATACAAGAAAAGCTGCAATTATCCGGGGACGTATTAGCAATTGCAGAAGGTGAAGGCCGGAATGCCGTTTTTTTAGCTGAACAAGGAATGAACGTTACAACTAGGGACTATGCGGAATCAGGACTTCGAAAAACAAAAAGGCTTGCAGATGAAAGAGGTGTAACGGTTAGAACAGAACTTGTTGATTTAAATGAAGCACAATGGGATGTAACTCAGTGGGATGAAATTGTATGTATTTTTGGACATTTCCCAATCGAATTACGCAGAAAAACACTTCATGGCGTGAAAGAAGCAGTAAAGCCAGGTGGCTATTTTGTTACAGAGGTATATTCTCACTATCAACTTCCTTATAAAAGTGGGGGACCAAAAGAATTGGATTTTTTATATTCTCCTGAAGAGTTTTTACAAACTTTCTCAGATTGGCGTATTGTTCACTTTTTTATGGGTGAGGTTATTCGTAAAGAAGGTGAATTACATAATGGATTATCACATGTCATCCAATTTGTTGGACAAAAACCAAAGATATAAAACGTTTTTTACTTCTACCTGATTAGTGATTCCATGAAAGAAAATAGTTTTAAGGTGCCCAGCCAAGTTCGATTGCAGAGATATTAAATTTCCACTCATACCCTATTACACTTGTCCATTACGATAATGATTTCAATACGTATAATGTCGTATGGTTCATTAGTAATTGGAGGTGAGAGAAAATGTCGGCTCATTATTATGGATTGTGCCAAAGACATATGGGTAGAGCAGTTGAAATCAGAACCTTTGACGGAAGAATTCATAGGGGAATCATTAACCGTGTTAGCAACAACAGAGTTTTTCTTCAACCACTGGGGCGTCGCAGAGGCCTAGGCGGTTTTGGTTACGGAGGCTGGGGCTGGGGCTTTGGCGCTGGAATTGCGTTTGGTGCTATTGCTTCATTAGCTGTTCTATCTCTATTCTTTTGGTAGTCATATAAACTATGTTGTAAGATTAAAATAGTTTAAAAGCATAAAAGCATTAGACCGATTCGGCTCTTAAAAGAATGGGATATACTGTACTGAGGTTGGCTACGTAGTAATATTGGTAAGATTCAGCATGACTATGATGAGACCGCCAAATCCCCAAAAAATAAGTCAATAAAAACGCAGTATGATACACAAAAAGAATGGCTCGAAGTTTTCAAGCCATTCTTTCTTTTATACTGGTTAAAAACCATTATGTGACTAGGATCTTAAACCTCGCATTCGGACTATCAACAAGCCAATCCACATAAAGATCAGCTACTCATTATCGGCGTTTTTTTCTTATTGCAAGAAAGGGTAATTTAGTTGAAATAAGGAGAAACCTTAATTTGATTGTCATTTAGTCCATATGAATACTAAAAATGACGTTCTAAAACAGAAAGCAGTTTTATTCGCCATTTTCTATGTCATTTAACTGTTTTGCACCTAAAAACGGAACCCTTCAGAATTTTTTTCGTCTGTTTTTTAATCACTTTTATAGTACTTTCACATTATTTGAGCAATTTTATCTGTATTTATATTTAGGAGATCCTTACTTGTTTTGTTAGTTGCTTCAATATAATTCTTAACTAAGTAATACCCCACACAGTACCCAAGCATTTTCGGATAGAGCCGTAATCCATACAATAGGTTTTGATATTTACGGTCATTTCTTAGAATATTTCTATTTGGCAACACTAAGTTATTCCACATTTCCTTTATCTCTTCATTGGAATAATACGATGTCCAAGCAGCTAAACATTCTTCACTCAATCGTTCACGTACTGCATTTTCCGCTAATCCTTCTAAAATGATAGTATCCAGCAATACGTAATCCTCTTCGTTTTTGAGATACATAGATAACCGACAAACATGGTTATACTCATGAGTAAACAATGCCCTTATTTCCATTTCCATGTTATCCTCTGAAATAAATAAAAACAGTTTATCTTTGAAGGCCAAACCTGATTTTCCGTTAAAGTCTTGTTGTATTTTTCGGTTGTTCTTATCTGATGGAAAAATAAATATAGGGATATTTGGTCCTTCCCACACTTTTTGAAGACGTAGGTTTTCCTCTTCTACAATTTCCCATACATTATTTTTTTGTAGTTTTTTCACTACCTCGATTCCGTTTTTGAAAGGAATATACATTCCATGTTGATTTAAGTAATCGTAGATTTCGGAAGAAAGAGCATCTTCAAAGTGTACTTTTAACTTTTCACATATTTCAATTGGTTGATGATATGAATCGTGTAACCATTTTTCAGTTCTAATCACTCCCATATCAGCACCCCTATCTACACACATTTCATTTTAAATACATTATGCACTGAGAATATAAACGTTCCGACACCTTTTTCATTACATTCTTACATCCTTAATAACAACTTTTTAGATTTTTTCTTTTCGCTAATAGGGCTATAAAAGCTCATTTTGTTAACGGAGCATCATGAACAAATTAATTCCATAATCATAAAATAAGATACAATTTCGAAAAAAGGATGGGACTTAATTTGAATTATTCTTATACTGATTGTTTGGCAATATTTGGAGTTGGAGGTGCCCATCCTGGGGGACTTCAATTAACAAAAGAGCTCTTATCAAGGGAAAAAATAGATGAAACAACGTCAATTCTTGATGCTGGGTGTGGAACAGGGCAAACCTCTGCATATATTGCAGAACAGTACCGATGTAAGGTTACTTCCTTAGATTGTAATAAACTCATGTTGGATAAGGCTAGACAAAGATTTTTGTCCTTACATTCGCCTATTGAAACTCAGCAAGGGAGCACTGAAAATCTTCCTTTCAGTGAGGGTATATTTGATATTATTCTTTCAGAATCAGTTATATCCTTTACAGATGTCTCCTTAACAATTCCTGAATTTAAAAGAGTATTAAAGCCAAATGGTGTATTACTTGCAATTGAAATGGTACTTGAAAAATCACTTTCTGAAGAAGAGTTGAAAACAATCGTTAATTTTTATGGTGTTTCTCAAATATTAACTGAAAATGAATGGAAGACCTTGTTCCAAAGAGCCAAATTTAAACAAGTTAGTGTAGAGAAATTTAATCTTCAAATTGATGAAAATAATGTGCAAAATGCGACTGATTTTTCACTTTCGGAGAATATAGATGATGAATTCTTTGAAATTCTTGAAAAGCACATGCATTTCACAAAAGTTTATAAGGATGTACTTGGTTTTCGACTATTCAGATGTTGTAATTGAATGGTAAAAGTTATACCTTTCCTGCTCTTTGAATTAAATAAGAAAGACCGCTAAATATTAGCGGTCTTTTTTGCTATAATCCCAATATCTTATGCTATCTGTTTTTCCTGTCGGTTCACTTTTTAAAACATTCCCATCCTTGTCCTTATAAACTTCATACTCCTCGTACGTTTCTACGATATAGCCCTTCACTTTTTCAGTTTTCACTAGTTTTTCTTCTAATTCAGGAACATCACTTGATGGTTCTACCTCAACTGGTTGGGCTATGACAGGCTGGTCTGCAGTGTAGGCATATTTGTTATTCAAAAATGAGTAAGGTGAATCAAGATAGGCGGCAAAACCTAAGGTTACCAAAAGAAAAGCAACACTTGTGACGGATTTAATGTTCATAATCCCGGGCTCCTTTAATAATTCAATCCTGTACCCATTTTATGCAAGTCCTACCTAGCAATATGCCACTAAGTTTAACTATTACGAGCTCTAGCCGTATTAAGTTGTGGGCTGAATACCATAAATAGAAGAAAAGAAACGATTGAGATAATGGCTCCTGAAATATAAGGGAGACCTACCGATATCGAAAACAGCCAACCTCCAAGTGGCGGACCGATAATGCGGCCTAAAGAATCAAAGGATGATAAAAGTCCGGTTGAGCTTCCATGCCCAGCAGTAGACGTCTTTGTAATTAATGATGAAACGCTTGGACGAATGACACCGTTGCCGAGCCCGAAAATAGTTAAATAAATGGCTGCCGTCGTAAAATTATGGACAAGAAGGATTAACACGAATCCAATGGCAGATACGATAATTCCTCCTTTAATGACTACACTTTCCCCGTATTTTTGGGTTAATTTGCCGACCAAACCACCTTGTACCATCGCACTCCCAAAGCCCATAATCATGAAAATGTAACCCAGCTGGATCGAGTCCAAACCTGCTTTTTTAGCACCAAAATAAGCAAACGTTGCCTCTAAACCGGAGAGAGATAACGAAATTAATAATTGGACGAAAAACAGAACTGACACTGCACCGTTAAATGCTTTCCAGATGGGTGTTTTTTCCTTTGAAGCAAGACTTTTTTTCTGTTTGGACTCCTTTAATAGAATAAATACGAGGATCAAAGTAATAAAGGATGAGCCACTAGCAAGATAAAACGGCGTATTTAAGCTTACTTTTGAAAAAATACCGCCAATAGCAGGACCGAAAACAAATCCTAAGCCTGAGGCAGCCCCAATAATTCCCATTCCTTTACCGCGGTTTTCATCTGTTGTAATATCGGCGACATAGGCCATTGCTGTCGGCATATTTGCAGACGATAAAATACCGCCCAGAATTCTTGCTGCAAATAGCATCCAAAGTTCAGTAGAAATAGCTTGCATATAGAAGGAGACAGCAAGTCCAGCGATACCAATCATCATTACCGGCTTACGCCCGATTCGATCGGATACCTGGCCCCACAATGGCGCAAAAATAAGCTGCATGAGCGAATAAACTGCCATTAAAAGTCCAAGTTCAGTGGGATTTGCTCCAATTTTCTCAGCGTAAAAAGGTAAAACCGGAATTATTATTCCGAAACCAACCATAACCAAAAACATGACCACAAATAAAATAGGTAATGTTGTCTTTGTTTGCAATGGATTCTCACTCCCTTTGATATAACGAATAAAAACAATTTCTTTCCTATTATACGATAATGGAAATGAACGTTCTAGAATAAGCTCCTTATTAATTATTTCCTACCATTACCAATTGTATGTAGCCACCCCAATTAGGTAACCTTACGAAAATGTAAGGATGGAGGCCTAAAGCGTAAGGATTGATTATGGAAAAACAGGTGTTATTTCCTTATAGTTTAATTATAGAATAAAGCAATGGAGGTTAAATAATATGGAATCAATACTAGAAGCAAAGGGAGTAAACAAGGTATTTGGCAGTAAAAGGAATTCATTCACAGCATTGAATGATCTTGATATCAATATAGCAAAAGGGGAATTTGTTGGTGTAATGGGACCATCAGGTGCCGGGAAATCCTCCTTACTGAATGTATTATCATCGATTGAACCGGCAACATCCGGAACAATACGAATAGAAGGAACTGAACTAACGAGAATGAAAGAAGATCAATTGAGAGAATTCAGAAGAGATAAAATGGGGTTTATTTTTCAAGACTATAACCTGCTCGATACATTAACAGTGGCGGAAAATATCATACTGCCGCTGACATTTACCAAAACACCAAAGCATGAAATACAAAAGAAAGTGAACGAACTGGCTGAAATGTTTGGAATTCAAGCTATTTTAGAAAAATATCCATATGAAATTTCAGGTGGTCAGCAGCAGAGGACAGCGGTCTGCCGCGCAATTATCGGCAAGCCAAGCATTCTATTTGCCGATGAACCAACCGGTGCACTTGATTCAAAGTCCGCCCATTATTTACTGCAAACTCTTAGCAAGTTAAATGATGAGATGAAGGCTACCATTTTAATGGTGACACATGATCCATATGCAGCAAGTTTTTGCTCACGAGTGTTGTTCATAAAGGACGGCTCACTTTACACAGAAATTCACAAAGGGGATCAATCAAGAAAACAGATGTTCCAGCAAATATTAAATATCCTGTCGACAATTGGGGGAGGCCAATATGACGTTATCTAGCATTGCCAGAAAAAACATCCGGAAAAACCTCCGACAATACATGATATATTTGAATTCGATGATCTTCAGCATTATTATCTATTTTACGTTCGTTTCATTGCAATATAACGAACAATTGCTTTCCTCCACTATAACGCTAGGAAAGTTAGGGCCTGCATTTCAAGCAGCTTCGATCATTCTAATGATCTTTGCAGCAATTTTCATTTGGTATTCTAATTCATTTTTTACGAGAAAGCGGAAAAAGGAAGTGGGCCTGTATGCACTTTTCGGCATGAGCAGGAAAAAAATAGGCCAACTACTTTTTTATGAAAATATTATTATCGGTATTTTAGCCCTGATCATCGGAATAGCTATTGGCTTGTTATTTTCAAAGTTGTTTATGATGATAATCTTTAAAATCATGGGGTTCTCAATTGAAGTGTCCTTTACTATTTCGAATCAAGCGATACTCCAGACAGTAGCTGTTTTTCTTTTCATCATTTTTGTCGCTTCTATACATAGCTATCGATTAATTTATCGCTTTTCGCTATCAGAGCTTTTTAAAGCGGAGAGAAAAGGAGAGAAGCTGCCTAAGAGTTCACCAATCATAAGCTTACTCGCAATCGCCCTAATTGGCGCGGCCTATATTTTATTGTTGAATCCAGACGACATTTTTAAAAACAGTAGTGTACGACTTTTAATAGCGACTTTGTTGCTCGTTATTGGTTCCTATTTATTTATGAATTCCTTTATTACTTATTTATTAAAATTTTCTCAGAGATTTACATCGATATATTTTAAAGGGAAAAATCTACTCACCGTTACAAATCTATTATACCGAATAAAAGGAAATGTACTCATTTTAACCGTTATATCATTATTAAGCAGTGTAACCTTAATTGCTTGTATTACTACCTATAGTTTTTACTATCATATTGACAATTTTTCAAATCGGGTGACCCCATATAGCTTTATGTTCAATATGAAGGATGAAATGGTTAATAAAAAAATTCAGAGTTTAATTGAAGAAAAGTACTCTGAAGAACTTGTCTATCACAAAAAGATCGAATATCTCTCAGTAAAGCCAGACGTTTCAGAGGTGCCTAGAGTTCCAGATGATGTCCATACTATGCTTATCTCAGATAAAACCTATCAAGAATTAATGAAACTACGAGGGGTAAACGACTCTGTCCACTTAAAGAAATATGAAGCAGCGGCCTTTTATGATGGAAACCTTGATGGAAAATCGGATCCATTTACGGGGAAAAAGGTGGGACTTTCTGCTAATGAACAAATTACTATTATAGACTATAAACATTTTTCTTTGGTAAATCAGGGAGAATTGTTATTCCCTCTGGTCATTAGTGATGCACTATATAAAGAGCTAAAAAAGAAAATGACACCCGAAGAAACCCTGTATGTTTATAAAACCTCGAATGAAAAAAAGGCGAAGGGGTTAAATAATGAGATAAAGAAGGTGGTAAAACCACTAAGATATCAAATGAATCTGCCGATTTATTCCAGTTTCTATGAAAACTATCATTATGGTTTGGAAACCTATGGGCTCCTCATCTTTATAGGCGGCTTTCTCGGTCTTGTATTCCTGTTAGCAACAGGGAGCATGATTTATTTTAAACAACTGATTGAAGCAACCACTGATAAGGATCGCTATAAGATTCTTAAGAAGATTGGAATCCCTGACAAGGAGATTACTAAATCAGTAGCGAGACAAGTAGGTTTTGTCTTTATTCTTCCATTAGTGCTTGCAACCTGCAACACGGGGGTGATTTTGTATGTCCTCGCTGATTTTTTAAACATACAAATGCAAGTCCCGTTTGTCACATGCTTAGGAATCTATTTGCTTATTTACCTGAATTATTACTGGTTAACCACTGCCAGCTATACAAAAATTATCAAGGAAACGTAAAAACAAGCCCCCAATGGAGCTTGTCAGATTGTC
>Ga0213824_1001447_pt1 | contig 13725 bp, 12 predicted proteins | sample MC6MC0906MG_FD_179892 | JGI IMG/M metagenome (GOLD analysis project Ga0213824, IMG submission 179892) | Enriched soil aggregate microbial communities from Iowa State University, Ames, United States - MC6-MC0906-MG | ecosystem: Environmental > Terrestrial > Soil > Unclassified | place: USA: Iowa...
GCCCCATGGTCGAGTTCGCACTGGTCTCCAATCAAGCCCCGAGGAGACTGTTCAGAAAGCAGTATAGAAACGGGTGTTTAAACCTTCCTGACTAATGGCGCTTTGATTGCAATGATTTGGTTATCGGACTGATAGCGTGGGGGAATAAGAGGGGAGGGAGGCGCGGCGCGCCTCCCAATCGGTTGCGCTGCCGTCAGCCGGCAACCAGCACGCGGATGGCCTCAAGGCGCAGGGCTGCCTTGTCCAGCATGGCCAGGCCATCTTCGCGCTGCTTACGCAGGGCGTCGATTTCGCTGTCGCGCACACTTGGGTTGACCGCCTTGAGAGCGGTCAGGCGTGCGAGCTCTTCATCGGACTCGGCTGCTAGGCGGCGTTGCGCCTCGGCCACGCGTTCGACGTGGGTCGGCATGATCTTGGCCTCACCGCCGCTGATGCGTTGGGCCAGAACATCACGCTGAGCCTGCACGAACTTGTTGGCGCTGGCCCGTGGCACGCTTTCGAGCTGGTCGTTGAGCGTTTCGAAGGCGACCCGCGAAGCCAGGTCGTTGCCGTTGGTGTCGAGCAGGCAGCGCAGCGCGGCAGGTGGCAGGTAGCGGCCCAGCTGCAGGCTGCGCGGTGCCACCACCTCGCTGACGAACAGCAGTTCGAGCAGCACGGTGCCAGGCTTGAGTGCCTTGTTCTTGATCAGCGCAACGGCTGTGTTGCCCATCGAACCGGACAGCACCAGGTCCATGCCGCCCTGCACCATCGGGTGCTCCCAGGTAAGGAACTGCATGTCTTCACGCGACAGCGCCTGGGCACGGTCGTAGGTGATGGTGACGCCTTCGTCGTCGCCCAGCGGGAAGCTGGCGTCGAGCATCTTCTCGCTCGGTTTGAGGATCAGTGCGTTTTCCGAATGGTCTTCGCTGTCGATGCCAAAGGCGTCGAATAGCGTTTCCATGTATATCGGCAAGGCGAACTGATCATCCTGCTCAAGAATGGCCTCGACCAGCGCCTGACCTTCGCCGGCACCGCCGGAGTTGAGCTCCAGCAAACGATCCCGGCCACTGTGCAGCTCGGCTTCGAGACGCTCTCGCTCGCCTTTGGCCTCGACGACCAGCGCATCCCAGGCCTTGCTGTCGCCGCCTTCGAGCATCGACAGCAGGCGCGGGCCGAACTGGTGCTGCAGGGCGTTGCCGGTCGGGCAGGTATTGAGGAAGGCGTTGAGGCCTTCGTGGTACCACTGGAACAGGCGCTCTTGCGGGCTGTCCTGCAGGTAAGGGATGTGCAGCTGGATGATGTGCTTCTGGCCGATCCGGTCGAGGCGGCCGATGCGCTGTTCGAGCAGGTCGGGGTGGGCCGGCAGGTCGAACATCACCAGGTGATGGGCGAACTGGAAGTTGCGGCCTTCGCTGCCGATTTCGGAGCAGATCAGCACCTGGGCGCCGAACTCTTCGTCGGCGAAGTAGGCGGCGGCGCGGTCACGCTCAAGGATGCTCATGCCCTCGTGGAAGACAGAGGCCGGAATGCCCGACCGCACGCGCAGGGCGTCTTCCAGGTCCATGGCGGTTTCCGCGTGGGCGCAGATCACCAGGACTTTGGTGCGCTTGAGCATCTTCAGGGTGTCGATCAGCCAGTCGACCCGTGGGTCGAAACGCCACCAACGCTCTTCCTCGCTGACGTCGCCTTGTGCCTGGAACGCGACTTCTGGGTACAGCTCGGCGTGCTCGCCGGCCGGCAGGTCGCGGTACTGGTCTGGCAGGGCCAGCGGGTAGGGGTGCAATTGGCGCTCGGGGAAGCCTTGGATAGCCGCACGGGTGTTACGGAACAGCACCCGGCCAGTACCATGGCGGTCCAGCAGTTCACGGATCAGGCGTGCGCTGGCCTGGGTGTCGCCGTCGCTGACCGCAGCCAGCAGGGCTTCGCCTTCGGCACCCAGGAAGCCTTGGATGGTGGCATGGGCCTTGGGCGAGAGACGGCCTTCATCAAGCAGTTCCTGTACCGCTTCGGCCACCGGGCGATAGTTTTCGCTCTCGGCACGGAAGGCGGCCAGGTCATGGAAGCGGTTGGGGTCGAGCAGGCGAAGACGGGCGAAGTGGCTGTCCTGGCCAAGCTGCTCGGGGGTGGCGGTGAGCAGCAGCACGCCCGGGATGACCTGGGCCAACTGCTCGACCAGGCCGTATTCGGCGCTTACCTGGTCTTCGTGCCAGACCAGGTGGTGAGCTTCGTCGACCACCATCAGGTCCCAGCCGGCGGCGAACAGCGCGTCTTGGGCCTTTTCGTCATCGACCAGCCACTCCAGGGCGACCAACGCCAGCTGCGCATCTTCGAACGGGTTGCTGGCATCGCTTTCGATGAAGCGCTCGGCGTCGAACAGCGCCACCTGCAGGTTGAAGCGTCGGCGCATTTCCACCAGCCACTGGTGCTGGAGGTTTTCCGGCACCAGGATCAACACGCGGCTGGCGCGCCCGGTCAGCAGCTGGCGATGGATCACCAGGCCTGCCTCGATGGTCTTGCCCAGGCCCACTTCGTCGGCCAGCAGGACGCGTGGCGCGCTGCGGTCTGCCACTTCGCGGGCGATGTGCAGCTGGTGAGCGATCGGTTGCGCGCGGCAGCCGCCCAGGCCCCACAGCGACGACTGGACCTGCTTGCTGGTGTGCTGCAGGGTGTTGTAGCGCAGGCTGAACCAGGACAGCGGGTCGATCTGGCCGGCGAACAAACGGTCGCTTGCCAGGCGGAACTGGATGAAGTTCGAGAGCTGGGTTTCCGGCAGGGTGCGCGGCTGGTTCTGGCCGTCGAGGCCGTGGTAGACCATCAGCCCGTCGATGTCATCGACTTCGCGGACCGTCAGCTTCCAGCCTTCGAAGTGGGTGATCTGGTCACCTGGCGAGAAGCGCACGCGGGTCAGCGGCGCATTGCGCAGTGAATACTGGCGGGTGTCGCCAGTGGCCGGGTAGAGCACGGTCAGCAAGCGGCCATCCTGGGCCAGGATGGTCCCCAGGCCGAGCTCCGCTTCGCTGTCACTGATCCAGCGTTGCCCCGGTTGATACTGCTGCGCCATACTGCCTGAACTCCCGCGATGAAAAAGCCGGCTATGTTAACGGATAGGCCGGTCAGACCATAGAGTAGAAGTCCAAGAGTCTAGCTGTTTCATCGCAGTTTACCGTCTTGCCGACGAGGGCTACGGACGATATGCCGCTCAAGCACCGCTGGTTGAATGCTTCCCTGGTTGTGAGCAGCCTCATGCTGCTGGCCGCTTGCGAACAGAAAAATTTCGAAAGCTTGCCGGCGATCCCGGTCGAGCAGCTCGAGGTGTTGGGGGTGCAGACCCCGATCAAGAGCGTGCACTTCCGTGACCGCGACGGCGAAGGCCTGCTGGTGCTCAGCCGCAGCGACGGCCAGGCCGTGGATGCCGAGTCCGAGCAGGAAGTCGACAAGGTAGTGCTCAAAGCCACCTTGTATGGGCGTGCGAACGAGCGCGATGGCTTCAAGCCACGCTGGCAGATCGAACAGGAAACCACCTGCCCGGGGCTGGACCTGGATGTCGATTTCTACACCGATGTCAGTGATGTCGGCGACCTGAACAAAGACGGTATTGCCGAAGTGACGGTAGCCAGCCATGCCTTCTGTGGGGGTGGCATAGACCCGCATGATATTGCCATCGAAATGCGCGAAGGCCAGGCCAGCTACACCATCACCGGCCAGTCGCTGATTACCCCGGCGGGCGAAGAGCCCATCGGCGGTGAGCGCGAAGACAGCGCGTCGCTCAAGAATGCCTCGCCGGTACTGCGCGAGCATATGGACGCGGTTTGGCAACAGGTCTACAAGCGGCCCTGGAGCGAGGCAAGCACACCCAGTAACGATGACCCTGACGACGAACCCGAATAGCCGCTGTCTATACTGGCATGACGCAGCCGGCACCGGCTGCACAACCTCGTTCGCCGACGCTCAAGGTGGCTGACACCCGGCCGATACAGTGGGCACAGGAGAATCCACATGCTGCCGCCGATCATTCCGCTCAGTGCTGCCCCCGTTACCTCGCAACAGGACCCGGTCAAACCGACACCGGACATCAAACCGGTGGTGCCTGCGCAGCCTGCCTCGGGTGAAAGCGCGATCGACCTCAAGCACCAGCGCGACCCGCAGGAGCAGGCCTTGCTGCTGCGCGATGAACAGCGCCGCCAGCAGCAGCGGCGCAACAGCAAGGGCGACGAGGAGCGCTACAGCGCTTTGCCGGGTGATGAAGTTAACGCCGACAACACGGTGCCGGTAGCACCGTTGATGGGTGAGCACCAGCGCCAGGGCCTGCTGGTCGACATTGAGGTCTAGGGTTGCCAACCACTGTGTAGGCGCGGGGGCTGGTAACCATCAGCGCCTGGCTTCATCATGCAAGTCTCTGTTGATCGTCGAGCCCACCCATGAGCCAAGACAACCTCATCGACTTCGATGCCGAACGCGCCAAGCGCGTCCATGACATCAAGGAAAAGCGCCTGAACGAAGTGCGTCAGGCGTTCGAGCAAGCCATGCCGTTGGGCAAGGCGAAGAAAAAGAAACCCAAGGGCAAGCCCAAGAAGCGCTGAAACTTGACGCAGGTCAAACCTGCGCCCCCCTCGCGTGCCCGGCCCCGGGCACCATTGACCTCGATCAATTTCCTTCTCCTCCATCTTCGTTACCTTGCACCCATCGGACAACGGCAAACGAAACGGGAGGCCGACATGTTCTTCGACAACGTGGTTATCGCTGGCGTGGTAACGGTCGGATTGATGTTCGCATTCTTTGCCGGTCTGGGCATTTTCATCTGGAAGGACTCGAACAAGCGCAAGCCGCGCTGACCTTTCAGGTTCACGAGCACGCAAGGCATTTAGGGCGACTTCGGTCGCCCATTTTTTTTGCCGGGCAAAAATCCAACCGCCGACCCATAAAGATGATTAGCTAGCTAATTATTCGTTTCAGCATTATCCTTCGCTTCATTGTCTATCGTTTACCTGACCATCCCCCGCAAGGTCCGATTCGTGCCCATCACTCTCCAGGCCCTGTTTGCACCCAGCAGCCTCGCCCTCAAATTCGCCATCAAGACCGTGCTTGGCGGCGGCCTGGCGTTGTGGCTGGCGATGCGTTGGGGGTTGGAGCAGCCGTCCTGGGCACTGATGACTGCGTTCATCGTCGCCCAGCCCTTATCGGGCATGGTGGTGCAGAAGGGGCTAGCGCGGTTGGCCGGGACCTTGGTCGGTACCTGCATGTCCGTGGTGTTCATTGGGCTGTTCGCCCAGACGCCTTGGCTGTTCCTTATCACCTTGGCCTTGTGGCTGGCCCTGTGCACAGCGGCCTCGACGCAACTGCGCAGCGCCTGGGCTTATGCCTTCGTGCTCGCGGGCTACACCGCAGCGATCATCGCATTGCCTGCCATCGCCAACCCGTTGCAGGTGTTCGACCAGGCGGTGGCGCGTTGCACCGAGATTTGCCTGGGCATCTTTTGCGCCACCGCGACCAGCGCCTTGCTATGGCCGATGCGGGTCGAACAGCAACTGGCCGGGCAGGCGCGTCAGGCCTGGCAGAATGGCTTGCAGGCCGCCAGTGCGATGCTGGGTGGCGAGGACGAAGCACGCAAAGGTTTGTTGGAGATTCTAGGGCGCATCGTCGCCATCGATACCCAGCGCGAACACGCCTGGTTCGAAGGCCCGCGCGGGCGTCAGCGGGCCAGGGCCATCCGCGGGTTAAGCCAGAAACTGATGGTGTTGTTGCGCATCGCGCGTTCGGTGCGTCGCCAGTGGCGCCAGCTCGATGAGCGCCAGGCCTCGCGCCTGTCTCCTTGGCTGGAAGAGGTGAGGGGGCTGCTGGCCAAGCCCGACCAGCCGAGCCTGCTGTTGCTGCGCCAGCGTATCTGGGACGCTGCGCATGACGAGCACATCAGCTCTGCCGAGCATTTCTGCCTGGCTCGCATGGCCTTGTTGCTGGACTACGCCATGGCGGCCACCCAGGCACTGGATAATGTCGAAGCGGGCAAGGCACCCAAGGATGTGGCGCAGGGCCTGGCGGCACACCGCGACTGGTCGCTGGCGTTGCTGTTCGGTTCACGTAGCGCATTGGCCTTTCTGGCCATGAGTGGCTTCTGGCTGGCTACTGCCTGGCCATCCGCGCCCGGTGGCCTGGTGCTGACCTGCGTGGTCTGCAGCCTGTTCGCCAGCCGTGAAAACGGTGCGCAGATCGGCCTCAGCTTCTTGCGCGGCATCCTCTTGGCGATCCCGGCAGCGTTGCTGGTCGGGCAGATCATCCTGCCGCAGTGGAGCAGCTTCGCCATGCTTTGCCTGGGCATGGGCGTGCCGTTGTTCTTCGGCGCTCTGGGCATGGCCCACCCGCGCACGGGGGCCACGGCCACTTCCTATTGCCTGCATTTCATCGTCCTGGTGTCGCCGCTCAACGCCATGCAGTTTGGTGTGGCGACCATGCTCAACAGTGCGTTGGCCATGCTCATGGGGGTAGGAGCCGCGGTGTTGGCGTTTCGCCTGTTGGTGTTCCGTCACCCGGCCTGGCTGGGCCGGCGCCTGCGGGCGGCGACCCAAAGCGACCTGGTGCGCCTGACCCGGCGCGACCTGCGCGGCGCCGACAGCTGGTTTGGCGGGCGCATGGCCGACCGCCTGATGCAGCTGGCGCGGCATGCCAGCGAACTGCCCGAGGCCCAGCGCAAGCGCTGGGACGACGGCCTGCACGGTCTGGATATCGGCGACGAACTGGTGCACTTGCGCATGTGCCTGGCAGTTGCCCAGGCGCCGCTGGGCGCTGCCGAACGTGAGTATCTACAGCAACTGGAAGCGGTATTGGCCAAGGGGCCGGCAGCGGGGCGCGGACAACGGCTGGATGCCGCCAGCGAACAATTCATTGCGGCCCTGCAGCGCCAGCCAGTGAGTGACCCGTTGCGCCTGGCCGAAGGGGCCGTGTTGCAGTTGCAGAAGAGCTGGCGCAAGTGGTGCCGCTGGCAGGAGGAAGCCCATGGGCTTGCGTGAGTGGGCATTGGGCGGCGTGCTGCTCAGCCCTTTTCTGATCTACGTGCTGATGGCGCTGGTGCTTACCGGCGTGCTGCGCCTGGTGGTGCAGGCTACGCCGCTGGGGCGCTGGATCTGGCATGAAGCGCTGTTCGACACAGCGCTGTTCGTTTGTGTGCTGTACCTGGTAGTCCGCCTGCTGGGGCCTTTGTAAGGAGTGATTGAATGCGTGCTGTCGTCCGTATCCTGGTGACCCTGTGCGTGGTCGCCATTGCCGTGCTGGCAGGTTACAAACTCTGGCAGTACTACATGCTCACCCCATGGACGCGTGATGCTCGGGTGCGTGCCGATGTGGTGGTGATTGCCCCTGACGTATCCGGCTGGGTACGTGAGCTGAAGGTCCAGGATAACCAGCAGGTCAAAGCGGGCGATTTGCTGATGAGCATCGATCGCGAGCGCTTCCAGGCGGCTTTCGATCAAGCCAGCGCGGTGGCTGAAACGCGCGCCCAACAGTTGCACCTGCGCGAGCGTGAGGCGGCGCGGCGCACGGCATTGGGGCCTGAGGCGATCAGTGCCGAGCTGCGCGAGAATGCGCAGATCAATGCCGCCATTGCCCGCGGCGAGCTGCATGAGGCGCAGGCTCAGCTGCAGGTGGCGAAGATCAACCTGGCACGCAGCGAAGTGCGCGCACCGCGCAGCGGGCATATCACCAACTTGCGCCTGGCCCAAGGCAACTATGTGAATGTCGGGCAGTCGGTGATGGCCCTGGTGGATGATTCGACCTTTTATATCCAGGCCTACTTCGAAGAAACCAAACTGCCCCGCATACGCGTGGGCGACTCGGTGAAGGTTTGGCTGATGGGGGCAGGGGAGGCAATGCAAGGGCATGTGGAGAGCATCAGCCGGGGCATCACCGACAGCAACAGCAACCCGGACAGCCAACTGCTGCCGGTGGTCGAGCCGACCTTCAACTGGGTGCGGCTGGCCCAGCGCATACCCGTGCGGATCAGGCTGGACCAGGTTCCGCAGGGCATGAACCTGAGTGCGGGCATGACGGCCAGCGTGCAGGTGCACGAAGACGCTCCCGAGTGAAAGCTGGCGCTGTTTGGTTGCTCTCGATCTATTGAAACGGCGGGCACTTGCGCTAGGCTGGGCCCCACGCGTTGCCCAGCAGAGGCGACCGTTGCCCGCCTGGCGTGCGTCACTTTCGTTCATTTGCGAGGTTACGTCATGGCCATCACATCCCAGGACATCTGCAGCGCCGCCGACCAGCTCAAGGGTTTCGTCGGTTTTCATGGCAAGCGCGGGGTCCATATCGTGCGGTTTTCCGAAGACGCGTTTGGTATGGACGTGGCGGACGAGAGCATCACCCCCTGCAACGAATTCGTCTGGCGGCCCGAACCCGGTGCGCGCATGGCGTTGTGCCGTGAGCGGTTGGCGCTGCTGCTGGAGCAGCATGTGGATGATCGGCTGAATATTGCTGAGGCGTTGCGCATTTACCTGCGGCGCCGTGATCTGCCGGAGATTGTGGCGCAGCGTACGTTGCGCTGAATTGCGTGCTGCCTGTACCCGCGACAGGGCCGGTGCAGGCTCAGGAAACTCCGGCTGATCGCCCGGGCCTTTGCTGCAACAGTTGCTCAAAGGCCAGCTTTTCCAACGGCCGGCTCAGGTAATAGCCTTGTACTTCATGGCAGTTGTCCACTTCCAGCGCCTTCAATTGCTGCTCGGTCTCCACCCCTTCAGCCGTCACCGTCAGCCCCATGGCCTCACCCAGGTTGATGATCGCCTGCACCACGGCACGGTCGCTGCTGTTGGAGTTGCCCAGCCCCGCGATGAAACGCTTGTCGATCTTGATGCTGTCGAACGGGTAGGTGCGCAGATAGCCCAGTGACGAATAGCCAGTGCCGAAATCATCCATGTTCAGGCGTACACCCAGTTCCTTCAGCGCTTGCATGGTGGCCAAGGCACCCTCGATGTCGTTGAGCATGACGTTTTCGGTGATTTCCAGCTCCAGGCGCTGTGCGGGAAAGGTACTTTCCAGCAGGATATCGCGCACATCGGCAACCACATCACTGCGCAGGAACTGGGCTGGCGAGAGGTTCACCGAGACCAGCAACTGCTCGGGCCAGCCCAGGGCGCTGCGGCACACTTCGCGCAACACCCAGCGCCCCAACGTGACGATCAAGTCGCTCTGCTCGGCCAGCGGAATGAACGTGTCCGGGCCAAGCAGGCCCTCCTGCGGGTGTTGCCAGCGCAGCAAGGCTTCCACCGATACGATGCGCAGGTCACCAAGGCGGTAGCGCGGCTGGTAGTACAGCACGAACTCTTCATTTCTCAATGCCCGGCGCAGGTCATTTTCCAGCTGGCGCCGGTACTGGATCTGTTGGTTCATCTCGGCGGCGAAGTAGCGCCAGGTGTTCTTGCCGTCGGCTTTCGCCTGGTAGAGGGCGATATCGGCGCAGCGCATCAGCTCGCCGGCGTCGAAGCCCTGGGTGCGGGTTTGGGCGATGCCTAGGCTGGCGCCAATGTGCAGCACTTGGTCTTCGTAAGAGATGGGCTGCTGCAACAGTTCGATCAGCCGTTTGCTCAGCCGGTCGATCTCGGTGCGGTTATCCATGCCTTCGAGCACCAGCACGAACTCATCGCCGCCCAGCCGTGCGATCAGGTCGCCTTCCCGGGTGGTATCGCGCAGGCGCGCGGCCACTTCCTGAAGCACCGCATCACCTGCCGCATGGCCAAGGGAGTCGTTGATCGGCTTGAAGTTGTCCAGGTCAAGCAGCAGCAAGGTCAACGGCGGCGAGTCGCTGCCACGCAGCAAGGCATGCTCCAGATGGCGGGCGAGCTTGTTGCGGTTGGCCAGGCCGGTGAGCGGGTCGTGCAAGGACAGGTGCTGGATGCGCGCATGGGCTGCGACTTCGTCGGTAATGTCGCTGGCGGTGCCGCGAAAACCGGTGAGCTTGCCGTCGTACACAATCGCCCGGGCTGAAATACGGCAAAAGCGGTTCTGGCCGTTGTGGTCGCGATAGGCGCAGCGCAAGTTGGCCGGTTGTTCCGTGTCGGCTTCGGCCTGTGCATCCAGCCAAGGCGACAGCGGGGTGGTGTCACAACTGAGCAGTTGGTTGATCGGTTGCCCCAGCCACTCTTCGATTTGATCACCGGTGACCCTGACGAAGCGTTGCGACAAGTAGGTCAGCCGCTGCTGGCGATCGGTTTCCCAGATCCAGTCGGACGCGGCCTCGGCGACTGCGCGAAACCTTTGTTCACTGGCCTCCAGGGCTTGGTTGCTCTGCTGCAGGTGCAGCAGGCTCAGGTCAATGGCACGTGAGCTGCGCAGGGCATGGCGTAACAGGTACAGCATCACCAGGCCCAGCACCAGCAACGCACAGAGCAATGGCGGCAGCACCGCCCAGAGTAGTTGGCGCCCCGGCAACGGGCTGTTCCAGGCAAGGTAGTAACCGGTGCCCCCCAAGGCGATCTGCTGGTGGCCGTGCGCGCCGCCCTGGTTTTTTTCGATATGCATCTGCGCAAGGCCCACACTCGCGCCGAGGTTAGCAAGCTTCGCTTCGGTCAGTTGATCTATAAACAGCATGATGGGGGCCTTGCTGACCTCTTCGGCCGTCACGTCCCTGTCGGGGCGCACGGCGGCGGCGCTGAGGACGGCCGGCCAGCCGTTGAACAGCACAAAGTGCGTGACCTGCTCGCGTGCGCTGGCGGCCTGGCGCGCCTCGGCGATGATCGCTGGCAAGGGGGCATCGATGAAGCTGCTGGCGGCGGCTTCGGTAGGGTTGCCCTTGAACAAGGCATAAGTGGTGCGCTGGTCGTCGACGACGAACACACCTTCATAGCCGCTGGCGCTGTACAGCGACTCGCCAACATTTTTTTGCTGGTAAGCCCATTGCCAGTCGACCTTGCCAACCAGGTGCTCATAGGCGGCGTCCCACACGGCGTAGCTGGAAAGAAACTGCCGCGAGGCCAGCAGGCGTTGTTGCAATGCCTGGTTGGCCTGGAGCGCGCTGCGTTGCTGTTCCTGCTCATCCAGCGACGCGGCGATATTGAACAGTGCGCCGAGGGTGACCAGGCAGGCCAGGCCGAATACGGCGCAAAAGCCACTGACCAAAGTGCGAACGGGCAATCGGGGGGTAGGGCTGCCGGGCGTCAGTTTGGCGTTCCTGGCCATACACGAGCGACTCCTTCATGAGCTACTGCCCCCCGCTGGTCAATCAGCGAGGAGATTCAGTCAGGATAGGCCAGCCTGAGCGTCGCGACCTTGCTGTGGGCGAAATTGACCTCGCGACTGCGCCGTTTATCGCATAACCCGCGTGAACATTGTTCAAAGGACGGTCATCGACGAAAAATGACCTTACAAGCCAATTCACGGTTGGTGCGACCACTGTGGGGTAACATGAAGTCCTTTTTCATGCTTGGAGTGCTGCTGCTCATCATGCCCATGGCTAACCCCGCCGGCGAGCCGGCCCCACAGCGGGACGGACGCTTTCACAACCAGGCCAGCCTGCCCCAGGATGGCGTGCTGAAAAAACTGCGCATCGGCTTGAAGTACCTGTTCTTGCGCAAGCCACCAGAAACCCGGCCCGCCGCGGCCATCAGCGTGCAGCCGATGACCCGCCAGCAGGTGCTCGATGCACCCGATCACAGCCTCTGGCGCCTCGGCCATTCCACGGTATTGCTCAAACTGCGGGGGCGCTTCTTCATTACCGATCCGGTCTTCGCAGAGCGCGCCTCGCCGGTGCAATGGGCCGGGCCGTTGCGGTTCCATGCGCCGCCGCTGGCGCTGGATGACTTGCCGCCGCTGGCAGCGGTCATTCTCTCCCACGATCACTTCGATCATCTCGATGAACAGGCCATCCGCGTTCTGGCCTCGCGGGCCGAGCGCTTTCTGGCACCGCTTGGGGTGGGCGACCTGCTGATCGAGTGGGGGGTACCGGCAGCCAAGGTCACTCAACTGGACTGGTGGCAGGAGAGCGAGGTTGGGGGTGTGCGGTTCGTCGCTACCCCGGCCCAGCATTTTTCCGGGCGTGGGTTGTTCGACAGCAACCGCACCTTGTGGGCCTCCTGGGTAGTGATAGATGAGCAGCTGCGTATTTTCTTCAGCGGTGACACAGGCTACTTTGATGGCTTCGCTCAGATCGGCGAGCGCTATGGGCCGTTTGATCTGACCTTGATCGAGACCGGCGCCTACAACCTGGCCTGGCCCAACGTGCACATGCAGCCGGAGCAGAGCCTGCAGGCACACCTCGACCTGCAGGGGCGGTGGATGCTGCCGATTCATAACGGCACTTTCGCCCTCTCCATGCATCGCTGGCAGGAACCGTTCGAGCGCATCGTTGCGCTGGCTGCGGCGGCACATGTGCGTTTGAGCACGCCGCAGATGGGCGAACGGGTCAGTCTCGATTCCCCTCATGAAGGGCAGAACTGGTGGCAGCCACGGCCAGTACGCGGGCGAAGCAGGGGGGCCGAACGTTCGGTCGCTGCGCGCTGAGCGTCAGTCTTTATGGTCCCGCTCACGGGGGGAGGGCTGCTTGTCCCCCTTCAATAGTTGCGAGGGCGGTTTGCCGCTGTCGCTGCGCACCTGGGCATGGCTGATCAAGGCGAAGATGAAGCTGCCCCCAATGATGTTGCCGGCCAGCGTCGGCAGGGCGAACTCCAGCCAGAAGCTGCGCCAGGTTTCGTCGCCCGCCCAGACCAGGTAGGACACCTCCACCGAACCGACGACGATATGGGTGAAATCTCCGAGCGCCATCAGGTAGGTGATCATCAGGATGATCCAGATCTTGGCATGCTCCATGGACGGGATCATCCATACCATGGTAGCGATCATCCAACCGGAGACGATGCCTTTGGCAAACATCTGGCTGATGTCGTTCTTCATTACCTTGCGCCCGATCTCCAGGAAGGCCACATCGGTCTTGCTGTCGAAGATCGGCAGTTCGAGCATGACCCAGGCCACCAGCAAGGTGCCCGCGAGGTTGCCGACCAGCACCACGCTCCACAAGCGCAGCAGTCGCCCGAGGTTGGTCAGTGTCGGCGTGGTCATTATGGGAAGCACCGCCGTCAGTGTGTTCTCGGTAAACAGTTGCTGACGCGCCAGAATCACCGCAAGAAAGCCGGCGCTGTAGCCGATGCTGGCGATCACCTGGGCACTGTCGCCGTCCGGCAGGCGGGCATAGAAGAGCCCCATGGCCATTAATGAAAGGCCCATGGTCAAGCCTGCTGCCAGCGCGGACCACCATAGTGCCGCCAGGGTGCGCTCGAGTTCCTGGTCGCCCTGGAAGCGAATGATCTCGTGCAGTACCGCCGCCCGCGGAGGCTGGTTATGGCTGACTTCCTTTTCCTCATCCGCCGACAGGCCGGGGGTCTTGTCGCTCTGTGCGTCGCTCATGGCCGCTGCCTCCTCGGAGTGTTTCTCTACAGAGCGGCGGTTCATGCATTTAGTTGCCAGGTGGCTGCGAAATGCAGTTTGAAAGTTTTTTCAGATCAAGGTGTTGACTCTGATTTCAAACCGCGTATTATTCGCCTCCTCGCAGCGATGAACGCAGCGGGGCAAGCGGTAAGTTGTTGAGGTTAAAGGCTTTTGAAAGAAAGCTGATTCAAAAAACTTCAAAATAAACGCTTGACAGCAAATGAGGAAAGCGTAGAATGCGCGCCTCGGTTGAGACGAAAAGCTCTTAACCAAACGCTCTTTAACAAATTGAATCAAGCAATTCGTGTGGGTGCTTGTGAGTACGGACTGATAGTCAAAAAGATTATC
>Ga0213824_1001452_pt1 | contig 13688 bp, 16 predicted proteins | sample MC6MC0906MG_FD_179892 | JGI IMG/M metagenome (GOLD analysis project Ga0213824, IMG submission 179892) | Enriched soil aggregate microbial communities from Iowa State University, Ames, United States - MC6-MC0906-MG | ecosystem: Environmental > Terrestrial > Soil > Unclassified | place: USA: Iowa...
CGTTACTGGACAAGATGCCGAAGAAGGTCATGGGCACCGAGGACTTTGCCTACATGTTGCAGGCGCGGCCTGGCTGTTACTTCATGCTGGGGAATGGTACAGGCGAGTTCCATGGGTGCTCGGTGCACAACCCTCACTACGACTTCAACGACGCGTTGGTGAAGATAGGCGCCGATTGTTGGGTGAAGTGGGTGCAGGACTACCTGCGTTGACGTTCGTGCATGGCAGGCCGGCAGCTTTGGCCCCTTGGCCCCGGGGCCATTGACTCTCCCTCCAGGGGCAGGCTTTACCCTGAAGGCTTCTTGTTCAGGATGAAGTGACGATGCGCAAGCGTGTGCTGGTGGTGCTGGGGCACCCGTCGGGGGAGAGTTTCTGTGGCGCGCTGACGGAGGTTATGTCGGGTTGCAGCAGATATACGCCGGGCCAGGTGCGGAACTGACAAACCATGGGGCATGAAATGGCCGCCTCTCGACAGGTGTCCGCTTCACGCCCTGATGAGGCTAGCCACTGCTGGCGATGTCGACTCAGATCCAGACGTCATTCAGCGCTGTTCGCTCCCCGCCTTCATGACCGGTGTTCAACACGCCTTGCGGCTCAATCATCATAAGTGTTGTTTCCGTCTGTGCCGCTGTTCTGTGCTCTACACCACGTGGTAGTCGTTCATTTCGGCGACAACCCTTGGGCTCCATTGCTGCTCGATCAGAGAAGCTTTTTGAGTCAGGTTCACAGGCTGTGATGCCAATTGCTGCTGCTTGCTGGACATAGCTGATCCTCTCTTGATTGGAGTGACCAGCCTATCGAACGGAACGCGCACTGGCCGGCAATTCTGCCCCGCACGATCAATGTGGTCGTCATCATGACGATGACCCTGATCATCGGCTTCGCATCTGGACCATGTTTCACTATGGCATCGCAGGGTGGGCGATGTTGCCCTGCTGGGAATGGCCCTACGAGCCCGACGGGGCCGGCTGGATGGGGGGTTGGACGTTGTTTTTCTGGGCCTTCTGGCTGGCCTGGGGGCCATTCGTCGGCGTGTTCCTGGCGCGAGAACACGTTGCTGGGTGCCAGCTTGGGCTTCATGCTATCGCCGCAGTTCGGCGGGTTGATTGCCTATTCGGACACTGTCTCCGAGCGCACAGGTTCACCGGATGTGAACACCTGGACCTTGCGATTGCAGTATGTGTGGTGAAGACTTCAATCAGCGTAGGACTTTTGCAGACGCTACCCCCCATGGACTGGAGAAAAGACATGCCGGCTTGCCCCATACCGACTGACGAAACGCTGCGCCAGCGTACCCTCGATGAGATGAATGTGCTGGATACACCGGCTGAGCATTACCTGGATACCCTGGTGCGCCTCACTCAAGAAGTGGCGCACGTGGATACTGTACTGATCAGCCTGATTGATCACGATCGGCAATGGTTCAAGGCCAGGATTGGTCTAGATGTATACGAGACTCCGCGCAATGTGTCCTTCTGCGGCTACGCCATTTTGGGTGACGACACCCTGCTGGTGGCTGACGCCGAGTACGATGCGCGATTTGCCGATAATCCGCTGGTCATTGGCGCACCCTTCATCCGCTTCTACGCCGGTCACCCCTTGCGCGCCGGGAACGGCAAAGCAATCGGAACGTTATGCATGTTCGACCCTCGCCCACGCCTGCTAAGTGAAGCCCAACAGGCCAACTTTAGAGACTTGGCCACGCTCGCAGAGGGTTATCTACAACTGCGCAGCTTGATACAGGCCAACCACGACTTACGGCTTGAAATGGACCGTGAGCAACGCAAGGCTTTGCTTGATCCGCTTACACAGCTATGGAACCGCGGCGCGGTGGCGGCCTTCCAGGATCGTGAACGCCGTTTGGCAAAGGAGAAAGGTCTGAAGCTGGGTGCTCTGTATGCGGACCTTGACCACTTCAAGTCGGTAAACGACAAGTACGGTCATGCTGACGGTGACCAGGTGCTCTGCGAGTGTGCGCGTCGTTTGCGAGCTGCCCTTCGCCCGGACGATTTGCTGGTACGCCAGGGCGGTGAGGAATTCGTCGCATTGCTACGGGTAAAGGACGCTGACGAGCTGGTGCGGATCGCGGAACGCGTGCGCCTGTTCGTTGGCAGCAGACCGATGCAACTCTCCAGCGGTCCGCTGAGGGTGAGCCTCAGCCTAGGATCTACTTTAGTCGCCGATAGCGAGCAGATCGATGATGCACTGCGGCGCGCCGACACCGCACTTTACGCAGCCAAACAGGGAGGGCGAGACCAGGTTGTCTATCTCCCGCCGATCCTGTAAGAGCCTAAGCTGGGCCATGGCGGTCACACAAGCGCATCAGTAGCTCGCTTCGATCATTCCTCCGGTGGTTCGGCTGATGGCTTTTTTGACAACCAGCAGCCACCGCAATGCCTACCAGTTCTGCCCATGGGGCTCTGGCCCCGTCAGCGATGGAAACAGTGGCAGCACTTCTTCTGCCAGCTCCTGGATGATCTCCTGCGCCGGGCGCTGGGCCATCTGCATGCCCAGTGCAGCATGATTGACCCCGGCCTCGCGCCACTCATTCAGCAGCTCGATCAGCCCGTTGCGGCCTGTGCGCAACACATAGTAGCCTGAAGGCAGCCGCCGAGCGTATGGGGGTTACCCCAGGCGCAATCAGTCAACAGATTCGTCTGCTGGAAGATCGCCTCGGCGTTATCCTGCTGACCCGGAGCCGTTATGGGGTGCAGCTCACCGAGGCTGGCGCGAGCCTTTATCCAGGGCTTTCACGCGGGTTTGGCCAGATCGAAAGCGCCTTGCTGGACCTTGAAGTGCTGACGCGCGCTAAAACCCTGACGATCAGTACTCAACCCTCGTTCGCGTCCGGTTGGCTTGTGCCACGCTTGGCGGATTTTAATGCGCAGCACCCGGAGATCGACGTGCGTGTGCAGTCCACGGCCGAGCTGGTCGACCTGCATCGTGATCCTGTCGATATTGCCCTGCGCCATGGCCTGGGCGATTACCCTGGGCTGGAGTCGATACCGCTACTGGCGCCTGTGCTGCTGCCGGTAGCCAGCCCTGGCCTGCTTGCCGGCGGGCTGGCGCTGGATGAGCCGCAGGACTGCCTGCGTTACCCGCTGCTGCAGGATGCCGACCGTGCGGACTGGAGGTTGTGGTTGCAGGCGCATGGTGTCGAGCCCGATCAGCGGAGCCGCCGCGGGCCCAGTTTTGACGAAGACCTGCTGTTGTTACGCGCGGCGGCCAGTGGCCAGGGCATTGCGCTTGTACAGGCGCAGCACGCGGAAGAAGACCTGCGAAGCGGCAGATTGGTGGTAGCGATAGACCGGCCGTGGCCTTCGCGCTTTGCCTATTACCTGGTTACCCGCCAGGAGAACCTGGGCCGAGCGCACGTGCGGGCATTCATCGGCTGGATTCAAGCGCAGCTTGCATCCGAGAGCGACCTTCAGCCACACGACCCATCCAGTTCCATCCTGGACAAGTCCAGTTGTGGCTGACTGATCTTCAGCGCGAGGATGTGCTGGTTGGCGATGCGCACAAGCAGCGCCAACCCTTCGACCGTTTCGTCTGAATTCAGTCTGGAGTCTGCTCGGCTGCGGTCTCGGCAACGGGGGCCGCAGCACGTGCTTTCGACTTGGCACGATTGCGTCGGTCCTGGCCGCGATGGCGAGCAGCTTGCTGCTTCGCATGGATCGCCTGAGTGGCGGTCACAATGCCGGCGACCTGGCCGTTCAAGTCCAGGCGCGGGGCGTTCTCGACCATGCTTGCCCAGTAACGGGTGCCCCGGCACCAGGTGGAAATACCCAGCTTGAGCTGTTCACTGGTGATGCCAAGCAGCTCCAGGTGTTGCTCGGCATCTTTGAAGATGCCTTCTTTGAGCGGAACCTTGGGGGCCGGATTGACAGGGAAGGCCAGTGGAAAATGCTTTTGCAATGGCCAGATCGCCGCTACCGCCGGGTCCTGCTCACGAGGCTTCGCCTGGGGCGCAGACTTGCGCTTGGGGGGCTTCGGGCTTTCGGCCTTTTCCTGCACTTTCTCCGCCCGCAGGCGGTCACGTAGCTCAGCTAGTTGTTCAAAACCCATTGTTCAATTCACTGCTTCGAAGTTGATTGCGAGGCACAAGGATAAGCCATGCAGCGCTACAGATCAGCTTAAACAGATGAATTGCCCCAATTTTCCTAGACACGGCGTGTCTGTTTCCCCAGATCTTCGTCCTGCAGCACATCGGTATTTAGCGCGGCTCAGTATCAAGTCGCTGCATTTGGTATCGCTTATCCGAAAGGCGGCGAATAAATACATCCCCGCCAGCAAAGCCGCAGTCGTACAAATACACAGGCCTTTCTGTGTCTGACTTGAGGTAAGCGATCATGGCTAATAATCAAGACAAGGGCGGCAATCAGGGCGATGCTGACACCGGTGCGGGCAGCAACACTGCGGGTACCGGGCAGCAAGGCGGTCAAGGCTCGGGCGGTGGCATGCCGAACCGGCAACAACCGGGTCATAACCAGCCAGGGCAGAAGCCCGAAGACAAGATGAACAAGGACTGGGACCGTTCCAGTGATACCGGTAGCAAAGGCGGCCGGCCTGAAGACAATGTAACCGACCAGCAGAACCAGGCGGATAAAGACCGCATGGGCGGCCAGCAATCGCAACGCGATAACCCGCAGCGTGACCAAGACCGCTGATCGTCGCTAAAGAAAGCGCACCAGGGTGGGCTAGCCATCCTGGTGCAAGCGGGCCCTGCAGCCGCTTCAGATCGATCGCTGATTGACGCGGGCAGCTAGCTGCTCCGCGGTTTCCTTGCGCTCCGAATAGCGGTCCACCAGGTAATCCTGACGGTCGCGTAGCAGCACGGTGAACTTCACCAACTCCTCCATCACATCCACCACGCGGTCGTAGTACGGCGAGGGTTTCATGCGGCCAGCCTCATCGAATTCCAGGTAGGCCTTGGGTACGGAAGACTGGTTCGGCACAGTGAACATCCGCATCCAGCGGCCAAGCACCCGCAGCTGGTTGACGACGTTGAACGACTGCGAGCCACCACACACCTGCATCACCGCCAGGGTCTTGCCCTGGGTGGGGCGAACGGCGCCCATCGCCAGGGGCACCCAGTCGATCTGCGCCTTGAACACTGCAGACATCGCCCCATGGCGCTCCGGCGAGCACCAGACCTGGCCCTCCGACCATTGCACCAGCTCGCGCAATTCCTGCACCTTGGGGTGTTCGACTGGCGCATCGTCAGGCAGCGGCAGGCCAGAAGGGTCGAAGGTTCTGGTCTCGGCGCCGAAGTGCTCCAGCAGGCGCGCAGCTTCCACTACCAGCAAGCGGCTGAAAGAGCGTTCGCGGGTAGACCCATACAGCAGGATGCGTGGTTTGTGCTCGCTGGCAACGGTTGCCGTTGGGGGCAGATCGAACAACGCGAGGTCGAGGTTGGGGAGATGATCGGACATTTTTTACTCCTGCTTATTGCGTGCCGATGCGATCCAGCGCGTGCTTGAGCTGATCACGGTCGAGGATAGCGAATGGAAGGGCGAAGAAGGCTCGGCAGCGCGATTCGATGTGGGCCAGCGTGGCCTGGAAGGCCGCGTCGACTCGCGCCTCGTCACCCACCACATCCGACGGGTCTTCCAGCCCCCAGTGCGACTTCAGCGCGGGTCCGAAATACACCGAGCAGGCTTCGCCGGCGGCCCTGTCGCAGACGGTAATGACGATGTCTGGCGGGTTGCCCTCGAATGCGTCGTTGCCCTTGCTACTCAGGCCAGCAGTCGAAATACCGGCCTGCTCCAGCGTGCTCAGGCTACGGGGCAATACTTGCCCCTTGGGGAAGCTGCCTGAACTGATCGCTTCGAAACCTGCCGGGGCAAGGTGGTTGAACAGCGCTTCAGAAAGGATGCTGCGGCAGCTGTTGGCCGTGCACATGAACAGGACTCGCATGGAGGGCTCCTTTGCTTCGTGGCGGACGTCAGGGGCGCCGGCGCAGTGCCAGGGCCGAAAGGGTGATCAACAACAGGCGGCGTCGCGAACGGGGCGGTCGTCCATGCACTTGAGCCGAAGTGTGTTGTCGGCCAACCACTGCGAATTGGCCTGCAAGGTGACCTGCAGCATCTCGTGAACCCAGGCGGGCAGCGCCGGATTAAGGCGGTAATACACCCACTGGCCCTGGCGCCGGTCCAGCAACATGCCATTGCTGCGCAGCTGCGCCAGATGGCGGCTGATCTTCGGCTGGCTGTCGCCCAACGCGCACATCAGTTCGCACACACAAAGCTCTCCCAGGCTGGCGATGAGCAGGGTGGCGCGAGCGCGGGTTTCGTCAGCCAGGCATTTGAAGACATCGGGCGGAGTGATCATCGCGGCACCAATACATATGGAAAGCCGAATATACGTATTTCCATATATTCATGGTAACCCCCGCAATGCAGAAACTGGCCGCATCGGTTTCAGCCCTCATTCATCCGACCAGCCTTACGCGGCGGCCTTTTGCGTTCTTGTCGGCACCCGATTAGTCAAATATGATACTAAGTCTCATTTGCATCGTTCTTGTGGCCGCCAATGGCATCCGTCGATACCGCTCAGTTCACTGCCCTGTACGAACAGCAACACCGCTGGTTGCGCAGCTGGCTGTATCGGCAGTTGAGCTGCTCACACCGCGCTGCTGATTTGATGCAGGACACCTTCATGCGTCTGTTGGCCAGTGACGAGGTGATTGAAGTCCGCCAGCCTCGGCCTTTCCTGGCCAAGGTGGCACGCAGTGTCCTGTCCAACCACTACCGCCGCGCACGCCTGGAAAAAGCCTATCTGGATGCGCTCCAGGCGGAAGACGAAAGCGTCCTGCCGGACTTGGCGACCCAGTTGATCATCTTCGAGACGCTGGTCCGCCTCGACGAAGCACTGTGCAAACTGGACGTCGCCGTCAAAAAGGCGTTTCTCTGGTCACAACTGGACGGGCTCAGCCACGCAGAAATTGCCGAGCGGCTGGGGATTTCAATCGCTACCGTCAAACGCCATATCATCAAGGCGGGTGCGCAATGCATGCTGGTGACGGAATTGCTGCGATGACTAGCACCGGGAACGCCTTTATCCGAGAACTAACGCTATCGCCGAAAATGTGTGAGGAGGCAATGGAGTGGTGGCTCGATATGCAGGAGGCCGAGTTCGATTCATCTGCTCAGGCCGCTTTCATGGCATGGCGCCGTGAAAACCCCTTGCATGAGCTGGCCTGGGAAAAAGCCTTGGCGCTGGGGACGCAACTCGACGCATTACGCACCCGAGGCGATCCAGGCCTTGCCCGACAGGCCCTGTTGCTGCCTTCCCAGGAAGGGCTGAGCAGGCGTCAGACAATAAAGGGGCTGGCCTTGCTGCTGGCTGTGGGCACCGGCGCATGGTTGAGCCGAGACAGCGAATTGGTGTCGCGCATTGGTGCCGATTACACCACGGGGGTGGGCGAGCAGCGACGTGTTGCACTGGCCTCGGATCTGTCGTTGGAACTCAATACCCATAGTGCGATAAATGCTCGCGCCACTGACCGTGGTTGGCACCTTCGCTTAATCAGCGGCGAGTCCTTGATCGACACTGCCTTGAGCCCGGCGCTGTTCATCGATACCGCTCAGGTTCGCACGCAAGCGTCCTCGGCGCGTTTCACGATACGTCAGTTCGACAATGGCTCAACCCAGTTGGCAGTTTATCGCGGCGCGCTTCAGGTGATCCCGACTCAAGCCAGCACCTGGACTGCCCTGCACGCCGGGCAGGTGGCGCGTTTCGGGCCGCTTGGGATGCTCGATCTGGGCGTCATGCAAGCATCCGCTCCCGCCTGGGCCGAAGGCATGATCGTCGCCAACGGCCAACCGCTTCAGGCGTTTCTCGACGAACTTGGGCGGTATCGTCATGGCTATCTTGGCTGCGACGCCGCCTTGGCCAATCTGCGAGTATGGGGCACCTACCCGTTGGCAGACAGTGATCGAATCATCGATGCCGTCGCCCAGACGCTTAAACTGGATGTACAGCGTTTCACTCGCCTGTGGGTCAACTTGCGCCCCTCGCCAGCTAACGTTTGAAGTTTTTTCATCCTTGATGAGCCGTTTTGATTTTTGGCGAGACTCATAGGCCATACATCAAAAAACATCGGGGAACTTCACATGCATCACCGCCGTATTTCGTCGTGCTACGCAACCCCGCTCGCCAGCACCCTGGGTTGCGCCGCAGCGGTTCTGATTGCCACTTCATCGCCAGTGTGGGCAGCCGCCGATAGCACCGTGCAACACTACGAAATCCCCGCAGCGCCCCTGGGCACTGCGCTCAATCAACTGGGCCAGCAAGCCCATTTGTTGTTGTCGTTTCCCAATGACTTGATTGCGGGGCAAAACAGCCCCGGCTTGAATGGTGATTACACGATCGACGGTGCGTTACAGGCGCTGCTTGCGGGCAGCCAACTGATTGCGGTGCGCCAGCCGGATGGGCGATACACCCTCCAGCGAGCGCCGGCCTCTACCGCGCTGGAGCTCCAAAGCATTTCGATCTCGGGCAAGGCGCCCGGGTCGACGACAGAAGGTACCGGGCTCTACACCGCCTACTCATCCAGCAGTTCGACCCGCCTGAACCTGACCCCCAAGGAAACCCCGCAGTCGCTGACCGTCATGACCCGCCAGCGCCTGGATGACCAGCGCCTGACCAATCTCAGCGATACCCTCGATGCCACACCGGGCATCATTGTGTTACGCGACGGGCTGGGTGCGGAATCCGATGGTTACTTCTCGCGCGGCTTCGAGATTCAGAACTTTGAAATCGATGGTGTGCCCACCGTCAAGCGCATGGACAATTACACCCAGAGCATGGCCATGTATGACCGGGTGGAGGTGGTGCGCGGTGCTACCGGCCTGATCAGCGGCCTGGGCAGCCCTTCAGCGACGATCAACCTGATCCGCAAGCGTCCGACCTTCGAGGCTCAGGCCAGCGTCACCGCAGAAGCCGGTAACTGGGACCGCTACGGAACCGGCTTTGATGTATCTGGCCCGCTGACTGAAACCGGCAACGTACGCGGTCGCCTGGTCGCCGACTTCAAGACCGAGCAATCATGGGTCGACCGCTACAAGCAGGACTCGCAGCTGATCTACGGCATTACCGAGTTCGACCTGACTGAAGACACCTTGCTGACGATGGGCTTCAGTTACCAACGTACAGACGTTGACTCGCCCATGCGCTCCGGCCTGCCGACGCGCTTTACCGACGGGTCTCGCACCCACCTCAAACGCTCGCTCAATTCGGCTCAGACGTGGTCTTACAACGACCATGAACAAACCAGCTTTTTCACCTCGATCGAGCAGCAGTTCGCCAATGGCTGGAGCGGGAAGATCGAGCTGACCCACTCCGAAAACAAGTTTGACGAGGTCTTCAACTACGTCAACGGTAGCCTTAGCCCGGACGGAAGCGGCACCACGCAGTTGCCGGTGCGCTTCTCCGGGATCCCGCGCCAGAACAACATCGATGCCTACCTGACCGGCCCGTTCGGGCTGTTGGGCCGCGAACACGAGTTGATCGCCGGTGTGACCTTGTCCAACTACTACGAGAACGTGCCCAGCTACGGCGGCTGGAAATACGACTATTCCGGCTCGCCGGCTGGCGCGATCGACAACTTGCTGAACTGGAACGGCGGCTCGGTCAAACCGGAGTTCGACGTCACGGGCAAATCCACTGCCGACGAAACCCAATACGCCGCCTACCTCGCCACGCGACTGCACGTCACCGACGATCTCAGTGTCTTGCTGGGTAGCCGCGTGATCGACTGGCACCGTGACATCGAGGATAAGCCCTACAACGCAGAAAAAACCAAGACCAAGGAATCGGAAACCGGCGTCTACATTCCCTATGCCGGCGTGGTGTATGACGTCAACGACACGTGGTCGCTGTATGCCAGCTACACGAAAATCTTCAACCCTCAGTCGTCCTGGGTTCGCGACATCAACAACAAACCCCTGGATCCCATGGAAGGCACGGGTTATGAAGTCGGGGTCAAAGGCAGCCACTTTGACGGCAAGCTGAACTCCAGCGTCGCGCTGTTCAAGATCGAGCAGGACAACCTGGCCATCTGGATCGATACCCCAGGCGGCAACACGTACAAGTCAGAACAGGGCACCACCACCAAGGGCGCTGAGTTCACCCTGGACGGTGAACTGGCCGAAGGCTGGCAGGCATCCGCAGGTTATGCCTATGCGGTCAGCACCGACGCTGACGACCAGCGCATCGTTACCACCCTGCCTCGTCACAGTCTCAAGACGTTCACCAGCTACCGGCTGCCGGGAATTCTGAACAAGGTCACCCTCGGCGGCGGTGTGAACTGGCAGAGCAAAACCGGTGCCGACCTGCACACCTTCACTCAGGGCAGCTATGCCGTCACCAACCTCTTGGCGCGCTACGACTTCAACCAGCATCTGAGTGCGTCAGTCAACCTGAACAACGTGTTCGACCGCGAATACCTCAGCTATGCCGGCGACCACGGTATGTACGGTGCTCCAAGAAACATCATGACGGGCATCAAATACAACTTCTGAGGTACGTAGGCTCCAGGCTGAGGCCACGACTGACCGACAGCTTTTTCGCAGTCCCTCAGACGTCTGGTTTGCACTGGGTAAATTGACAGCCCGTTCAGGCACCTGCCTTGGCTTGCTGTTCCAGATGCACCTGCAATGCCGGGTCGATTTGCAGTGCGCTGGCCAGTTCGTCAAGGTAGGCCCGCTCGGCGTCCTGCTGGTCATCCACCAGCATCACGCTGGCCAGGTACATTTCTGCTGCCATGGCCGGGTCCCGTGCCGACTGGGCCACCTCGGCAACATCGAGCGGCTTGCTGACTTCTTCATCCAGCCATTGTTGTAGCTGTGGATCGCTGGTTTGACGTTTGATTTCAGCGTAAATCAGTTGCTCTTCCTGCTGGTCGATGCGGCCGTCTGCCTTGGCTGCCGCAATCAGCGCGCGCAAGATGGCATGGCTGTGGTCCTCGGCCTCGGGGCCGGACAACTGATCGACAGTACGCACCGCCTGTTGCGGGGCTGTCGCCTGGCTGCGCTGCCAGCTTTGATAGGCCTGGAACGCCATCATCCCCAACGACGCCAGGGCTGCGAAATTGGTGCCGCCCGCAGAGCGCCCTTGGGGCAAGCCGCCCGTGCCGCTGCCAGCACGGCCACCCAACAGGCCACCCAGCAAGCCGCCCAACCCGCCGAGGCCGTCTCGCCATGACATGCCGCCGCTGCCTTGACGCGCTTGCGAGCCTTGCCCGGCGCGCAGCAACTGTTCGAGTAGATCACTGGTATTCATGGCTGCGCCCCTCGCTCGGTAGTCGTTGCCCAGACAAGCAACGATAGCCCTCTCAAGGCGATTCGCCATGACCGTCTGGCCCCTTGCCGCGCCGGCGCGGGAGCCTGGCGGCGATGGCAACGATGCCTGAGCGCCGTTTGACGCGCGGCGATCATCGAGTGGTGGTAGGGCACACATTAACCCGGCGAATCTTTCGCATTATCGCCCGCGCGCGTCATGAGCATGGCTAAAGGTTCTGTGAAATCAATTCAGTTCCCTCGGTCATGCCCCCAACCTAAAATACCGGCCAATTACAGAGAATATGGATATTTGAGCAGGCTCCCGGTCATGACGAATAAAGACTTCAAGTTTTCCATCAAGAGCACTCGCTTCGACGAGCACTATCACCCGTCCGAAAACACCCGTATTACTACCAACTTCGCCAACCTGGCGAGGGGCGCGAGCCGGCAAGAGAACTTGCGCAGCACCTTGGGGATGATAGATAACCGCTTCAACGCCCTGGCGCATTGGGATAACCCCAAAGGCGACCGCTACGCCGTCGAACTTGACATCATTTCTGTCGAGATGAGTATCGATGCCGAGGGCGGCGATCAGGCGCTGCCGCTGATTGAAATATTGAAAACGACTATTATCGACCGACAAACCGGCGAGCGCATCGCGGGCATGGTAGGGAATAATTTTTCTTCCTACGTGCGCGATTACGATTTCAGCGTACTGCTGCCGGGGCACAATGCCAACCAGCCTGTGTTCAGCACGCCAGACCATTTCGGAGAGCTGCACGGCAAGCTGTTCAAGCGCTTCGTGAACTCAAGCACGTACAAGCAGCACTTCGACAAGCCTCCGGTTATCTGCCTGAGTGTTTCCAGCAGCAAGACCTACCATCGAACGGATAATCAGCATCCTGTATTGGGCTTTGAATATCAGCAGGATGAGTACTCCTTGACGGATACTTATTTCGAGAAGATGGGCTTGAAGGTGCGTTATTTCATGCCGCCCAACAGTGCTGCACCGTTGGCCTTCTATTTTTCGGGCGATTTGCTCAGTGACTACACCAACCTTGAGTTGATCAGCACCATCAGCACCATGGACACGTTCCAGAAAATCTATCGTCCCGAAATCTACAATGCAAATTCTGCCGCAGGGAAGTGCTATCACCCCAGCTTGCAGCATCAGGATTACTCGCTGACCCGTATTGTTTATGACCGGGAGGAGCGTAGCCGGTTGGCCATCGAGCAGGGGCATTTTGTGGAGGAGCACTTTATCAAACCGCACCACGCGATGCTTGAGCAGTGGTCCGCCAATTACGCCTGCTGATTAACTTATATAAGGTCTTACCTCGTGAAAAAGCTGTTACCCACTTCGACTGCCGGCAGTTTGCCTAAACCCTCCTGGCTCGCAGAACCCGAAACGCTCTGGTCACCCTGGAAATTGCAGGATGAGGCGTTGATCGAAGGCAAACAGGATGCCCTGCGCTTGTCATTGCAAGAGCAGCAAAACGCCGGCATTGATATCGTCAGTGATGGTGAGCAAACGCGCCAACATTTTGTGACGACCTTCATTGAGCACTTGAGCGGCGTCGATTTCGAGAACCGTGAAACCGTCAGGATCCGTGATCGTTATGATGCCAGCGTACCGACGGTGGTGGGTGCCGTTGCACGGAAAAACCCGGTCTTTGTCGACGATGCCAGGTTCCTGCGCCAGCAGACCAGTCAGCCCATCAAGTGGGCGCTGCCAGGCCCCATGACCATGATCGATACGCTGTATGACAGCCATTACAAAAGCCGTGAAAAACTGGCTTGGGAATTTGCCAAAATCCTCAACCAGGAAGCCCGGGAGCTGGAGGCTGCCGGTGTTGACATCATCCAGTTCGATGAGCCCGCTTTCAACGTCTTCTTTGATGAGCTGAATGACTGGGGGGTCGCCACTTTGGAAAGGGCCATCGAAGGCCTCAAGTGTGAAACCGCTGTGCATATCTGCTACGGCTACGGCATCAAAGCCAACACGGACTGGAAAAAGACCTTGGGATCAGAGTGGCGGCAATATGAAGAAGCCTTCCCCAAGCTGCAGAAGTCCAGCATCGATATCATTTCGCTGGAATGCCACAACTCCCATGTACCCATGGACCTGCTTGAGCTGATCCGAGGCAAGAAGGTGATGGTCGGCGCGATCGACGTGGCCAGCCACACCATTGAAACCCCCGAGGAAGTAGCCAATACCCTGCGCAAGGCCCTGCAATTTGTAGAGGCAGACAAGCTCTATCCTTGCACCAACTGTGGCATGGCGCCCTTACCGCGTAGGGTCGCCAGCGGCAAGCTCAGAGCGTTGAGTGCGGGTGCAGAAATCGTCCGCAGAGAACTATTGGCCAGTTGAAGGCACCCGAACGTCGGGACTTACCATGTCACTTT
>Ga0213824_1001459_pt1 | contig 13663 bp, 12 predicted proteins | sample MC6MC0906MG_FD_179892 | JGI IMG/M metagenome (GOLD analysis project Ga0213824, IMG submission 179892) | Enriched soil aggregate microbial communities from Iowa State University, Ames, United States - MC6-MC0906-MG | ecosystem: Environmental > Terrestrial > Soil > Unclassified | place: USA: Iowa...
TTTCAGTTGGTGTTTGGACACCCACTGAAAAGGAACCAAAACCGCATTCATCTCACCACCTGTAGAGGTGGGAGTCTTCTGTATCTGCCGCTATGCTTTCGATACATAAAACATTTGCTGAATGAAGATAAACTAATAATAGGAGAACCTAAAATACTCCCCATATCCGCCACTAAAAAATAATTTACTCGACATATGGTACAGGAGCTATAAGGAAAGGACTTATAAAATATGAAAACAGAACTTGAAGTAAACTCTTTAAAATCATTTCAAACTGAATTAACACGCTTCTTTTTAGCCTATAAATTTGCCCTACAAGAAGTGGAGACGAAAATAAATATCTTACAAGAAGAATTTAAGTTGATTCATGAATATAATCCAATTGAGCATATTTCCACACGTGTAAAATCGCCTAAAAGTATTTTGGGAAAGATGATGAAAAAAGAACTTCCTCCATCAATGGAAGCCGTTCGTGAAAACATTCGTGATATAGCAGGGGCTCGCATCACCTGTTCCTTTGTGGAGGATATTTATAAGGTAAGTACCATGTTACAGGCACAGCATGACATTGAGGTTGTAGAGGTTAAAGATTATATTGCCGAGCCAAAAGAAAATGGTTATCAAAGCTTACATCTCATTATTAAAATCCCTATTTTTATGTCAGACCATATGGAGAAGGTTTATACAGAAATTCAAATCCGAACTATAGCGATGGATTTTTGGGCAAGCCTAGAACATAAAATTTATTATAAGTATAACAAAGAAGTACCCGAACGTATTCGTGTTGAATTAAAGGAAGCCGCTCTACAAGCAGCTGAATTAGATCGAAAAATGGAACGACTGAATAAAGAGATAAATATTTTAAAAGAAAATGAAGCAGAGCCTTCATTGTTAGATAATACATCTATAACACATCTAGCTAAATACTTAACGCAGCTGCCTAGCAATAAAAAATATTAATAAAAATGTTACCAGTGATTTTTTGATAGAACAAAAAAAACCCACCTAACGTTCTGCGAGAAATGCAAAAGACCCTATACGTCCAATATTGCCTTCTCACAGAAAGTGAAGTGGATTTTTATTGTTTCAAGATTACGAAAAAGCTTTTTAACATCTTACGCCTGCTCTTTAGATTTCGTTGCTATAAAGAAGGAGAAAATAAGGGCAAAAATGGCAAAAATAAAGGCGGCTATATATACATGGCTTACACCATTCGCAATGGTTTCCTTTAAAAAGCTTACTTCATCTATTCTAAAGCCGCCTTTTGCAAATTCACCATTTAATTGAATTTCACCTTTTCCTAATGAAGCCATTTTTTCACTCGTTGCAAGGTTAAAAATCATTCCAAATAGTGCTGCACCAACCGCTTGACTAAATGTATTCGTAAAAGAGTTCAGACCAATTGATATACCAAGCTGTTTCGGATCTGCCACCTTTTGAATGGAAATCATCAACATCGGCATGATAAAACCCATCCCTAGCCCAATTAATGATGAAGCGAAATAAGCACTGAAATCGCTAGAACCTGAAGATAGTCTTGCAAGCAATAGCGTACCCGTAACCAGTAAAATTGTACCCATTTGGATAATTCGTTTATTCGTTAAACGTCCGATTAAATAACCTGCCATAATAGAGTTCACTGTCCAGAAAATAGACATCGGTGTTAATAATAAACCTGCTTGTGTTGCATTTTTACCAAGAACACTTTGTGCAAATATCGGAATATAGACCGTCACACCAATCACAATAGACATTCCGCTTAATGTTAATGCATTAATCACCATTAGGCGACCATTTTTAAACAACGTTAACGGAATAATAGGCTCTTCTGCTCGTAGCTCCACCCATATAAAAATTCCTAAAAGTACAACTGCGACTCCATACATAAGAAGCGATTCGCTCGATAACCAAGCCTGTGTTTTGCTGTTATCGATAATAACATATAACAGCGAAACCATTCCAATTGTAAATAACACAGCACCTAAGTAGTCAATTTTACGTTTCACTGTCTCTAACTGTTCTTGATAATGTTTGACTATTAAATAAATGGAGGCTAAGCCAAATGGTACATTAATGAAAAAAATATAATGCCATGACACTTGGTCAACAATAAATCCTCCAAATAATGGACCAACTACGCCAGACACGCCCCATACCATACTTAAATAGCTTTGTCCTTTAGCACGCGCTTTTTCGGTCTTAAACAACTCACCAACCATCGTTAATGTAATTGGTAAAATCGAACCTGCACCAATCCCTTGGATCGCACGAAAGACAATTAATTGCTCCATCGATTGTGCTAAACCACATAACATGGAACCTAATAAAAAAATAATGATACCCGTAATAATCATCCGTTTACGTCCAAATAAATCAGCTAACTTTCCAAAAATAATCGCGGCAATGGCAGAAGCTAATAAATAAGCCGAATAAATCCAGCTTATTAAGTCCACACCTAATAGATCAGCTGTAATGCTTGGAATAGCAGTACTAACAATCGTTCCCTCAATTGCAGCAAGTGCTGTTACAAGTAGTAGTGCAATAAATACTTTATTCATCTTGTCACCTTTTCCTTTCCTGCATGGCATACATTACCAAGTTTGAGCTGAAAATAAAAGAAGAAAGGATTCATTTTATGAAAAAATAATGATTCATCACTTTAATTTTCTTCAATATCTCTATTCCGTTTATGACAAAATCAATTACGCTGGGGCGTAATTGCGTCCGGATTTTTTTCGAGCTCGCTCGAAAAGCCCCTCTTCAAAATCCGTGACATCCGCCAGGGGCTTTAGGCCAACGTGATGTTGGTCACTCAGGCGTTTTCACAGGATGTGAAGTTTTTAGCATGAATTCCTCTATATCAGTGGGCGTTTGTACGTCCACTGAATAGGAAAAAAATCGCATTATCTCGCCACCTATAGAGGTGGGCGTATTCTGCTGAATCAAGATAAAAAAGCAGCAAGTTCGTGAAGTGACACTTGCTACTTCTATATTAGTTAAATCGTTGTGCAATCATATCATAAATATAACGTGCTTGGTCATAGTCAGGTTGTAGGGTAAAAGCTTGTTTTAGATGATACATTGCCTCTTCTGTTTGTTCTGTAGACACAGCATAAAGTACACCTAAATTGTAGTGTGCATCAGCATTATTCCAATCCTGCTCGATTAACTGATCCAGCTCCTTCTTCCCTTCTGCAAACATTTCTAGCGCACACAGTACGATAGCATAGGCAAGACGAATTTGTGTATCCTCTGGCGCAAGCTCACTAGCACGTTGTAAATATGGCAATGCCAGCTTCGGATTCTCCATACGCTCAAAGCATTTACCCATCATATAATACACATCTGCACCTTCTATATTATGCTTTAGTGCTTGCTCATATAGTTTTACGGCTTCTGCATAGCGTTCAACATTATAGTATAAATTAGCCAAGCCATAGTAAGCAGTTGCTGCTGTTTCATCTACAGTGATGGCTTTTTGAAAGAATCTCTCTGCACGCTCAGTATCCTCTAAAACTGCTAAAAGATTCCCAAAGTTAACATAGCCAATTGCATTTTGTGGTTCTGCTTCAATTGCTTGTGTAAAAAGTTGTGCAGCATCTTCATAGCGCTTTTCTTGAAAGGCTAAAATGCCCTGCTCGTTAAAATCCATAATATTCTCTCACCTCTACATAGCGAAAGACTGCTCATATAAAGCAATTACAGCAGTCTTTTCACTAATTATCCAACATATGTTAGTATTTCATTATTTTTAAAAACCTCATCGATTGTGCCGCCACCTAAGCATTCTTCACCATCATATAAAACAACAGCTTGTCCAGGTGTAATTGCACGTACTGGTTCGTCAAATGTAATTTGCGCACGACCATCTTCTAAAATTTCAACTTCTACTGGTGTATCTGTTTGACGATAACGGAATTTTGCTGTGCATGAAAATTTCCCAGGCAATTTTTTTGTCGAAGTATAGTTCATTTTCACTGCAGTTAATGATGTAGAGTATGAATACTCGTTGTCAAAGCCTTGTCCAACGAGTAATACATTGCGCTCCAAATTTTTCCCAAGCACAAACCAAGGTTCTCCGTCTCCACCTATCCTAAGACCATGTCGTTGACCTAGTGTATAGTACATTAATCCGTCATGCTGCCCCATAATAACGCCTTCCATTGTCTCCATCTTACCAGGTTGAGCTGGCAAATATTGACTTAAAAATTCTTTGAAATTACGTTCTCCAATAAAGCAGATTCCTGTTGAATCTTTTTTCTTAGCCGTCGCTAAACCAGCTTCTTCTGCAATTTTTCGAACCTCTTTTTTCTCAATATCACCAATTGGAAACATAACATGTGTTAATTGCTCCTGAGATAATTGGTTTAGGAAATATGTTTGATCCTTATTATCATCTATTCCACGGAGCATTTTTACTTCGCCATCATCGCTGCGATTGATTCTAGCATAATGTCCCGTTGCTAAATAATCAGCCCCTAAATCCATCGCATGCTCTAAAAAGGCTTTGAACTTTATTTCCTTATTACACATTACATCAGGGTTTGGTGTGCGTCCTGCTTTATATTCCTCTAAAAAGTATGTGAAAACTTTATCCCAATATTGCTTTTCAAAGTTGACCGCATAGTACGGAATCCCAATTTGGTTACATACTTTAATAACATCATCATAATCCTCAGTAGCTGTACAAACGCCATTTTCGTCTGTGTCATCCCAGTTTTTCATAAATATCCCGATTACCTCATACCCCTGTTGTTTCAGCAAATAGGCTGCAACCGAAGAATCTACCCCGCCTGACATGCCGACAACAACACGAATTTGTGAGGGATCACGTGTTTCTTTCATTGTGGTCACCTTTTCTCTTCTTGAAATTCCATAAAACAAGTTAAGCGCTATATACTTTATTTTTTCGCAAGTCTTTTCACAACTGCTGCTGTTTTTTCAGCGGCAAATCGTATATCTTCTTCCGTTAAACCTTGTCCAAAGCTAAAACGAATTGAGTTACGTAATTCCTTTGCTCCTTGTCCGAACATTGCAACTAAAACATGAGACGGGTCAATAGAACCCGCAGTGCAAGCAGAGCCGCTTGACACACAAATGCCTGCCATATCAAGATTTACCAGGAAGGACTCTACTTCCATACCAGAGAAACTTATATTTAGAAGATGTGGAAGTGTACTTTCTACACCTCCATTTACATGGTATGTTAGCTTTTCTTGCGTAAAAATATCAAGCATAATTTGCTTAAAGCGATTGTACAGTGCTCGCTTCTCTTCACGCAAGTCATTTGCAATTTGCACAGCTGTCGCAAAACCAATAATAGCTGGTACATTTTCAGTACCCGCACGACGTTTTTTCTCCTGTTGACCACCTAGAGCATAGCTAGCAAGCTGAGTCCCCGTTTTTTGGTAAAGGAAGCCAATCCCTTTAGGGCCGCTAATTTTATGTGCAGAAACACTTAGTAAATCCACATGTAAATCAGCAACATTTAATGTCTCTAAACCGTATGCCTGCACAGCATCTGTATGGAAAGTGGCATTATGTTCTAGTAACAGTTTCCCAATTTCAGCAATCGGTTGAATTGTTCCGACTTCATTATTCCCGTACATAATCGTAACTAAAATCGTATCTTCACGTAATGCATTCTGCACATCTTCTACAGAAACACGTCCCTTTTCATCAACTGGTAAATAGGTTACTTCAAAGCCATCTCTCTCAAGCTTTTCACATGTGTGCAGCACCGCATGATGTTCAATTTGTGTAGTAATTATGTGTTTCCCTTCACTAGCTCGGGCATAAACAGTTCCCAGTATTGCTGTATTATCCGCCTCAGTGCCACCACTTGTTAAAATGATTTCTCCAGGTTGAGCACCAATTGATTTAGCTAATACTTCACGTGCATCATCTAAATATTTCCGTGCCTCTCGACCTGCTCCATGAATACTCGATGCATTTCCATAAACATCCTGCATTGCAACAGTCATAGCATGGATGACCTTGTCATTCATAGGTGCTGTCGCCGCATGATCGAGATAAATATATGAATTCATGTTGAAAACTCCTTTGTACGAAAAGCGCTAAAGCACCCGTATCCCTACCAAATAAGAATAATGATGCTTTAGCCTAAACTTAATTAAATATAGAACATATAGCCTTCCACTACATTCTCCTCAGTATATTGTGCTAAATCCTCAATAGTAGTTGTATCCAACACATTTTTCACAGCATCGCGAATGCGAAGCCATAGCTCTCGCTGAGGTGCTTCCTCATTTTCAATTCCTTCAACTGGCTGGATAGGTCCCTCTAAAACACTAATAACATTTGCTGCGGAAATCTCACTTGGTTGATTCGCCAGCATATAACCGCCATAGGCACCACGCACACTCTTTACTAAGCCTGAATTACGTAACGGGGATACTAATTGCTCTAAGTATGCCTCAGATAAATCCTTTTCTGCGGCAATTTTACGTAACGGTATAGGACCTTCTCCATAATGCTTTGCTAATTCAATCATAATCGTTAGCCCATAACGGCCTTTAGTTGAAATTTTCATTTTATCACCCTCAATTAGTCTAGTCAAAAATACTACCATCAGTATATCATAATCTCCTCTTGAAGAACTCGGAAATACTCTTGAATGGTTATGATATACTAATAATTGTGCTTTAGTTCAGATTGACAAAATACGTTGACGCTTTATTTCAGCTCATATACATTACATTTAAAGGGGATATTTTTAATGCATAACGAACCACTTGCTTACCGCATGCGACCGTTAAGCCTTGATGAAATTGTCGGTCATCAAGAGTTTATTGGTCCTACTACCGCTCTTTATAAAATGATTCAAAATGAGCATGTTCCTTCTATGCTCTTATACGGTGAGCCTGGTATTGGCAAAACGTCGATTGCGAATGCAATAGCCGGAAGCTCAAAACTCCCCTTCTTTGCACTGAATGCTACACGTGCTGGTAAAAAAGACGTTGAGGATATTGTACAGGAAGCAAGAATCTCAGGGAAAGTGTTACTTTTTTTGGATGAAATTCATCGATTTAATAAATTACAGCAGGATACTTTGCTGCCACATGTTGAAAATGGCTCCATTGTGCTCATTGGGGCAACTACTGAGAATCCGTATCACGATGTCAATCCAGCAATTCGCTCCCGCTGTGGGGAAATCTATCAGCTAAAACGACTAACGCAGGAAAATCTTATGGAGCTTGCGAAAAAGGCACTTGCTGATGAAAAACGTGGATTAGGCAAACAGCATTTCATCGTAACAGATGGACAGATTGAACAAATTGCTGGTGCCGCTAACGGAGATGCACGCAAGGCACTAACTTTACTTGAATCCATTTATTATGCAAGTGATGAGGTAGACGGTCAAACCATTGCAGCAGATCATATTATCAAACATCTTATCGGAAGAATCGGTGTTTACGGTGACAAAAATGGGTCCCATTTTTACAATTTGCTATCTGCATTACAAAAATCTGTGCGCGGCAGTGACACCAATGCCGCACTATATTATTTAGCACATTTACTAGAAACTGGTGATCTAGTCGCTGTCAGCAGACGTTTACTTGTCATGGCTTATGAGGATATAGGACTGGCACAGCCTGATGTCGGCGCACATATGCTTGCTGCTGTTCAAGCAGCAGAGCGTTTAGGCTTACCAGAGGCTCGTATTCCCCTTGCTAGTGCTGTGATCGAAATGTGCCTAGCATCTAAATCCAATTCCGTTATTGTAGCTATTGATGCTGCCATTGCTAGCATCCACGAAGGAAAAACAGGCGATATTCCACATCATTTACGTGATGCTCATTACGAGGGAGCAAAAGATTTAGGGCATGTCGGCTATCAATATCCACACAGCACCCCAATTGGTACATTTGGCGGATGGGTTGATCAGCAGTATTTACCCGACGAGCTTGTTGGAGTTGAATTTTATACGCCTGTTATCGCCGGTGAAGAAAAACGAATGGCAGGAATCTACGAAAAGCTTAAATCTTTTCATAAGGGACAAAAGTAAATGCATTGATCCGCAGAAAATCAGTCATTTCAAGAACATAATTAAAAGGACAATATATATGATATAACTAATATGTATTGTCCTTTTAACATCTCCACATCTTTAAGAATATACTAACGCAGGAAATCCAGCCCGAGACCATAGCCATAATGGCGTGTGCACATCAATCGGTACTATTCCCGTTCCTTTGAGCGCCCTCTCCCAAGCGTTAGCTACAATTTTTCTATCATCGGTTCCACCTTTTAATACCTCTTCTGAACATAATCCTAATTTAACGGTAGCTTTCAAAATATGAGTATCAGGTGCTATTGTCATCAGTTCACGAGAATTCCAACAAATATCTGTATAGCTCTCCACAACATAAAGCCAGTAATTGAATATTTTTGGTCCAGATAGGTAAGGAAAATCGGATTTTCTTGTCCCCTGCATAAATTCCTTCAATATATCAATTTCGCCTTGGCGTAATTGCGTCCGGATTTTTTCGAGAACCTCGAAAAGCTCCTCTTCAGAATCCGTGACATCCGCAAGGGGCTTTATTCTTGATTCAGCGGACGTTTGTACACCCGCCGAACCTCGTCACCTATAGAGGTGGAAGTATTCTGTACCTAATGCTTCGCTTTCGGTACAAAAACATTTGCTGAATCAAGATAAAAAAACAGGACAGACTGCTCAAGAAATCATCCTGTAAAGCTGGGATTATCTGTTGTGTAACGCTCACTATAAAATAAGTTCAAAATATCTGCCACATTCCTCATTGATGGTAGAGAATTCGTCTCATCCTCCTCTTTTTCCTTTACTTTATCATGTAAATGGTTTAGAAAATTATAGGTTTGATAAAGTAAGCTCGCAAACTCTTGGGCGTTTTCCTTTACCTCATAACGAATTGCCTTCACTGCAATTGCTTGGGCAATCAAATGTTCCCTTGATATTGGAACTTGTTCATCATCTAAATAGTCATCAGTCGCTCTGTATAGTAATTTCATTGCCTCATACACTTCATTGTTATTTTGAAATCTATCCTTCAGCCATTGTAAGATAAATTGTAAGAGGACAACAGCATAGATAAATGAGAGGCATTCATCTCCTAACGATTTTTTCGCCAAACGTTTAAAATGTTCTGCCTGTGTCACAAGTTCAAATAATATTAGACGAATTGGGTATAACATTGCATGCCCGCTGTTGATATATAATTTTTCTCGACCCTTGTACAAGGCCAGCCAAAAATCCTTTACTAGGGAGATTGATTTTCTTGTGGACAGCGCTAATTGACATTGAATTAGCTCATATTCAAGTGTAGGCTGAATCAACCGTTGAAATAAAAGTTCTTCATCCTCATTTACCAATAGCAATGGTTTTTCTAAGTTCGTCAAATCTATTTCCGTACCATTGATAAACATTCATAGCCCTCCTTTCTATAAATTCCACTGTGCTATGAACCTTTCATATATATTTCCTATTTTCCAACTATATTTCGACAAAAATTTATAAATTCCTTTTTTAAAAAAAGTCCTTTTTACATAAGTAGCAAACAATTACATCAACTGAATAGAAAAAAAGACGCATTCATCTCGCCCCCTATAGAGGCTGAATAAAAAAATCCGCTAAACTTCCTCGGAAAAATACACCCCTTACAAAACAAAGCTTGTAAGAATTAGGCTTAACCACAGAAAGTAAGCAGATTCTAGTTGAGTATTCTATTTTTTGAATAGTAACGAAAGAAATTATTCCACTACTTCTTTATCGACAAATTGATTAAAATGCTGCAGACATTGCTTCACTGAACCTTTTTGGTCAAGCACTGTATTTTTTAATGAATCCGCTTTCTCGTCATCATTTACAACTTCACTATAAAGAGCAAAAATGGCAGATAATAATTGCGCATTCTCCTCCTGTTCGATACTAGGTAATGAATAGGCAGCGATAGTTAATAATTGCTCGACTTTCTCTGGCGTTTTTTGTAACGCATTAGAAGAATAATAGGTTGATGCGGCTAAAAAATAGCATAATTTTGCACTACAATCTATAAACAAATGCCAGTATGTATTGGCATCTGGCATTTCACCTGCCCTATTAGCAACATACTCTTTATAAAATGTAGTGACCTGTATATATAAAGGATTTAGTTCTCTCATAGCTTTTGGATAATTATTAGATGTATCCAAATAGTCAAATACAATAGCATCCATCTTTTCTTGAAGTTTTACAATGTCTAAATGATCACGAATTACTTGAATTTCCATTTTACCACTCTCCCATGTTCTCATTTGTTTTCTAAACGTCATTCCTACTCCCCTAAGTAGTCCTGTACATTCCAAACAAATCGATCTATTATCAATTGGAATTATTCAAATTATAGCAATAAACCAAATCAAGAAGTGTGGACATGAAGAAAATAAGACAATTTCGTGAATTAATAGCATTTTTGTGTACGTAAGATGATCTATTTTGATAGAATTAAATCCTTTGTACATATTGCTCAAATAAAAATTGCTCCTTAGTACGATCAACAATTTCTATAATGCTTCCCTTGACATATTTTTTTATTCTTTGTTTTGGACTATAAAAATAAGCATTGTTTGTGATGAGCCATTCACTAAGCGTCCATTCACTACCCTGCTGATAATTTGTCAATATACGTTTATGGCGAAGTATATCTGCCATTTTGTAAAAACCCTCTGATAGCTCATAAGCAGAAACATCAAAATTAAAAATAGGGCTCACAACCTGTCCAGCATCAAAAATATGTATTGTTTGCCCTTGTTCATCAATAGCAAGCTCCACTGAACTGATTTCATCTAACAAATTTAAGCCTCTATATTCCATTTGGTAGATTTGTTCCACTATTAACCGCCTCCTTTTTTACAACGCTCCTATTGTAACACAGAAAAAGCAGCTGCCTCCAAAGTCAATTGAGACAGCTACTTCTATCAATTACGCCCCAGCGTAATTGCGTCTGGATTTTTTTCGAGCTCGCTCGAAAAGCTCCTCTTCAAAATCCGCGACATCTGCCAGGGGCTTTAGGCCAACACGATGTTGGTCACTCAGGCGTTTTCACAGAATGTGAAGATTTTAGCCTGAGTTCCTCTATTTCAGCGGGCGTTTGTACGCTCACTGAATAGGAAAAAAATCGCATTCATCCCGCCACCTATAGAGGTGGGAGTATTGTGTACCTGACGCTTCGCTTTCGGTACAAAAACATTTGTTGCTGTCGCTGCGCTTTCGCACAGTAAAGATCTGCTGAATCAAGATAAAAAAGTTCAATCTTGCTCTTTTTTGCTTACTCTGCGTAGGGAAAATTATTATTATCTAGTTAAACATTATCCCTGCACACGAGTGATTTTTACATCTTTTAAAATTGTATTCACTACCCAGCTCGCTGCAATTAATCCTGCGACAGAAGGTACAAACGCATTTGAGGATGGCGGCATTTTCGCTTTGCGAATAGCTGCATCAGGTTTCCCAACATGCTCAACGACATCTGGTCGAACTACAATAGGACTTTCATCAGAGAATACCACTGTCACCCCTTTATGAATACCTTCCTTGCGTAATTTTGTACGAATAATCTTTGCTAGCGGATCTGTATGTGTTTTTGAAATATCAGCAATTTGGAAGCGAGTAGGGTCCATTTTATTTGCTGCACCCATACTTGAAATAATAGGAATATTACGTTTTAAGCATTCCTTCATTATATGAATTTTATACATCACTGTATCACTTGCATCAATCACATAATCAATGCCTTGTGCGAAAAATTCTTCATATGTTTCTTCTGTGTAAAACATATGCATATCAATTACTTCACATTGTGGATTAATATCTGCAATACGCTCTTTCATAACACCTGATTTCGATTTACCCACTGTCGAAAGATAAGCGACTAATTGGCGATTTACATTCGTGATATCAACATTATCCTTGTCCACTAAAATAATGCGCCCAATTCCACTTCGTGCACATGCCTCAGCTGCAAATGACCCAACACCACCTACTCCAAGTATGGCAACCGTTGTATTTTTTAATTTCTCGAGACCCTCTGTTCCTATAGCGAGCTCGTTACGTGAAAATTGATGTAACATTCTTACACTCTCCGTCTATTATAATTTTTATCCCTGTATACATGTGCAGTAATTAATCTGTACCGAATGCGCATCATCAGATACAAAACCCCTAAGTAAAGGGAGATTCACTGTCCATCAATTTCGCCTTGGCGTAATTGTTGCTGTCGCTTCGCTTTCGCACAGATAAAACCGTGTTGCTGTCGCTTCGCTTTCGCACAGAAACAATGCGTCCGGATTTTGAATTGTGACGTGTTTGGACACCCACTGAAAAGGAACCAAAACCGCATTCATCTCACCACCTGTAGAGGTGGGAGTCTTCTGTATCTGCCACTATGCTTTCGATACAAAAAACATTTGCTGAATAAAGATAAAAGCCCTATTCGTTCAAGGCAGCAGGTTGTAAAGGCTTTAGCTTTTGTTCTATCAGTGAGGGATGAGGTCCTCACTTCATTAGTAAACCTAGTTAAATACTAAGATAAAATCAAAACTATATTACATTTTATCATGTTATTCTTCAAGTGAAAATTATAACTAAAAAAATATTCAACGCTTATAAGGGGCAATTGAAAGGTATTTCCTTCAATTGCCCCTAGTTTTACACGATTAATTTTCTAGTTATTCATCATTCTTTTGAAAAGTTTCTATAAAATCTGTACAAGGCTGAATATTCATTTCCTTAAAAGCTGCAATGACTGCTCCCCCAATTGGTGGTAGCAGCGGTTTTATAAATTGCAATGGAAGGTCATCAGCAATTGCGAGCTGCTGCAACTTAGGTAGAAAATAACCTTCATTTTTAAAAACTCCCCCTGCTAAGACAACAAGCACATGCTCTTTTCCCCAAATCATTTGTTTATAACAGGCTTTAATCGCACTATAATACTTTTGGCAAGCATCTTCTAAAATTTTATGGGCAACTTCATCACCCTGATTAGCCATTGCAACAACATATTTGCTTAATGGTGCAACAACTGTACGTGGATGCTCTTCTCCATAAATACACTCTATTAATTGTGGTTCATTAGCTACAGCAAAATAATGCAGTACTGCATCCGTTAAAGCAGTTGCTCTTCCTCTGCCATCATAGCTTTGAAAAATCGCCTTCAGTGCTTGGATACCCAAATCATATCCACTACCCTCATCATCAAAAAGATACCCCCAGCCTCCTACACGATGAAAATTTTTCTGTTGATCGAAGCCCATTGTTATGGCGCCAGTTCCAGCTATTTGAACAATACCTGCCTGACCAAGCGTTCCAGCATAAAGGGCAATTATTGCATCATTGTCGACAGAAATAATTGCAGTTTTTGAAACATATTGCCGTAATATTTCTTCTACAGTTCTCTCTGCCTGGAGCTCCTTTACCCCAGCCATACCAGCAAAACAACTATGTACAGCTGAAAATACTTGGGGGTTCTGCTGCTGTAAGTTTTGCATGATAGTATGAATTGTTGACTCAAAATAGTGAAGATCCATTGCTGTCGGATTACTACGAGTTGTCACTACTTTAGCATAAATATTTCCATGTTCATCACAAAGGACCGCAGATGTTTTTGTGCCTCCACCATCTATCGCT
>Ga0213824_1001461_pt1 | contig 13634 bp, 10 predicted proteins | sample MC6MC0906MG_FD_179892 | JGI IMG/M metagenome (GOLD analysis project Ga0213824, IMG submission 179892) | Enriched soil aggregate microbial communities from Iowa State University, Ames, United States - MC6-MC0906-MG | ecosystem: Environmental > Terrestrial > Soil > Unclassified | place: USA: Iowa...
TCGTGACCAACATCCTGTTGCCCCGAGACCCTGGAGCGAGCAACGCGAGTGAAGCGGCTCATCGGACGCCCCCAGGAAGCTTTGCTCTGTGCGAAAGCGTAGTGCTAACGTAGCGGCAGCAATAAATGTTTTATCTGCGCGAAAGCGAAGCGTCAGCGGCAAATGTTTTATCTGTGCGAAAGTGCAACGACAGCAACAACAAATGTTTTATCTGCGCGAAAGCGAAGCGTCAGCGACAAATGTTTTATCTGCGCGAAAGCGAAGCGTCAGCGACAAATGTTTTATCTGTGCGAAAGCGAAGCGGCAGCAACAAATGTTTTCTGTAGCGAAAGCAAAGCGACAGCTACAAAGCGCCCAGTCGGAACGGAAATCAACTCCACGTTATGGTGAGAAGCCTCAAAAAAAGGCCCGAAATACTTATCTTGTTTCGGGCGTAAATGGATTAGATTAGCGGGTAATCTTTCATTTTTTCTAAAGCAATAACAAAGGGTGGATCATTTTGTTGATTTAGAAACTCGTATTTTAATACATGTACATATTTTTGGGGAAGTTGACTGACATATTCTATCACTGTATCACGTTCTTCCTTGCCACCCGGATGACCGTGATAAATGACAAGGACTATAAGACCGCCGACTTTGAGCAATTTTAACAAATCCTGAATTGCTTGTATCGTAGTATTAGGCTTTGTAATAATATCATGATCACTACCAGGCAAATAACCAAGATTAAAAATAGCAGCAGCTACTTGTTTGTGTACATATTTGGCTATTTCTTCATGTCCCCTGTGTAAAACAAGTGCACGATGCTCTAAGCCATTATCTAAAAGGCGATGGAGAGTTGCATCGACTGCGCTTTTTTGAACATCAAAGGCGTAGACTTGACCTTCATCACCGACAAGTTGTGCTAAAAACAATGTGTCATGGCCGTTTCCTGCAGTGGCATCCACCGCAGTATCGCCCTCGGCAACTGCATCCTTTATTAGCTGTTGAGCATATTGTAAAACGCGTTGTAGCTTCATTTCGGAACCTCAGCTTTATAAAATTTCCCTTGCCAGCTTCCACGGCGTTCAAGTTCAGCATCAATTCCATTTAATACTTCCCATTTATTAACACTCCACATCGGACCAATCATTAAATCAATTGGTCCATCGCCTGTGATACGATGAATAACCATATCTGGTGGTAGAATTTCAAGTTGATCTGCTACTAGCTTTGTGTAAACCTCCTGATCTAAAAATTCTAACATACCCTTTTCATATTGCTTAACCATAGGCGTGCCTTTTAAAAGGTGTAGTAAATGAATTTTAATGCCTTGTACATCAAGCTTTGCTACCTCGCGAGCAGTTTCCATCATCATGTCATAGTCTTCAAGTGGAAGGCCATTAATAATATGCGAGCATACTCGAATACCATGCTTCCGTAGCTTTTCAACACCTTCTACATATGTTGCATAATCGTGGGCACGGTTTATGAGATTTGCTGTTTTTTCATGCACAGTTTGAAGTCCAAGTTCAATCCATAAATATGTGCGTTCATTTAATTCAGCTAAATACTCGACAACATCATCTGGCAAACAATCTGGGCGAGTTGCAATGGATAATCCAACAACACCCTCTTGGGCCAGAGCTGCCTCAAATTTTTCCTTTAATACTGGTAGTGGTGCGTGTGTATTTGTATATGCCTGGAAATAGGCCATGTATTTGCCATCCTTCCATTTTTGATGCATTTTGTCACGGATTTCAGCAAATTGCACCTCGATTGGATCAACTTTGTTGCCGGCAAAATCACCAGAACCTGCTGCACTACAAAACGTACAGCCTCCAAAGGCAACTGTACCATCACGGTTTGGGCAGTCAAAACCTGCATCCAGTGCTACTTTAAAAACTTTATGACCAAATTGCTCACGTAAATAGCGATTCCATGTATAATATCTTTTCCCGTCTGAAGGAAAAGGAAAGTTTGTTTCTGTCATTTATTTCACTCCTCTAACACTATATTTTATCATGTGTCAATGGTTCCGTCATGAGGTAAGAATTTATTATTAAGGACTTTACTATTTAATACTGGGAGAGCTGAGCGAAAAAATAAGACGACTGGTGCGAATGGATGGGGTAGCCGAGCGAAAAGGATAATGACCAGAGTGAATCGTGGTGATAGCTGAGCGAAAAGGACATCCACCAGAGCAAATCATAGAGGGCTTTACGCAACCTACACTAAAAACACCTGCATTAAAAACATTCTTAAGACTATGTAAAAAGAGTAAAATTATTTTTCTTGTGCTTTCGTATTTTTCAACATAAACTAACTATTTAGAGTATCGAAATAATGGAGGTCATTCTATGCCAAAAAGTGTGTGGTTTTTAATTATCGGAATGCTTGTGAACACAACGGGCAACTCTTTTTTATGGCCTTTAAACGCCATTTATTTGCACGATCATTTAGGGAAATCGCTTGCGATGGCTGGCTTTGTGTTGATGTTGAATTCTGCTGCCGGCGTATTGGGAAATCTATTAGGCGGTTATTTATTTGATAGAATAGGGGGCTATAAATCAATAATGTTTGGCATTTTTTTGACGATTGCCTCATTAATTGGTTTAACGATTTGGCACGGATGGCCACATTATGTATGGTTCTTAACGATACTTGGCTTTAGTGGAGGTATCGTATTCCCTGGAATGTTTGCTTTAGCTGGAACTGCGTGGCCTGAGGGCGGACGGAAGGCCTTTAACGCCATTTATTTAGCTCAAAATTTAGGAGTGGCAATTGGACCTGCACTTGCTGGGGTAGTTGCTGATTACCAGTTTGACTATGTATTTAAAGTCAACTTAGTTATGTATATTTTGTTCTTTTTTATAGCGTTATTTACTTTTAAAAGATTAGAAGAGGGTAGCATTGCACCGAAAAATGTAGTAAGTGAAAGTAAACGAATTATTAATAAAGCACCGTTTTATGCATTATTAATTGTAAGTTCATCCTCTGTGCTATGCTGGCTAGCTTATTCACAATGGAGTGCAACTATTTCTTCTTATACGCAAGATCTAGGATTAGGATTGAAACAGTACAGCTTACTTTGGACTATTAATGGCCTACTTATTGTTTTAGGGCAGCCGTTAATTGCACCACTAGTGAAGCGTTGGGAAAATAAATTGAAGCGGCAATTAGTATTTGGTATTGTCCTTATCGCATTATCTTTTGGAATTATTGCCTTTGCTAGTGATTTTAAAATGTTTGCTGCCGCCATGGTTGTGTTAACGTTTGGCGAAATGTTTTATACGCCCGCTTTACCTACCATCGCCAATCGGCTTGCACCAAAAGGACGTCAGGGCTTTTATCAAGGGATTATCAATAGTGCGGCAACAGCAGGTCGTATGATAGGTCCTCTATTTGGTGGTATTATGGTCGATCAGTTTGGCATGATTGTACTCGTATTAATCCTAGTAATTATAGTATTGTTTGCGATTATTCCATGTCTTATCTATGATTATCCTTTACGAGAGAATAAAACAGTGACAGATCAATAGGTTAAATTTAACAAAAATTTTCCGGAAACGAGCAAAAACTGTGTGGGAAACACGTTTTCTGCTCGTTTTTTAATTTTTACTCTTGAAAGTAAACATATTGTAGCGTAGAATCAATCATACATATTCAAATATTTGAATATGTAAAGATGAAGTTCCGTGGAGGGATATATGTGGAAGAGAGCTTACAACAATTTAAGGCAGATTTTTTTAAAGCTTTAGCACATCCATTACGAATCAGAATATTGGAATTACTAGTAGATGGTAAAAAAAGTGTCAACGAAATTCAAAGTTGCTTAGAAAAAGAGGGCTCAGCTGTTTCTCAGCAATTAAGTGTATTACGAGGAAAAAATATCGTGTATGGGACGAAAGAGGGTAAAAAAGTTTACTATTCTTTAAGTGATCCGATGATTGTTGAATTACTTAGTATAGCAAAGGATATTTTCAACAATCACTTAATAAATACAATTACAAGACTAGAAGAGATGGCTATTAACGAAAATGAAGAGGATATGTAGCGTTTATTATGAAACATTTACCTTTTTGAAGGGAAGATTTATAGATGAAGTCACTGTTTACGGGGAGATATGAAGGGTATTCTATTCATCACTTAAAGAAAGATTTAATATCAGGGATTATTGTCGGGATTGTGGCAATACCACTGGCAATGTCCTTTGCCATTGCGTCAGGCGTTAAGCCCGAGTATGGCATATATACATCTATTATTGCTGGTATACTTATTTCTATTTTTGGTGGGTCGAAATATCAAATTGGGGGACCTACAGGGGCGTTTGTGCCAATTCTGCTAGGGATCGTCATTTCGTATGGCTATGAAAACTTACTAATTGCTGGATTAATGGCCGGGATTATTTTGTGCTTAATGGGTATTTTTAAACTAGGCTCATTAATAAAATTTATCCCACGTCCCGTGACGATAGGTTTTACAGCTGGAATTGCTGTTATTATTTTTACAGGTCAAATTGCCAATTTCTTGGGTTTGAAAAATGTTGAAAATCATGAGTATTTTATTGACAATATAAAAGAAATTGTTACGCATATTAATACGACAAGTTTTTATAGTGTTTTAACGGCAATTATTAGTCTTGTCATTATATTAATTACACCGAAAGTTTTACCTAAAGTACCTGCGGCGTTAGCAGGCATTGTTGTTTCTACACTTGTAGCAACAATCTTTTTTTCTGGACAAGTTGCCACAATAGCAACAGCCTATGGAGTAATTCCAAATACATTACCGGATTTTGCAATTCCAGAAATCACATTCGAGCGAATTCAGCTACTTATTGGCCCAGCATTTGTGATTGCTATGCTTGGTGGAATTGAATCCCTTCTATCAGCGGTAGTAGCGGATGGGATGACAAATACAAAACATAATAGTAACCGAGAACTTATTGGTCAAGGGATTGCTAATATTGTAACCCCTTTGTTTGGGGGGATTCCTGCAACGGGTGCTATTGCCCGTACTGCGACAAATATTAAAACAGGTGCAGCATCACCAATGTCAGGTGTTATCCATGGCGTATTTGTATTAGTCACTTTATTATTATTAGCACCAGTTGCTTCACATATCCCATTGGCTAGTATGGCGCCAGTTTTAATGGTTGTAGCTTGGAATATGAGTGAGCAAAAACATTTTGCACATATCCTTAAATTGAAATCAGGAGATTCCCTGGTCTTGATGATTACGTTTTTACTGACTGTTTTCACAAGCTTAACATTAGCTGTAGAGGTGGGGCTTGTGTTAGCAGTTGTATTATTTGCGAAGCGTATGAGCGAAAAGCTTGTAGTAACAAAGGTATTACCGGATCATTCGAAAGAGAGTGGGAAGGTACAATCACATGTTGTTCATCAGAAGCGTGACTGTCCACAAATTAGTATTTATACAATTGAGGGTCCTCTTTTCTTTGGCGCAGCTCAAAATTTTGAGGAGGCAATTGTAAGTTCCGTTCAACAACAACAAAAAGTTTTGATATTACGTATGAGTAAAGTGCCCTTTTTGGATACAACAGGTGAGACATATTTTGGTAATGTCGTCCGGAATTTTAAAGCCCAGGGTGACACTATTTTAGTTACAGGTGTTCAAGATGAATTGAAATTAGCATTACAAAACAATGGCTTATATGCTGAGATTGGTGAGGATCATTTCTATCCGCATACAGGAGAAGCAATTAATAAAGCTTTAAGCTATTTAGATATAAATAAATGTATCGGGTGTAAGCACTTTGCTTTCCGTGAATGTCAGGAATTATCTCGCGATGAAGGGACAGTAAATAAAGTAACTGCCCCTAGCTGCCTGATTGGTGAAGACTAATAATCGGTGGGGATGAAGAATCCCCACCGATTAAAATTTTCACTTTATCCCAACCTAACGGGCAGTAATTTATCTTATTGAAAGCGAAGCATTTGGTACAAGTCTCCTACCTCAAAATCTAGCGAAAGCAAAGAAGTTAGGTGGGAGATGAACTGCCAGAGAGGTCGTTATAATCATCCCCGCAATTATATTCGTTAATGTAGGGTGAGTGTCTTTAGGCAAATTGTTCATTTTGTCCTTCCGTGAGAAAACGCTTTCATTTTACTATAATTATTAAGAATATGCTTTCAAATAATAGGAATCATATCATAGCAGGAATCTCCTATGAATATTTATAGAAGTATGGATATGAAATAGGCTGCAAAGAATGTAACAAAGCTTACAGAGGAGGAATAAAAATGAAGAAAATTATGAATCAACCTGAAACACTCGTTATGGAAATGTGCAATGGGATGGTTATGGCTCATCCGGAACTTGAGTTGTTAAAAATATATAAAGTAATTAAGAAAAAAGAAATGAATGAAAATAAGGTAACTTTAATTAGCGGTGGCGGTAGTGGACATGAACCGGCACATGCGGGGTTAGTCGGAAAAGGAATGTTGGACGCTGCAGTATGCGGTGACGTCTTTGCTTCTCCTTCACAAATACAGGTATATCAAGCAATTAAAGCAACAGCTAGCAAAAAAGGTACACTGCTCATTATTAAAAATTATAGCGGAGATATTATGAACTTTAAAAATGGTGCTCAACTAGCTTCTGAGGATGGCATTCAAGTAGAGTATGTCCGCGTAGATGATGATATTGCAGTAGAAGATAGTCTTTATACAGTAGGACGACGCGGTGTTGCGGGAGTTGTGTTAGTACATAAAATCGCTGGTGCCGCTGCAGAAGAAGGTATGGATTTGATGCAGGTCAAAGCTGTGACGGAAAAAGCAGCGGCAAATGTTCGAACAATTGGTCTAGCACTAACTTCATGTACGGTGCCAGCTAGTGGATCACCAACTTTCAAATTAGGTGAAGATGAGATGGAATATGGTGTCGGTATTCATGGAGAGCCAGGAAGAAAACGTGAAAAAATGATGACTGCAGATGAATTAGCCTTCCGTATGACAAATGACCTAATGAAAGATTTAGGACTAGATAAAGATGATGAAATTGCTATCCTAATAAATGGATTTGGTGGTACACCTCTGCAAGAACTTTATCTGTTTAACAATGCAGTTACTAGAGAGTTGAGTAAAAGAAATATTCCAATCAATAGAACGTTTGTCGGCAATTACATGACAAGTATTGATATGGCTGGGATTTCTCTAACAGTAATGAAACTAGATGATGAGCTGAAAGCATTACTATCGAAAGAATGTAATACACCTGCATTTAAGGTAGATGGACCAGTTGAGCGTGTAGAATACGTAGATATTAATGATCACGTAGAAGAGAAGCGAGTTTTCTTTGAGACGGAAACAGAGGAAGAACACGCTATCATCAAAAATGAGGTAATCACATTAAACAATATAATTTATCTCGTAGATAAAATGAGCGAAATTATTATCAAGAACGAAGTGCCTTTCTGCGAATTGGATACCCATGCAGGTGATGGCGATTTCGGAATGAGTGTCGCTAAAGGATTTAAGCAATTGAAACGAGGATGGAGCTCGATTCTAAATCAAGAACATTTAAATATTGGAACTTTCCTGGATGCGTGTTCTATGATAATTATGGAACATTGCGGAGGAGCTTCTGGTCCAATTTGGGGTGGAGCTTTCCGAGCTGCAAGTAAAGCTGTAGAAGAGAAAATGGAATTAACAGTCGGAGAGTTTGCTGAAATGTTACAAGCTACACTAAAAGGTATACAGTCTGTTGGTGAGCGTTCTTTCGGAAGAGGAGCAGAGGTAGGCGATAAAACGCTTGTAGATGCGTTTGTACCTTGTGTAAATGCTTGGTTAGAAAGCGCTGCAGCTGGTACGGATATTAAAATAGCTTTTGAAAACGGGGCAGAGGCTGCTGTTAAAGGAGCGGAATATACAAAAGAAATTGTTGCTCGAATGGGTCGTGCGGGTACAGTTGGTGAAAGAAGCCTAGGATATCCGGATGCTGGTGCATATGCACTAGGGGTTATTTTTACGGAGCTTTCTCATAGTTTAAAATAATGCGAGCTCTATGGACACAATGTATTTCGGGTATTGCTACCTTTAGGGATTGAATTGTTCAATAATGGGTAGTATGTAAACAAAGCCTTGTGCTTTTCAGTACTTTCCATTAGAATAAATGCAATACATGAAAAGACAGTGATGAGGAATAGTAAATTTGTGTTTCTTTTTAGAGAGCTAGCGGTTGGTGGGAGCTAGTAGGAAAGCAAATTGAACTCGCCTTCTGAGTCTGCCCGCGTGAAACAGCGCGTGCCGTTCCTTCCGCGTTAAGGAAGCTAAAGCCGAGTGTGATCACTAATTTGGGTGGTACCGCGGGAGATACGAATTCTCTCGTCCCTTTCTATAGAAAGGGGCGAGTTTTTTTATTTTTTAAATATTTTGTCAATTATTATGAAGAGTAATATTACAAATTCGAAGGAGGAAAAATCGTGAGTTTTAATCATCTACAAATCGAAAAAAAGTGGCAGCAATATTGGGCCGATAATAAAACTTTCAAAACTGAAAATGAAACGGATAAACCAAAATTTTATGCGTTAGATATGTTCCCATACCCATCAGGCGCAGGTCTTCACGTAGGACACCCGGAAGGTTATACAGCGACAGACATCCTTTCACGCTTTAAACGTATGCAAGGCTATAATGTTCTACATCCAATGGGGTGGGATGCGTTTGGTTTACCAGCAGAGCAATATGCACTTGATACAGGGAATGACCCAGCAGAATTTACGGCGAAAAATATTGCTACATTTAAGCGTCAAATTCAAGAGCTAGGATTTAGCTATGATTGGGATCGCGAAATTAACACTACAGACCCAGAATATTATAAATGGACACAGTGGATTTTTATTCAACTTTATAAAAAGGGCTTAGCGTATGTAGATGAAGTGGCTGTAAACTGGTGCCCAGCACTTGGAACAGTACTTGCAAACGAAGAAGTTATTGATGGAAAGTCAGAGCGTGGTGGTCATCCAGTAGAACGTCGTCCGATGAAGCAATGGATGCTTAAAATTACTGCCTATGCAGATCGTTTAATCGACGACTTAGAAGAAGTTGATTGGCCAGAGTCTATTAAAGATATGCAACGTAACTGGATTGGTCGCTCTGAGGGTGCAGAAGTAACATTTAGCATTGATGGCACAGATGAAAACTTCACAGTGTTTACAACTCGTCCTGATACATTATTTGGTGCTACATACTGTGTTCTTGCACCTGAGCATAAATTAGTGGAGCAAATTACAACTGCTGAACAACGCCAAGCTGTAGAAGTTTATTTAGAAAAAGTAAAAATGAAATCTGATTTAGAGCGTACAGATTTAGCGAAAGAAAAAACTGGCGTATTTACGGGTGCCTACGCAGTTAATCCTATTAACGGTAAAAAAATGCCGATTTGGATTGCGGACTACGTATTAGCATCATACGGTACTGGCGCAATTATGGCAGTTCCAGCACATGATGAACGTGACTATGAATTCGCAACAGAATTTGGCTTAGAAATTACTGCTGTGCTTGAAGGCGGCGACATTAGCAAAGAGGCATTCACAGGTGATGGTAAGCACATTAACTCTGACTTCCTTGATGGCTTAAACAAAGAGGACGGTATTGCTAAGGCAATTGAATGGCTTGAGGAAAAAGGCGTAGGGGAGAAGAAAATCTCTTACCGTCTTCGCGACTGGTTATTCTCTCGTCAACGTTACTGGGGAGAGCCAATTCCTATGATTCATTGGGAAGATGGTACAACGACGCCAGTACCAGAATCCGAATTACCATTAGTGCTACCAAAAACAGATAATATTCGTCCTTCAGGTACTGGTGAATCTCCACTAGCAAATATTTCTGAATGGGTAAATGTTGTTGACCCTGAAACAGGCAAAAAAGGTCGTCGCGAAACGAACACGATGCCACAATGGGCAGGTTCTAGCTGGTACTTCATACGTTATATTGACCCAACAAATAAAGAAGCAATTGCTGACCCTGAGTTACTAAAACGCTGGTTACCAGTTGATATTTATATCGGTGGAGCAGAGCATGCGGTATTACACTTACTATACGCTCGCTTCTGGCACAAAGTACTATACGATTTAGGTGTTGTACACACGAAAGAGCCATTCCATAAATTATTTAACCAAGGGATGATTCTTGGTGAGGGTAATGAAAAAATGTCTAAATCAAAAGGCAATGTTGTTAACCCTGATGAAATCATTTCTTCACACGGTGCTGATACTTTACGTCTCTATGAAATGTTCATGGGTCCACTTGAAGCATCTGTTGCATGGTCAACAAATGGTTTGGACGGAGCACGTCGCTTCTTAGATCGTATTTGGCGTCTATTTATCAATGAAGAAGATGGAACAATCGCTGCGAAAATTCAAGCTTCTGATGATAAAACACTTGAAAAATCATACCATCAAACTGTGAAAAAAGTGACTGAGGATTATGAAGGTATTCGCTTTAATACAGCTATTTCACAAATGATGGTATTCATTAACGATTGCTACAAAGCAGATGTTATTCCGACAGCTTACGCAGAAGGCTTTGTGAAGATGCTAGCTCCAATGGTTCCACACGTTGCAGAAGAGTTATGGCAGCTATTAGGTCATGATGCAACACTTTCATATGAGCAATGGCCAACATATGACGAGTCTAAACTTGTTGATGATGAAGTGGAAGTCGCAGTTCAGGTTGCCGGCAAAGTACGTGCCAAAATCATCGTAGCAAAAGATGCTTCAAAAGAAGAAATCGAAAAAGTAGCACTTGCAGATGACAAAGTACAAGAGTATATGGCAGGCAAAGACTTAGTAAAAATCATTGTTATCCCAGGCAAGCTTGTTAACATCGTAGTTAAATAATAATGATAAAAGTGCCCAATTTGGGCACTTTTTTTATACTGAAACCAACTGAGATTTCGATACGACTATAACCACACGTTATGGTAGTGAACCAATATTAGTTAAAAAGGACAATTTTTACTTGCGTGCTATAACAAATGTTATTGATGAAAATTAATTGGAATAGTTGTTTTTGGGTTTAAATAACATCACTAGCCATAGTTAAATGAGAATGTATACGATTCCTTTTGAAAGAAAAATGTATATTTGAATAATAAAAATGAATAGGTAATGATCATTCAATTTAAAATATGCACAACATGTATTGGGTTTATTAAAGTGGAAATTTATTAAAAGTTAAAAATATCATTTAATATTATTTTTTGGTTTCTTTTTGTGTGAAAAATTTCTTTTGTTTAAGTTTTAAAATTCTCTTTTATTCCTAATATTTCTACCTATTTAATATTCGATTGTGATTTATGGAGAAGGGCGAAAAAAATAACTGAGTCGGAAAAATATGAACTATACATAGTTTGAATGTGAAAATATGCACAAATTTAATTATATCAGAATAATTATTTCGAACTGAGGTAATAGTGTGGAAAAGTAATATTAGCTAAAAAGTGTTGTGGTTTTCCTTTAATAAACAGCTATTTACTTAGAGGTTGTAGGGTTTTCGATGTAATATAACAAGGGTGAAAAATAAAAAACTTTTTGGGGAAATAATATTTTTTTGAAAAACATCTTGCATTTGAATAATTCTAAATGGTAAATTGTTTTACATGGACGTTCATAAAACTTTCACAGGTAGCAAAAGAGGGGAGAAAAGAGAATTTATGAATAAAAATAGATGGTTAATTGCATTATCCGCAATCGCTATTCATCTTTCGATCGGTGGAGCATATGCATACAGTGTATATAAGCTACCGATTGTCACAGAGATGGGCTGGAGTGAAACAAACGTAACGGTTGCCTTTACAATAATGATGGGGCTTGCGGGTTCTTCCGCAGCATTATTTGGTAGCTTAGTAGAGAAAATGGGGCCACGTAAATCTGCGATGATTGCAGCTGTTCTATTTGGAGCAGGACAAGCTGGTGCTGGTCTAGCGATTGAAATGGATTCTGTAACAATGTACTGGTTAACATATGGTTTACTAAGTGGATTGGGTATGGGTATTGGTTACATTTCACCTGTATCGACATTAGTTAAATGGTTCCCAGACCGTCGTGGTTTGGCAACAGGTATGGCTGTACTTGGGTTTGGATCAGGGGCACTCATTACAGCACCTGTCGCAGCTAACTTAATGGAGGCTGTGGGTATTTCTACAACGTACTTTATTTTAGGGGCAAGTTATTTCACGTTAATGATTTTAGGGGCTTTATATATAGTGCCGCCTGCACCTGGTTATATGCCAGCGAATATGAAGGCTGCTGCAAACAATGGGAAAGAAGTTGTGAAAAAAGATTTAGCTGTAATGTCAGCGCGTGAAGCTGTAAGAACTAAGCATTTCTGGATGCTATGGGCGATGCATTTAGTGAACGTAACAGCAGGTATTATGATGATTTCTGTTGCATCTCCAATGGCTCAGGAAATTGTAGGATTATCAGTTGCGGGAGCCGCAGCAATGGTAGGAATTATGGGATTATTTAATGGTGGTGGTCGTTTAGTATGGGCTGCTGTGTCTGACTATATTGGTCGTTCGAACGTCTTTGTAATTTTCTTTATCGTACAGCTAGTTACATTTATCGTCTTACCATATACAACAAACGCTATTATTTTCCAAGCACTTATTTTCTTAGTTGTTAGTTGCTATGGTGGAGGCTTCTCGAATTTACCTGCATTTGCAAGTGATTTATTCGGTACGAAGCAACTTGGTGTTATACATGGTTATTTATTAACGACATGGTCATTAGGTGGTGTTTTTGGACCACTTTTAGTAAGCGCAATTAAAAATGCTTATGGAAGCTATATTCCAGTATTCTATGTGTTTACAGGATTAATTGCAGCTTCATTAATAATTGCATTAACTTTACGTGCCGACGTACGTAAACAAACAGCATTAAAAGAAGCTTCTCAAAAGGTTGGAGACGTCTCCGCTACACGATAAATTTTACTTTCAATTCGCACTTGAAGGTATTGGCCATATGAGTGTCATTTCGCACATGACGCTTGTATGGTCTTTTTTTGTAGCTGGTGTTATATAACACTAGATTAATCTTTTTTTAATGTATAACAGCTGTTGTCTGATGTCAATATCATTACGGGAAATAAAGTGATTTTGCTACCAAAAGAGAATTTTTGTAACGAAAAGTAAATGCAGGGCTCATTGATCAATCATTAAGGGGGGGACCTAGAATTGGGGATGTATTTGTCAGAAATATTTAGGCACAACCGTTAATGATAAAGTTTGTAAGTTTAGTTAGGGGTCATCACCGAAACATGTACTTGGTTTTAAAAACGAAATTAGCACATGGAACGGAAGGCGGCGACTCCTTGGGGATTAGCGAACAGCTTGAGACCCCGCAGGAGCGTACGCGACGAGGAGGCTCAAGGTTCGCCCCCAGGAAAGCGTCCGCCTGTAGTGGAATGTGCTGTCAAGTACAGATTTTGGTGAAGAGCCTTAGTTAGAGTGCGAAATTCAAGAGGAATTAAAATGAATTGAATCTTTTCATTAGTTTAAACGTATATAAGATAAAAAAGGGAGGAATTGGAATGGGTAAATTTTCTTTAGATGAATTTGTCAATAAAACACAACAGGACGACAACGAAAATGAATATTTCGAGTTAGAAACTGAACGTGTATTAGAGG
>Ga0213824_1001465_pt1 | contig 13609 bp, 9 predicted proteins | sample MC6MC0906MG_FD_179892 | JGI IMG/M metagenome (GOLD analysis project Ga0213824, IMG submission 179892) | Enriched soil aggregate microbial communities from Iowa State University, Ames, United States - MC6-MC0906-MG | ecosystem: Environmental > Terrestrial > Soil > Unclassified | place: USA: Iowa...
TATATTGTCAATGTGCTCATTGTTTAGTGTTGATCTATTCATTGCCTCTTCTACGGATACAACTGCCTTTGCCGCATTCGTTATGACAAAATTATCGGCTGCAACCTTTGCCAGCTTCCCGGTTATGACCCATTCTGATGAGTCTTTTTTCCGTTGGACCATGACACGAATATCAAATGGGTTATCATTAATGGTGGCAAGGGGGATTTTTTGCTGTACAATGTAGCGGGGTCTTTTCTTTGAAAAGTGATTCTTTTTTAGATAGGAATAGCTCTCCTCTTTTCCTTTTAAAATGATTTTTTTGTATTCTTTATGAAGTTCAATCTGTTCATCCTCTAAAGCTGATAGTTGGACCACTCCTCTTCCCTGATAACCATAGAATGGTTTTAACATCACCTGGCTATGTTTCTCCAGCATTCTCCATAATGCCTCTTCCTTAAAGTATTCGGTATCAGGAAGATATCCAATAAGTCGATCATCCCGAGACATTAATTTATGCTTAGTCCATTTTCCATACGAAACTCTCATCATTTTTCTCCTTTCTGCATTTCTTTAGCCCGTAGAAATTTCGCTCATTTATATAGTATTAAAGATTAATAAATTGACTTGTACACTTTAACCAATAACCTATCGCTTGTTTAACGTTTTTAACTATTTTTTGTAAAAAAAGAGTGGCCCCACCTCAATTGCAGGGTCCACTCTTTTTCCATTCATCAATTTTTTCTAACCTGATAATGTCTGCGTAAACACGGACTTTGATACTTAGCACTTTTTTAAACCACTAATCGGATTTGATTGCCTGATGGGTCACTTGTTACATAAAAATCTGTTTCTTTCTTTACCGGAGCACCAAGTTGCTTCAGCTGCTTTATCACGTTCTCTCTTTCTGTTTCGTTAGGGAAAACAAGTGTGTACCAATTTAAACCGACACTATTTTTCGGCGGTTTAGGTGCACCCACTCCTTGCCAGGTGTTGATAGCAATGTGGTGATGATAACCTCCTGTGGACAAAAATGCCGCTTGTGGATAGTAACTGACAACGTTAAAACCAAGCCCTTTTGTGTAAAATTCCTCTGCTTTTTGAAGATCACCTACGTGAAGATGAATATGACCCATGACTGTCCCAGAAGGAAGGCCGTTCCATTCCGCATCACTTTCCGCAAGAATCCCTTCTGCATCCAGTTGTTCGGTAGCCATCTCCACTAAATTATTTTTCCATGTCCACTCTGTAGAAGGGCGGTCCCGGTAGACTTCGATTCCATTTCCGTCGGGATCATTAAGGTACAACGCCTCACTCACATAATGGTCCGCTGCCCCTAGAGGATAACCCGTCTGAAGCAAGTGCCGTAAAAAGACAGATAAATCAGCTCGTGATGGCAGCAAAATCGCAAAATGATATAAACCAGACATTTTCCCTTCCTTTGGAATCACATCAGCAGGCTGTTCAAGTGTTAATAGCGGTGTTTTCCCATCCGTCGTTAAGACCGCTTTACCTTCTGTTTGCTCCAAAACTTGGAAACCCATGATATTTTGATAAAAGGTTACTGCATTATCTAGGTTTTTAACTTTAATATTTACCTCTCCGACATATATACTTGGTTTTTGATGAAAATTCTCCATTTTATTCAATTCCCCCCACTGTATTTTTTAGAAGTTGTTTTTTATTATTCCTAATTCTAATATGGATTTTATCTCTTCATTCATTCATACACTGACAATTTTCTATAAAAACGGAGGAAAATTCCTGGTGTTTATCTCCAATTATAGTGTACCTTACATTTATCTTGAATTCAAGTATTTTAAATTTAAAATATTTTTAATAACTACACACAGTCTTTACACTCTTTTTACAGTAGGTTAAGAAAAAATCCATTTTTTCCTAATATAATGAAGTAACAAAATCATTGGAGGGATTGGATGAAGGTAACTGTTGCTGGAGCGGGATATGTAGGATTAGTCACTAGTGCTTGTTTAGCTGAATTAGGGCATCAAGTGACGTGCATTGACATTCAAAAAGAGAAAATTAACATGCTCCAATGCGGCCGTTCACCTATTTATGAGCCGGGATTAGAGGCTCTTTTAGAAAAAAATCTGTGTAACAAGCAGCTGCATTTTACCACGTCTCCTCATCAGGCCTATTCAGGAGCTGATATTATTTTCATTGCAGTCGGGACACCCGAAAACCATGATGGTTCAGCAGATCTGAAATACATACATGTGGTTTCCCATACAATCGCTCATTACATCGAGCAGGATGTGATTGTTTGTACAAAAAGCACGGTTCCAGTAGGTACAAATGAGCTTATTCAACAAATTATTGAAAGCAGAAAACCTCCTAACCTCCAAGTAGAAGTGGTAGCCAATCCAGAATTTCTTCGCGAGGGTTCTGCGATTCATGATTTTTTCCATGGAGACCGAATTGTGATTGGCACCAATCATCCTGAAGCGGCAGCTTTTATGGAGCAATTTTATCTGCCATTGAAAATTCCGATTATGAAAACAGACATCAGAAGTGCTGAAATGATTAAATACGCTGCCAATGCCTTTTTAGCAACAAAAATTAGTTTTATCAATGAAATGGCCAACATTTGCAAAAATGTCGGGGCCAACATTGAAGAAGTAGCTTATGGGATCGGTCAAGATAAACGGATTGGCCATCACTTTCTTAAAGCAGGAATTGGATATGGAGGCTCTTGTTTTCCAAAGGACACAAAAGCACTTGTTCAGCTTAGCGGGGATTTCAAGCAACGTTATGAATTGCTTGAGGCAGTCATTAACGTTAATAACCGTCAACAATCGCTGCCTGTTTTGAAAGCGAAAGAAACGATTGGTTCGTTACAAGGGAAAAAAATCGCTTTACTCGGGTTAGCGTTTAAAGCAGATACAGATGATGTTCGTGAGTCAGCCGCTATAACGATTGTAAAAGAATTGCTTGAGGCAGGAGCCGTTGTCACTGCCTATGACCCTATTGCCATCCCAAATGCCAGAAGGATAATAGGAAACGCCATTGAGTACACCGAAGAAATTCGGCAGGCACTCCTAAATGCTGACCTTGCCCTCATAGCCACAGACTGGGACCAAATCAAGCATCTCCCATTGGAGGTATATCTGACCCAAATGAAGGACCCGATTGTGATTGATGGACGAAATTGTTATCCACTTCAAGAGATTGGGCAGTATCCGATCATTTATCGATCAGTAGGAAGACCTGACCTTCCAAAAGTAAATGATACGTTTGAATGAAAAATTTCTAAAAGGGATGCGATCATGATGAGATGGATCCATGCATTTTATGGCTTCGAATGCCGAGTGTTGCTACAGGTAAACCGCCATTTTGATAAAAAACTGTTAAATCTTTTTTTCCGTACAGTCACACATCTTGGAGGAGCTGATATTACCATAGCAGCCACTTTTCTCCTTATACTCGTATCAACAGGTGAGCCCAAACTGACAGCGATCGCCAGTGCTCTCGCGCTAACAGCCAGTCATATTCCTGTCCATATTATAAAGCAGTTGTTTCCACGAAAAAGACCTTATTTGATGATAGAAAAAACAAAGTTCCCTGATAACCCATTACAAGATCATTCTTTCCCATCGGGTCATACAACGGCAATCCTTTCCGTTGTGACCCCCTATGTCTTATTCAACCCGCAACTGGCATTTGTTCTCATTCCATTAGGGTTTTGTGTGGGAATATCCAGAATTTACTTAGGGCTTCATTATCCTTCAGATGTCCTTGCTGGAGGACTCCTTGGTACCATTACTGGCATTGTATGCTTTTGTTTGTTATGTCTGTAAGAGATTTGGTTAGGAGGGATTATATGCGGATTGCTATTTTCACTGATACCTTTTATCCTGACATCAACGGGGTTGCCCGAACACTTAAACGATTGACTACTTTTTTGGAAGATCAAAACATTACCTTTAAAATCTTTGCGCCAGATTCTACTTCCAAGGAGTATGTTTCAAGTCATATCCACCGATTTAAGAGCCTTTCTTTTTTCTTGTATCCAGAATGCAGATTGGCTTTTCCAAACCTTCTCGAGATCAAGTCAGAGCTACAAAGCTTCTCACCAGATTTGATTCATGTTGCTACCCCGTTTAATATTGGTATTTGTGGTGTTTATTTTTCAAAAAAATTAAACATACCACTCGTTGCATCGTATCACACCAATTTCGATGATTATCTACAATATTATAACCTTCCATTTCTTTCAAAAGTACACTGGAAATACATGCACTGGTTTCATCGGACATGTAAAAAGATCTTCGTCCCCTCACCCGCAACATTCCAATTATTAAAACAGCATGGATTTACAAATCTTGAGCTTTGGCCAAGAGGTGTGGATTGTCAGTTATTTCATCCACATTATGATAAGTCAGCTGTTAAAGGGCTTTATTGCCCGCAGGGAGGATTTCTGCTTACCTATGTTGGCAGATTAGCACCCGAGAAAGATCTAGAAACACTCCTAGCTGTTGCGAAATCAATGCCCTCAGACATAAATCAAAAAATACAATGGTTAATCATTGGAGACGGTCCATTGCGTGAAGAACTGGAAACCCAAGCTCCAGCTAATATGACCTTTACGGGATACTTAAGCGGGGGAAGATTAGCCGAGGCCTACGCTGCATCAGACCTATTTGTTTTTCCCTCACCCACAGAAACATTTGGAAATGTGGTTCTTGAATCTCTTGCCAGCGGAACACCTGTAATAGGAGCGAAATCCGGTGGTGTTCAGAGTATTATTTCGGTTGGGGAAACAGGACTATTATGTAAGCCCGGTGATGTACAGGAGTTTACGGGGGCCATTCTTCAGCTGTTAACGAATAATCGTTTACGTGAACAAATGGGAGGTGCAGGAAGGAACTATGCCCTAACACAAAGCTGGGACCATATTTTAGAAAACTTAATTTACCAGTACACTAATGTAATAGAAGAACTTAATGAACAAAAATACGCTTAAATAAGTGCTAAAGTTAAAAAGGGTGTCAGGCACCGCAAAAAGACACTGTCCATTCGGCATGGACATTCTTGCGGTGCCTGACACCTTCTATGATTCTTTCTTTTGAAATGGGTGTCTTTGATTATATTAGGCTTCTATGACGTTTGGCTGTTGGTAGACTTGGGTTTCTAACTCTCCTGTTGCTTTGCTTGTTAGGACACCGGCTGTCATGGCTCCGCTGACGTTTAGTGCTGTACGTCCCATGTCAATTAACGGCTCAACGGAGATTAAAAGTCCGACAATTGCCACTGGAAGATTCATGACCGATAATACGATTAAAGCAGCAAAGGTCGCGCCGCCGCCAACACCAGCGACTCCAAATGAACTTATCGCAACTACTAGAATAAGTGTAAAAATAAAGGATATGCTTGTCGGGTCAATTCCAGCAGCAGGAGCGACCATTACTGCTAACATCGCTGGATAAATACCAGCACATCCATTTTGACCAATGGAAAGTCCGAATGACCCGGCAAAGTTTGCAATTCCTTCCGATACCCCAAAATCTTTCGTTTGGGTTTTGATCGTCATTGGCAAAGTTCCCGCGCTTGTACGGGAAGTAAAGGCGAATGTTAAGGTTGGCAGCCCTTTTTTCACATAGTTCACAGGGCTTAGCTTGGCAAATGATAATAGAAGTAAATGAACAATGAACATCAGAATAAGCGCCACATAAGAGGCAACAACAAACTTGCCTAATTTCGCAATCGCTTCATAATCACTCGTCGCTGTTACCTTGGTAATGATGGCCAGAATTCCATATGGTGTGAGACGAAGAATCAGAGTGACAACCCTCATAATGATTGAGTACAAAGTATCAATTATCTTGGCAAAAAAATCTGCATGCTCAGGATCCTTACGCTTTACTCCGAGGTAGGCAATCCCGATAAAGGCTGCAAAGATGACAACCGCAATTGTCGAGGTTGGACGGGCACCGGTTAAATCTTGAAACGGATTACTTGGAATTAATTCGATTATTTGCTGTGGGAGGGTCATGTTTTCAACGCCTGCTACTCGTTCCACTAACTGAGCATTCCGTGCTTTTTCGGCATCACCCTCATTAAGATGAATCCCATCAAGACCGAAGCCCAAAGCGGAACCAATGCCAATGGCCGCAGAAATGGCGGTTGTTCCAAGTAAAATACCGATAACTAAGAAACTGATTTTTCCAATATTTTTAGTCAGCTTTAACTTTGTAAAGGCACCGACAATAGAGATAAATACAAGCGGCATAACGACCATTTGTAAAAGTTTTACGTAACCATACCCTACAATATTAAACCAATCAATTGAACCTGTAGTCACCGCATGTGTTGTTCCGTAGATTAAATGAATAATAAAACCAAATACAATACCTAAACCTAATGCGGTGAACACACGTTTTGAAAACGAAACATGCTTTTTCTGCATGATGAACAACCCTAAAATGAGTAGCAGTAAAATAACTACATTCACAATAATAAGAAAAGTATTCACAATATTCCCCCTTTGCTGATTTATTGAAATTTTAATACATACATTCCTATCAGTCAAGTCGGAATTTCAATTGTTCTGAACACTTTGCCACTTTAACCCATCAAACGTTTGATATGCTATAAATATGACATCATAACTAGTTCTATTCCAAGAAAAAAATGGTGTCAGGCACCGTCCGTGGACAATGTCCACGAGCGGTGCCTGACACCTATACGACTATTCTCAACTTACCAATGGTAGTTTTATTTCGACTAAGGTTCCTTCTTTGATCTTGCTTTTATAGGTAATGCTGCCATGGTGTTGTTTCAGGATTTTATTGCAGATCATAATGCCGAGTCCTGTTCCCTTTTCTTTTAAACTATAAAAGGGCTCACCTAAACGTGGGAGAAGTTCTTCGGGGATGCCACAGCCTTGATCTTGGATTGAAATAATGCACTCGTCTGCCAAACCTTTTTGGAGGTTAATATGTATGTCCCCGCCCTGCGGCATTGCTTCTATTGCGTTCTTCAAAATATTAAGGAAAACCTGCTTTAATTGATTCTTCTCACCTTTAATAATAAAAGGTGATTCCTCAAACTTTCGTTTAAATTGAATATTGTTCAAAAGGGCCTGAGGAGATAGTAACTCGAGTGTATTTTCAATTAATTCTCTTACATTTGTCCGGTTCAGCTGTACTGCTTGAGGTTTTCCCAATGCTAGAAGTTCACTCGTAATGGCTTCAATCCGCTCTAATTCATTTAGGACTAAATCATTATATTCAATCGAACTATTTTCAGCTTTATAAAGCTGAACAAATCCTTTTATGGTGGTAAGAGGATTACGGATTTCATGGGCCACTCCTGCAGCTAATTCCCCGACTATCGATAGCTTTTCAGATTGTAAAAGAATTTCTTCGGATTTTTTCCGTTCAGAGATATCTCGGCTGATAATCACAATATTCTCGATTGCTTCTGTTTCTCCCCTAACAGGCATGCAGCGGGACTCAAATTCAATCCAGCGGTTGTCCTTGTGCTTTAAACGAAATTCCATCGACTGTGACTCTTTATGTTCAAACATACCCATGATTGTATTTTGAAACTTCGTAATGTCGTCAGGATGAATAAACTTACATAATTCAAACTTTTCCATTTCACAGCATTGGAATCCTAAAACTAGCTCATGCGAAGGAGAGAAATAACTTATCGACTGCTCTTTATCCATAACCATTATGAGATCTGACGTGTTTTCAGCGATGAGGCGGTACTTTGATTCACTTGCTTCCACCATCTTGTACATGTCTGACAACCGATTATTCAATCGATACAGCTTCATATATGACTCAATAAGGAATACACCTATGATTACACCTAACATCACAAACAATAGATATTGAAGATGAAAGAAAGGTTTATCCCTAAATACGTTGAAAATGCTTGGTACAATAATTTCATAGATTAATAGATATGATCCAGATAGAATGACACATTTTTTTACTGAGGTAAGACGTTTTGTATACAAATGGATAAGAGAAAAAACGGACATGATAATGGTCCAGCCGATAATAGCTGGGGCCCATTGACCACTTGATAACAGTCTTGAAGTCAATGCAAATATCCCCGTAATTAATCCAGGCACGGGTCCAAAATAGGAAAAAACCAGAATAACTGGTGCATAGCGGATGTCATAGGAATACCCGTTTTGCTGGAAGGAAAACGATACAAGGATAACGGAAACAATTCCACCATATAATCCGACCCAAAAATGTACATGTTTCAATGGTTTAAGATTGATAAATGAACGGATGACTAACGGCAGACTTACCAATAGTGAAAAAATCGAGAGATTAATAATGTAGTCTAAATGAATCAACTGACTCCCACCCATACTTTGTCTAAATTGCCATATTCTCTCTTATCTTAAACTAGAGTTATTACTATTTCCATAAGGAAAGCATTCTTTTTATTAGTACTGTAGTCCATTTTGGGCGGGAATATTCCAAGAAAAGAACGAACAAAGAGGGAAACTACTTAATGATCAATTGTCCATATTATATGAAAGTTAGCTATTTCCTTATTTAATATCATACAATTTGAACTTCTCATAAAAACTAGTTTTTCCTATTTCCAAAAGCTTGGCAGCATCTAGTTTATTTCCATTTGTAACGACTAGTGCATTTAGAATCGCTTCTTTTTCTACTTTGGCTAGCGTTTCCTTTAATGGAGAGATCGGTAATGAATTTCTTTCCGTAGGATTATTCATAATAGTATTTGTTTCGTTTACGTGGTTACTCACAAATTCTTGGTCTCGTAAATATAGCGGCAGGTGGTATACTTCAATCGTTTTACCGTCTAATACATTGATAGCCCTCTCAAGCACATTCTCAAGCTCCCGAATGTTTCCTGGCCATGAATGCTGCATAAGTCTTTGTTTTACCTCCGAAGACAGTTCGATTCCTTTTCGGAAAAATTTACCTTCCATCTTTTTCAATAGGGTCATGGAGATTAACGGAATGTCCTCTTTTCGTTTTCTAAGAGGAGGAATCTCTATTTTTATCACATTTAATCGATAATATAAATCCTGACGAAACCTACCTTCTTCGACCATCTTCTCTAAATCCCGATGTGTCGCCGCAATAATTCGTACATCAACAGGAATGGACTTTTGTCCACCGACTCGCTGTACTTCTTTTTCCTGTAATACTCTTAACAGTTTACTTTGCATCGAGAGTGGCATGTCACCTATTTCGTCAAGAAATAGTGATCCATTATTAGCAATTTCAAACTGCCCCTTTTTTCCTCCCTTTTTCGCACCTGTAAACGCTCCATCATCATATCCGAACAATTCTGATTCTAACAAATGCTCTGGAATCGAGGCACAGTTGATTGCAACAAATGGCAGGGATGCCCGCAGGCTGTTGTTGTGGATGGCATGGGCAAACAATTCCTTTCCAGTGCCTGATTCTCCTATTAATAAAACGGAGGAATTACTGGCAGAAATTCTTTCAGCTAGTTTTTTCACAGCAGCAAATGTTGTACTATCCCCAATTAAATCATGAAAATGATACTTACTTTTTAACTCTTTTTCTACTTTTGTTTTATAATATTTTAGTTCTTCAACCAGGTTCTGAATCTTACTTTTATACATCCGCCATTCCGCAGGACTGCGAAACATAACCGTACCCAAAGCTCCTACTATTTCTCCATCAACAATAAGCGGATAACGGTTTGCAATCATTTCACTTCCGTTTATCGGGTGAATGGCTGCCAGCTCTTTTTTACCTGTTTGGGCGACAATGTGCATACGCGAATTTTCAATAACATCTTGAACAGGGCGGTTGATGGCCTTTTCAACGGTTGTTCCTAAAAACTCACAATAAGCTTCATTTATATAGAGAATAATACCGTCACGATCGACCACAACGATTCGTTCTGCTAGAAGATTGATAATTTGCTCATTCCAATTATGTGGAATCGCTTCCATTCCTAGGTTCATCTTTTCACACCCTTGCCGGATTTAATAAATCAATTATATCAAAAAGAGGATTGGCTATTGCCCACATTGGGACTATTTTTCCAGAATAATAGAATCCTATTCCTTAAACGAATAGGATTCTAAAATTACTATTATTGGGCTGTGTATCCGCCATCTAAAATAACTGCTTGACCGGTGACTCCTCTTCCTTTATCACTCGCTAAAAAGACTGCATAGTCAGCAATTTCCGTTACGGATAATAGCCTTCTTTGGGGTACTAACGGGAAGAGTACTTCTTCAATAACACAATCCAAGCTTACATTTCTTGTTCTTGCTAAATCTCCTAGCTGGTTTCTTACGAGTGGCGTATCAACGTAACCAGGGCATAGGGCATTTACCGTGATTCCGTGAGCAGCCCCTTCTAATGCAGCAACCTTTGTCAAACCAATTACACCATGCTTTGCACTATTGTAGGCAGCCTTTCCCGCAAACCCGATAACCCCATTAATGGAAGCCATATTAATTACCCGACCAAATCCCTGTTCTTTCATCATCGGAAATACATTTTTGATCCCTATAAACGGTGCGGTTAACATGATTTTTACTAATAATTCGAATTTTTCCGTAGGAAATTCCTCAATGGGCGAAACATATTGCATCCCTGCATTATTAACTAAAATATCAAGGCTTCCAAATGTTTTGTAAGCTAGCTGAAGACTATTTTTGTAAGCTTCCTCATTGGTAACATCACAGGGAGCAGACAGTGCTTCAAACCCTTGGTCATTTAATTCAGACGCTACCTGTTTGCTTTTTTCAGCATTTAAATCTGAAATAACCACTTTCGCGCCTTCCTGTGCAAATGTTTTTGCAATTTCCAATCCAATCCCACTTGCAGAACCTGTAATAAATGCTGTTTTTCCTTCTAATGACTTATTCATACGAGATCCTCCTTTAATGACTAACGATCAATTTTGCTGCTTTTAAATTATTCCAAAGACAGAGTAGAGAGCAATGATGAAGAAAACGGCTATAGTTTTAATAACCGTAATAGCGAAAATGTCGCGGTACGATTGTTTGTGTGTTAATCCAGTAACAGCAAGCAAGGTAATAACGGCTCCGTTATGCGGAAGAGTATCCATTCCGCCTGATGCCATGGCAACCACGCGGTGCATCACCTCTGGCTCAATATTAGCCGCTGCAATTGCCTGGTTGTATTTATCTGCCATCGCACCTAACGCAATCCCCATTCCTCCAGATGCCGACCCAGTAATACCTGCAAGTGAACTAGTGGTAACGGCACCATTAACAAGCGGATTCGTAAAGGTGCTAGAGATGCCGTCACTGATTTTCGCAAATCCCGGAAGCGAGGAAATAATGCCGCCAAAACCGTATTCAGCTCCTGTATTCATGGTGGCGAGCAGTGCTCCGGCAATACTTAAGTTTAGTCCTTCTTTAAAATTCACGGTTACACGTTTCCAATCAAAGGCAAGTGCCGAGATAATCCCGACAACTAACGCCATCTCAATGGCCCAGATGGCCGCAACCGCGGGCACATCTACTGTATACGCTTTCAAACCAATAGCAGAAAAATCAAAGCCATTCGGATACCATTTTGGTATGTAGGTAATGAATAGTTTATTTGTAACCCCGACAAGCACCAGCGGGACAAACGCCATAATTTGTTTTAAAACAGATTGACTTGAGGTTAAATCAGGAGCAGGTGCTTCTTTTTCTTCAGAAGCGGCCAAATTCAAAGCAGCCGCGGTTTCTGTACCGAAACCATAGTAGCCTTCCCCTGCTTTTGCTGCCTTTTTCCTTCTCGTCTCTAGGTATAGAAGACCAAGGCCTAAGACAAAAATTGCACCGATAATTCCTAGTGTTGGAGCCGCATAAATATCAGTTTTAAAGAATGCGATGGGAATAACATTTTGAATTTGAGGCGTTCCCGGCAAAGCATCCATCGTGAATGTGAAGGCACCAAGTGCGATGGTACCTGGAATAAGGCGTTTCGGTATATTTGCTTCCCTAAACATTTGAGCCGCAAATGGATAAATAGCAAAAACTGCAACGAATAAACTTACACCGCTATATGTTAAAATGGCACCCAATAATACAATAGTCAACATGGCTCGTTTCGCACCGAGCAAACGAACGATGGTCTTAGCAATTGATTCGGCAATCCCTGACATTTCAACGACTTTCCCAAAAATGGCTCCTAATAAGAAGACTGGGAAATAGGATTTAATAAACCCGACCATTTTTTCCATGAATACACCTGAGAAGAACGGTAAAACATGGCTTGGGTCAATAAGTAAAACAGCTAAAAGTGCACAGATCGGAGCAAATAAGATAACAGAAAAACCTCGATAGGCGACAAACATTAACAGCCCAAGCGATAATAGAATAATAAGTAATTGCATTTAAATCCCCCTTTTTCATTTTTTGTAAAGTGACCTGAATAAGCACCATGGGTAAGCGTTTACAACAAGAAACTCACCTTATATTTAAATGCAAGTTTTATGCCAAAATTAATATCTTTTCTAAAAAGTATAAATATTTCTTCTATTCCACAAAGAAAATACCTATTTCTAAGTTTATTACTATTTATAAATTAAAAACTAGTACATAATTTTTAAATTACTTTTCCGATTTTCCGGAAAATAATTGGTGCGTAATTCCGCGATAAAGGAATTTTCCGTTTTCGCGGAATCGACTTGATGTAAAAATTATCCTATCACCTGAGAAGGAATCCCTTCTATTTTTCCTTTTCCACAATTGTCGCAATCCCTTGACCGCCCCCAATACATAGGGCAGCCAGACCATAACGGGAATCCCTGCGTTTCATTTCATGCAGCAAGGTGACAAGCACGCGCGCCCCGCTAGCCCCTATCGGGTGACCTAATGCAATCGCACCGCCATTTACATTAAGCTTTTCATTTGGAATCTGCAGTTCACGTCCAACTGCCAACGACTGTGCAGCAAATGCTTCGTTTGCCTCAACTAAGTCCATCTCTTCCATTGAAAGTCCTGCTTTTTCTAATGCCTTTTTAGTTGCAGGCACAGGCCCAATGCCCATCATTTTTGGGTCAACTCCAGCGGTGCCATTACCACGGATAACAGCCATTGGTTTGATGGCAAGTTCGACTGCTTTTTCCCTGCTCATTAGGACTAATGCGGCCGCTCCATCATTAATACCAGAAGCATTTCCTGCTGTAACGGTCCCTTCTTTTATAAAAGCGGGCTTTAGTTTTGCAAGCTTTTCCGCGGTTACCCCGGTACGTGGAAATTCATCCGTATCAAAGCGAATCGGCTCACCCTTACGTTGCGGAATTATCACAGGAACGACCTCATCCTTGAATTTCCCTTCTCTGATTGCGATATCAGCCTTTTGTTGGCTCCAGGCAGAAAATTCGTCTTGTTCTTCTCGGCTTAAGTCATATTGAGACGCAATGTTTTCCGCCGTAACACCCATATGATAAGAATTCAAGGCACATTGCAAACCATCATGAATCATACTGTCGATGATTTTACCATCCCCCATACGATACCCTGTACGACCATTCGTCAAAAGGTAAGGTGCTAAACTCATATTTTCCATTCCGCCGGCTACAACAATTTCAGCTTCCCCAGTTTGGATGGCCTGAGTAGCAAGATGTACGGCCTTTAGTCCAGATCCGCAAAGTTTAT
>Ga0213824_1001476_pt1 | contig 13532 bp, 11 predicted proteins | sample MC6MC0906MG_FD_179892 | JGI IMG/M metagenome (GOLD analysis project Ga0213824, IMG submission 179892) | Enriched soil aggregate microbial communities from Iowa State University, Ames, United States - MC6-MC0906-MG | ecosystem: Environmental > Terrestrial > Soil > Unclassified | place: USA: Iowa...
ACCGGTGCAGAACTACCAGCAGCGCATCCGCAGCATGATCGCCAACAAGTCGCAGAAAGCCAGCGGCGGCGACCTGGCCCGCGAGTGCGTCAACGCGACCCTGTCGGGTATCGAGCGCCTGGGGCTGGAGCTGGATGATGTGGCGTTTGAAAAAGCCGTCGACCTGGTGGTCAACGCCGATAACATCTACGTGGTCGGTGTGCGCCGTTCGTTCGCGGTGGCCGATTACCTGGTCTACAACCTGCAGCACACCAACAAGCGTATTCACCTGATCTCCGGCCTGGGCGGCAGCTATCGCGAGCAGATGCGCAGCGTGCGTGCCAATGACCTGGTGATCGCCATCAGCTTCACGCCCTACGGCAAAGAGACCCAGCACTGCCTGCGGATCGCCCAGCACCATCAGGCCAAGACCCTGATCATCACCGACAGCAACCTGTCGCCCCTGGCCAAGCGGGCCAACGCGGTGCTGTTGGTGAATGAAGGCTCGTCGTTTGCCTTCCGCTCGTTGAGCGCCACCTTGTGCCTGTGCCAGGCGTTGTTTATTGCCGTGGCGTATCGGTTGGAGTTGAAGGTGGATGAGATTCACGAGCAGGTCGGGTTTGATGACTGACCGGCAGTAATTGGGCTAGCGCACGCCCGTGAAAGCGGATCTGCGCCAGGGTCAACGCGGTATAGCCGATGATGACCGCCGGCGGCAGGATCGCCTCGACGCAGAACGTGCCCAGGGGCTGTAACGCCAGCCCGACGGCAGCAGCACGGGAACAGAACTCGCCCTCCTCGACACCGCTCGGCAACCACAACACAAAATGCAATCCGGCCTGCTGCCCACTGATCGTACAGTGCGACCCAAGGCAGTCGAGCAACACATCGCGCCGCGCCTGATAGGCCTGGCGCGAAGCCCGCAAGTGGCGCACGAAAGCGCCGCTGCCGAGAAACTCCAGCAACCCCAACTGATCACTGGCGCCCACCGACTGCCCGGTGAGTTGCAGGGTGCGCAGCAAGGCCGGGCGCAGTGCCTTGGGCACCACCATGAAGCCGACGCGCAAACCGGGGAACAGGTTTTTGTTGAAGCTGCCGCAGTAGATCACGCGGTCATGGGCGTCCAGGGATTTGAGCGCCGCCAGCGGTGCGCTGTGGTAGTTGTATTCGCTGTCGTAGTCGTCTTCCACCACCCAGGCTTCGGCGCGGGCAGCCCAGTCCAGCAGCGCCAGGCGTCGCGACACCGACAGGGTCATGCCCAGCGGTGCCTGGTGGGCCGGGGTGACGTAGGCCAGGCGAGCCGTGTCGGGGAGTTGCGCGGTATCCAGCCCTTCGGCCGTGACCGCAATCGCCTGGACCTGCGCCCCCGCCAGCCCGAACAAACGGCGCGCCGGTGGATAGCCTGGGTCTTCGACGCAGGCCGTGTCACCGGGCTTGAGCAGCGTACGCGCGATCAGGTCAAGGGCGTGGCGAATGCCGCTGGTGACGATCACTTCATCCGCCTCGCAGTGCATGCCGCGATAGCTGCGCAAGTAGTCGGCGATGTGCGCACGCAGTTCCGGCAGCCCGGCGGGATGGCCCGCTTCCAGCACCCCCGGCCCTGCCGATAGCAGTCCCCGGGAAATACAGCGTGCCCAGGCCTTCAGATCAAACAGGCTGGCGTCCGGGCGCCGCGCGACAAAAGGCACATGGCTCTGCACGCCGGCGTCCGGGCGATCGACGACCACTTCGCGACGCGGCATGGCGCGGGGCGCGGGTGCCGCAATGAATTGCTCGGGGATCACCGCACACACCCGCGTACCGGAGCCGGCCACGCGCTGCACATAGCCCTCGCTGTGCAGGCGGTCGAATGCCGCCTCCAGGGTGCCACGGGATAATTGCCAGCGTTCGGCGAGGCTACGGGTGGACGGCAAGCGACTGCCCGCCGGCAGCTGTCGGTTCAGGATCGCTGCACGCAGGGCCTCGTAGGCACCCTGCTGCTTTCCCATGTCCAAGCTGTCGGGGCGCGGCAGGTCCAGGGCGGAAGGGGTTTTTCCTCGGCTCATAGTGGTCCAATCATTTTTGCCACAAGCGGCCCTGAGGATTAAACCACAAAGCCGCTAGAGTCCGGGCTCTACTCCTTGCACAGAAGCCTCCCATGACGCAACGCGCCCTCTCCCCGTGGTTCTGGCTGATACTGCTGACGGTGCTGATCGGCCTGCCACGTATCACCCTGGACATGCACCTGCCTGCCCTGCCCGCCATGGCCGACTACTTCCAGACCAGCGACAGCCAGTTGCAACTGACCCTCACGCTGTACACCTTCGGTTCGGCGATCTCCCTGCTGATCAGCGGCCCGTTGACCGACCGTTTCGGCCGCCGTCCCATATTGCTGGCGGGACTGTTTCTGTACGTGCTGGCTACCGTGGCCTGCGCCCTCGCCGACAGCATCGCCGTGCTGATCATCGCGCGCCTGTTCCAGGCCCTCGGCGGGTGCTGCACCACGGTGATCGGCCGGGTGATCGTGCGCGACTATTTCGACCGCGATGAACAGGCGCGCCTGCTGGGCCTGATTTCCATGGCCATGGCCGTGTCCCCGATGGCCGCTCCGGTGCTGGGCAGCCTGATGCTGCCCTTCATCGACTGGCGCGGCCTGTTTGTGCTGCTCGGCGTGATCGGCGCAGTGCTCTACGTGGTGGTGTATCGCCGCCTGCCCGAAACCCGCCCGGCCGATGTCGCCGCCGCGCCGCCGGGCAACCTGCTGCGCCTCTACGGCCAGTTACTGCGCGACCGCTATTTCCTGCGCTATTCCCTGGCGATCGGCTGCGTGTACAGCACCTATTTCCCGTTTATCAGTGAGTCGTCGGCGCTGCTGCAGCGGGGCTTTCACTTGTCGGCCACGGCCTATGCACTGGTGTTCGCGGCCACCATCAGCGGCTACATGCTCGGCGCGAACCTGTTCCGCAGGCTGGTGCGGCGCTTCGAGCCGGACCGTTTGATCCATGCCGCTATCGGTTTGAACGTGCTGGGCAGTGTGGTACTTGCAGCTGCCACCACCGCCATGCCGGGGCAATGGCTGGCGATCGTGCTGCCGATGGTGGTGATCATGGTGTCGGTGGGGATGGTGATTCCGGCGTGCCAACTGTCGGTGTTGCAGCCGTACGGTGCGATTGCGGGAACCGCATCGGGGTTGTTCTTCTTTACCCAGATGTTCCTCACTGCCGTGAGCAGTTGGGCCACCGGGCTGCTGTCCGACGGTACGTCGCAGCCGCTGGTGATCATGACCGCCGTTGCCAGCGCACTGTTGGTAGCAACCTGGCTGACACTCCACAAACCCAAATGTGGGAGGGAACTTGTCCCCTCCCACATCAGGCCGAGCTGAGCTCGGGATCAGTGCATGAAAATTGCGATCAGGATGATCACCGGGATCGGCACGCCGAGGAACCACAGAAGTAATGAGCGCATGGTGTTCTCCTTGAATTAACGAACGTAGGTTTCGGTTTCGACGTACACCACGGCATCGCGGCGACGGCCACCAAAGGTTGCAGCGAAACTGGCAAAGAAAGCCCCGATCAACAGGGCGACAAAGGTCCACAGCGAGGTATAGGCGGCGACTTTGGCGGCCGTCTCAGCGGCTTGCTTGGCCTTGAGCTTGGCGTCTTCCACCACTTTACGGGCGTCGCCGTAGACTTTGTCGATACGCGCTTCGGCATCGGCCTGGCTGAGGTTGGTGCGCTGGCTGATCAACTGGGCCAGGTAGGCACGGTCTTCAGCGGCGAGTTGGCCGTCGTTGCTCAGGGTGCGGGTAAAAATGCGTGCAACCACGCCATGGGCAGCGTCATCACTGACGGCAACCGGGCGATCGTCACGAAACAGGCTGTCGACGTAGTAGTCAAAATCGCCGCCGTTGACGCCTTTGGCTGCGCTGCCTGTGGCCTGGGTGATACCGCTGGCCGCACCGGCTGCCACGCTGGCACCGGCTTTCACGCCGCCGGTGACGACACTGCTGACCGAACCGACCACCAGCACGGCAGTGATCAGCGTAGCGACGGCCCAGGCCAGGAAACCATGGGCGGTGTCGCGAAAGTACACCTCATCGCCATGCATATTGGCCCACTTCACCCGCAACCGGCCGGCGATGTAACCCCCCAGGCCCGAGGCAACGATCTGGGTAAAGGCCAGCCAGACAATCGTGGAAATGCCAAGCCCCTTGGCGCTGATGCCGCTGTCGGCCCACGGCGACACCGCCGAGAAACCCAGGCCGAAGCCCAGCAATACCAGAATCAGGGATAACGCAGCCGCCGCAGCGGCCCCGGCAAAGATAGCCCCCCAGGAAACCCCGGAGCGCGCGCTCGACTCTTGCAGCGTGGATGACGATGTGATCATTGTTATGGTGCTCCCGGCAGGAAAAATAGTGTTACAAGTCTCAAAAGGGACAGTGCAGGCAGCATGCCAGTCGCGCCGAAAACTAAATCCGTTGTATTTCAACAGGTTAAGTAAATTGAACTTGCCTGAACCATGCAACTTGCAAGAAATGGCTGTTGCAGGCGGGCGTAATGCATTCCCTGTGGGAAGAGATTGCTCCCCGGCCGGTACCCGCCATGAAAGTTGTGTCAGTTTTGCCAACATGAAGTTTTATTTAGGAAGCGTTCAGCCATTTCTTGGCAAAATGCCCCCACTTCTAGTGTGAATCGCTCACCAGGTAATCCTATGACCCGCATTTTGACCATCGAGGATGACGCCGTAACGGCCCGCGAGATCGTCGCCGAGCTGAGTAGCCATGGACTGGACGTAGATTGGGTGGACAACGGCCGCGAAGGCCTGGTCCGCGCCGTGAGTGGTGATTACGATCTGATCACCCTCGACCGCATGCTGCCGGAACTCGACGGCCTGGCCATCGTCACCACCCTGCGCACCATCGGCGTATCGACGCCGATCCTGATGATCAGTGCCCTCTCCGACGTCGACGAGCGCGTGCGCGGCCTGCGCGCCGGCGGTGATGACTACCTGACCAAGCCCTTCGCCTCGGACGAAATGGCCGCCCGCGTCGAAGTGCTGCTGCGCCGCAAAAGCACGGTCAAGGAATTCGAGACGGCCCTGCGCGTGGCCGACCTGGAACTGAACCTGATCAGCCGCGAAGCCAGCCGTGCCGACCAGCCCCTGAGCCTGCTGCCCACCGAATACAAACTGCTGGAATTCCTGATGCGCAACACCGGGCAGATCCTGTCGCGGATGATGATCTTCGAGGAAGTCTGGGGTTATCACTTCGACCCGGGCACCAACCTGATCGACGTGCACATCGGCCGCCTGCGCAAGAAAATCGATCCACCGGGCCTCCCGCCGCTCATCCGCACGGTACGAGGTTCCGGTTATGTCATTGCTGAACCCCTCTAAGGGCTGGCGTTCATCCAGCAGCCGCTTGCTGGCGCTCTACAGTTCGTTGTTCGTGGCCTGGAGCTGCATCCTCATGGGGGTGCTGTATTACGAGGTCTCGGGTTACCTGAGTGACCTGTCGCGCCATTCGCTGATGCAACGCCAGCACCTGTTCCAGCGCTTCGACGGCGAAGAACTGGTGGAAGCGTTGACCACCAGCATGACCTTCGACATGAAGGGCGTGGACGCCTATGGCCTGTTCGATGAGCAGTTCCGCCCCTTGAGCGGGCCGATCCGCGCGATTCCCTCCGACCTGCCGCTGGACGGCAAGATCCACACCCTGGCCAATTGCGTCGACTCCGACGACCCCAAACTGCCCAAGGACAGCTGCGACGCCGTCGCCAGCCATACCGACGACGGCCGCTGGCTGGTACTGGTGCGCGCCAATGGCTCGCTGTTCGGTGTGACGCGGATCATCTGGCATGCCCTGCTGTGGGCGCTGTCCCTGACCATTATCCCCGGCGCCGCCGGCTGGCATCTGTTGCGCCGCCGCCCGCTGCGCCGGATCCGCGGGATCCAGGCCAGCGCTGAAGCCATCGTCGCCGGCGACCTCACCCACCGCTTGCCGCTGTCCAACCGGCGTGACGAACTGGACATGCTCGCGGCCATCGTCAACGCCATGCTCGACCGCATCGAGAAACTGATGAACGAGGTCAAGGGCGTGTGCGACAACATCGCCCACGACCTGCGCACCCCATTGACCCGCCTGCGTGCGCAGCTTTACCGCATCCGCCAGGAGGCCGAGCAGGACTCCCGCTACGCGGTGAAACTGGACGATGCCATCGCCGAGACCGACACCCTGATGGCGCGCTTTCGCGGGCTGCTGCGTATCTCCGAGCTGGAAGACCACCAACGCCGTTCCGGTTTCCTGGTCATGGACCCGCTGCCGCTGCTGCGCGAGTTGCATGACTTCTACCTGCCCCTGGCCGAGGAAGGCGAATTGCAGTTGCGACTCGAAGTCCCCGAGTCCCTGCCATGGATCACCGGCGACCGCGCCCTGTTGTTCGAAGCCCTGGCCAACCTGCTGAGCAACTCCATCAAGTTCTCCCCACCGGGCGGCGCAGTGATCCTGCGGGGGCTCAACGATGCCGGCAGCACGCGCATCGAAGTGCACGACTCCGGGCCCGGCATACCGGCGGCGGAACGCGATGCGGTGTTCCAGCGTTTTTATCGGGTGGATGAAGGCGACCAGCAAGGCGGGTTTGGGTTGGGCCTGTCGATTGTGGCGGCGATCATCAACCTGCATGGGTTCAAGCTGGAAGTGGGCACCAGCGAGCAAGGCGGCGCGCGCCTGGTGCTGGAGTGTCGCCAGCAGCTGATGCCCGAAGCCTGAGTTCACCTCGGTCAATCTGGGAGGGGCTTGCCCCCTCCCACATGAGTCCTGCATTGCCGGGTAGATCGTCTCAGAAGTTGGCGCGCAACGCCTCGACCCCGCCTTTGTACACCCCGGCAAACAGCTCTTCCACCGCCGCCTCCGTGGTACCCGCCGCCGGGGTAAACACACCGGACCACGTCACCTTCGCTGACGACTCCGTCAGCGCCTCAACCTGCAACGTCGCCAGGTAAGCACTCACCGGAAACGGCGACGCTTCAATGGTGTAGCTGTAAGTACGCCCGACGTTATCGAAGGTCTGCAAACGCTCGACGATCACACCGCCGTCGGCGGTCGTCAGATGGCGCACGCGGCCACCTTCACCGGGCTCGCTCTTGGCGATAAACGGCAGCCAATCAGGCAGGCTGTTGAAGCCGCCGACCAATTGCCAGACCTGATCGGCCGACACAGGGATTTCAATTACGCAAGAAGCTGTTGCCACGATAAATACTCCACACAATAAAAAGAATTCAGATCGCCATGCTGTCGACGACACCGCCATCGACCCGCAACGCGGCACCGGTGGTGGCCGAAGACAAGGGTGAAGCAATGTACGCCACCAGGTTCGCCACTTCCTCCACATTCGCCGCACGCTGGATGATCGATGTGGGCCGCGCATTGCGCACAAACACATCGGCCTCGTCCCGCGCACTGCGGCCGGACTGGGCGGTGGCGTCCTTGAGCATCTGCTCCAGGCCGTCGGTAAACGTCGGGCCTGGCAGCACAGCATTCACCGTCACCCCCGTGCCCGCGAGGCGCTTGGCCAGGCCATGGGACACCGCCAGGTTGGCGCTTTTGGTCACGCCGTAGTTGATCATGTCCGCCGGTGTCGCCACGCCGGACTCCGATGACAGGAAAATCACTCGGCCCCAACCCTGCCCGACCATGCCCGGCACGTAATGCCGCGCCAGGCGCACGCCGGAGATCACATTGACCTCATAGAAGCGCGTCCACTCGCTGTCCGGGGCGTCGAAGAAATCCACAGCGTTGAAGATGCCCAGGTTGTTGACCAGGATGTCGGCGTGAGGTTCGGCGGCGAACAGCTTTTCGGCGCCTTCGGCCGTGCCAAGATCCGCCACCAACCCGCGCAGGTCCGCGCCCGGCACCGCCTGGCGAATGCTCGCCAGCGCATCGTCGACCTTGCCGGCTTCACGCCCGATCACCACCACGGTAGCGCCGGACTGCGCGAGGGCCTGGCTGATGCCCAGGCCGATGCCGGCGGTGCTGCCGGTGACGATGGCTACTTTTCCACTTACATCAATTTTCATCATGAACTCCTGGATTCAACGTGGCAGTGGTGCACGGTCCGAAATCAAGCGGGCATCGCGCAGGGCCTGCCAGAAGGCAGTAGGGATTTTTTCTGACAATGCCGCGACGTCTTCGGCAATCCGCCCCGGGCGACTGGCTCCCGGAATTACAGCAGCCACGGCGGGATGTGCCAGGGAAAATTGCAGCGCCGCCGCTTTCACGCTCACGCCGAATGCCCGGGCAATCGTCTTGATCTGCTCGACCTGGCTGATGATCGCCGGGCTGGCTTGCTGGTATTCGAAGTGCGCGCCACCGGCCAGGACGCCCGAACTGTAAGGGCCACCGACGACGATCTCGACGTTCTGCGCCAGGGCGGCGTCCATCAGGCGTTGCAGGGCACGCTCGTGGTCCAGCAGGGTGTAGCGGCCGGCCAGCAGGAAGCCATCGGGTTGCGCCTCGCTCAGGTCCAGGGTCAGCTCACACGGCTCGACGCGGTTCACGCCCAGGCCCCAGGCCTTGATCACGCCCTCTTCACGCAGGCGGGTGAGCACTTTGAACGCGCCGGTACGAGCCTGGTTGAAGTATTCCAGCCACTGGTCGCCGTAGAAGTCCTGGGCAATGTCGTGAATCCACACGATGTCCAGGCGATCGGTTTGCAGGCGGTTCAGGCTGTCTTCAATCGAGCGCAGGGTGGCCTCGGCGCTGTAGTCGTTGAGCATTTTGTTCGGGCGACCGTGTTCGAACACGCCGCTTTTTTCGCCAAGGTCGCGGGCGCTGTCTTCAACTTCGTCGAGGATCAGCCGGCCGACCTTGGTGCTCAATACGTAATCATCACGGTTGTATTTCGACAGGGCCTGGCCCAGGCGAATTTCCGCGAGACCCGAGCCGTAGAACGGCGCGGTGTCGAAGTAACGCACGCCGTGGTTCCAGGCAGCCGCTACGGTGGCCTGGGCTTCCTCCTCGGGAATGGCGCGAAACATATTGCCCAGCGGTGCGGTGCCAAAGCCGAGTTGGCCTGGGAGTTTGTCTTTCAAGCTCATGATGGATCCTCAATCGGGTTCTGGGTCGCTGTGACCGTTGAGCAGATCCTAGATTGCACGGATCAGACCGTCCAAGACATACTGCGACGAACTTGAGTCCTTGAAGGTCTTACATGATCGATCTACGCCAACTGCGCTACTTCGAAGTGGTCGCCGAAGAAGAACACGTCGGCCGCGCCGCCGAGCGCCTGCACATCTCCCAGTCGCCCCTGAGCCGGCAGATCGCCCAGCTCGAAGAACGCCTGGGCCTGACCCTGTTCGAGCGCAGCCAGCAACGCATCCGCCTGACCCGTGATGGCCAGACCTTTCTCGCCGAAACCAAGGCGCTTTTGACCCATGCCAATCGCCTGGAGTCATTGGGCAAACGCCTGGGACGAGGCGAAGAAGGCGGCCTATGCATCGGCTACATCGAAAACGCCATGCATGCCGGTGTGTTGCCCAACGCCCTGCGCGTGCTGCGCGACGACCGGCCCACCGTGCATATCAAGCTGTATAACTTGCCCTCCCTGGAACAACTGGAAGGCCTGCGCCAACGCAGCCTGGACATCGCCCTGGTGGGCGAGCCCCCGGCAACCGACGACCCGGACTTGACCGCCCTGCAAGTGCTGGACGACCCGATGCTGCTGGCCTTGCCCGAGCATCATCCCCTCGCCCCAAAAAAACACTTGCTGCCCGAACACCTGGCCGAGCAGCAATGGATCGGCGTGCAACGTAAACCCGGCGCCAACCCCGCCGATGACTTTGTCGCCGCCTGCATCCGCGCCGGTTTCACCCCGCAGATCCCCATGGAAGCCAGTGAGCCGTTTACCGCATTGGGGCTGGTGGCGTCCGGGTTGGGCGTGGCTATGGTGCAAAAGGGCTTGAGCCGCAACGCACCGCCCGGTGTGGTGTTGCGGGAGTTGCCGTGGTTGAACTACACCACACCGCTGTGGGCGGCGTGGCATCGGGTCAACTTGCGGCCGTTGGTAGAAACCTTCCGCAAGGTACTCACCGAACCCAAGGGCTGATGGAGCTCAAAAATGTGGGAGCGTGGTGTATCAAGTAGATCTTAGTCGGCTAAACCAACTCCCGCAGGCGATACCACAACATCCCCAACGCCAACAGCGGCGACCGCAGCGCCTTGCCGCCCGGAAAGGTCATGTGTGGCACCTGGCTGAAAATATCCAGCCCCTTGCTGTGACCCGCATGAATACCTTCAGCCAGCAGCCGCGCACACCAGTGCGTCACGTTCAGCCCATGCCCGGAATACCCCTGGGCATAGAACACATTCGGGTACTGCTTCAACCGCCCAACCTGGGGAAACCGATTGGCAGTGATGCCAATCCTGCCGCCCCACTGGAACTCAATCGCAGTATTGGCCAATTGCGGAAACACCTTGAGCATTTTCGGCTGCATATAGGCCGCGATGTCTGCCGGATCGCGTCCGGAGTAATGGCAGGCGCCGCCGAACAACAGGCGTCGGTCAGCGGACAGCCGGTAATAATCCAGGCCGACTTTCTGGTCGCACAACGCCAGGTTTTGCGGGATCAACTGGTTGGCCATATCTTCCGATAAAGGCTCGGTGGCGATGATGTAGCTGCCGGCCGGAAGTACCTTGCCGCTCAAACGCGGTTCCAGTTCTTCCAGATGGGCATTGCACGCCAGCACCAGGTTGGCAGCGCGCACCGTGCCACCTGCGCAACGCACTTGCACGGTGTCGCCATGGATCAATTCCAGCACTTCGGTGTGCTCGAAAATCCGCACCCCGAGGCACTCGGCAAACTGCGCTTCACCTAACACCAGATTCAGTGGGTGCAAGTGGCCGGAGCCCATGTCGACCAGGCCACCGGCATACACCGTCGAACCCACGATCTGTCGCATATCCTGCGGGCCAACCAGGCGCGTTTCGTGGGCATACCCCATGGCCGCCAGATGCTCCTGCTCGCCGTTGAACGCCGCGAACTGCGCTGGCGTATTCGCCAACTCGCAAAAACCCCAGCGCAAGTCGCAGTCGATCCCATGCTCGCGAATGCGCTCGCCCACCAGGGCCACCGACTCGATCCCGGCCCGTTCCAGGTAACGCACGCCCTCCTCGCCCACGTACTTGGCGAACCCCGACACATCGTGGCCGATCCCGCGAATCAACTGCCCGCCGTTGCGCCCGCTGGCGCCCCAGCCGATACGCCGGGCCTCCAGCAGGATCACCGAGAGCCCGCGTTGGGCCAGTTCGATAGCGGTGTTGACCCCGGTAAAACCAGCGCCGATCACACAGACATCGGCGCTCAGGTCGGCGCCCAGTGCCGGGCGCTCCGGCATGGCATTCGCCGACGCAAGGTAGTAGGAGCGGGCGTGGTCGCTGGATAGGGTCATTTGTTGGTCTTCACTTTGCTCCAGACGCGCGTCATCAGGCGCATGGTGGCCGGGGTCGGCGTGGTGGAAATATAGAGTTTGTCGAGCACGGCCTGGGACGGGTACACCTCGGGGTTGTTCACCAGTTCAGGGTCCATGAAGGCCTTGGCGGCCGGGTTGGCATTGGCATAGCCGACCGAGGCGCTGACCTTGGCGATCACTTCAGGGTCGAGCAGGTAGTTAATGAAGGCATGGGCCTCTTTCGGGTGACTCGCATCGGCCGGGATCGCCAGCAGGTCGAACCACAGGTTGGAGCCTTCCTTGGGAATCGAGTAGGCGATATTCACGCCGTTCTTGGCTTCCTTGGCGCGGTTGGCCGCCTGGAACACATCGCCGGAATAGCCGAACGCCACGCAGATATCGCCGTTGGCCAGGTCCGAAATGTACTTGGAGGAATGGAAGTAGGTGATGTACGGCCGCAGCGTCAGCAGCTTGGCCTCGGCCTGCTGATAGTCCTCGGCATTCTCGCTGCGCGGGTCCTTGCCCATGTAGTTGAGGATCGCCGGGAACAACTCATCCGCCGAGTCGAGGAAGGCCACGCCGCACTGGTTGAGCTTCTTGAGATTCTCCGGTTCGAACAGCACCGCCCAGGAATCGATATGGTCGATACCCAAGACCTGCTTGACCTTGTCGACGTTGTAGCCGATGCCGTTGGTACCCCACAGGTACGGCACCGAGTGCGCATTGCCCGGGTCGTTTTTCTCCAGCAGCTTGAGCAGCTTGGGGTCGAGGTTCTTGAAGTTGGGCAACTGCGAACGGTCGAGCTTGAGGAATGCGCCGGCCTTTACCTGGCGCGCCAGGAAGTGGTTGGACGGCACCACCACGTCATAGCCGGTGCGACCGGCGAGCAACTTGCCCTCCAGGGTTTCGTTGGAGTCGAACACGTCGTAGATCACCTTGATCCCCGTCTTGGCCTGGAAATCGGCCAAGGTGGTCTCGCCAATATAGTCGGTCCAGTTGTAGACGCTCACCGTCGGCGCAGCTTGGCCGGCACCGCTGAACGCGGCCACCAGGGCCAGCGAAAGAAGCTTGTTCACAAGACGCATATCGACACCTCTTTTGTGTTTTTTAGACGCTCAACAGCAGGAACTCACGCTCCCAGGAACTGATCACCCGCTTGAAATTCTCGTGCTCGGCGCGCTTGACCGCGACGTAGCCACGCACGAACTTGTCGCCCAGGTACTGCTTGACGGTGTCGCAGTCCTCCATCCGCGCCAGGGCGTCTTCGAGGGTGAACGGCAGGCGCAGGTTACGGCGCTCATAGGCGCGGCCTTCTACCGGGGCGCTGGGTTCGATCTGTTCGATCATCCCCAGGTAGCCACACAGCAGGCTGGCGGCAATGGCCAGGTAGGGATTGGCATCGGCGCCCGGCAGGCGGTTTTCCACGCGCATCGCATCCGGGCTCGAGGTGGGCACGCGCAGGCCGACGGTACGGTTTTCTTCGCCCCACTCCACATTGACCGGCGCCGAGGTGTCCGGCAGGAAGCGGCGGAACGAATTCACGTTGGGCGCGAACATCGGCAACAGCTTGGGGATGTACTTCTGCAGGCCGCCGATATGGTGCAGGAACAGCGGGCTCATGTTGCCGTCGGCGTCGACGAACACCGGCTTGCCCGTGGCGATCTCCACCACGCTCTGGTGCAGGTGCATGGCGCTGCCGGGCTCGTCGGCCACCGGCTTGGCCATGAAGGTGGCGGCCACGTTGTGCTTGAGCGCAGCTTCGCGCAGGGTGCGCTTGAACACGGTGATCTGGTCGGCCAGGTCGAGGGCATCGCCGTGGCGGAAGTTGATTTCCATCTGCGCCGGGCCGTCTTCATGGATCAGCGTATCGAGGTCCAGGCCCTGGGCTTCGCACCAGTCGTAGACGTCTTCGAACAGCGGGTCGAACTCGTTGGCCGCATCGATGGAGAACGACTGGCGCCCGGTTTCGGCACGGCCGGACCGGCCGATAGGGGTTTTCAGCGGCAGGTCCGGGTCTTCGCAGCGCTGGGTCAGGTAGAACTCCATTTCCGGCGCGACAATCGGCTGCCAGCCCTGGTCGGTGTAGAGCTGCAGGACTTTCTTCAGCACATTGCGCGGCGACAGTTCGATGG
>Ga0213824_1001477_pt1 | contig 13529 bp, 6 predicted proteins | sample MC6MC0906MG_FD_179892 | JGI IMG/M metagenome (GOLD analysis project Ga0213824, IMG submission 179892) | Enriched soil aggregate microbial communities from Iowa State University, Ames, United States - MC6-MC0906-MG | ecosystem: Environmental > Terrestrial > Soil > Unclassified | place: USA: Iowa...
TCCGCCGAAGTCGGCACCGACATCCTCAAGGCCCTGGCCGAGTTGTCGCCGTCCACTTCGTTGTCGCGACTGGCCGAACATGTGCAAATGCCGGCGAGCAAGGTTCATCGCTATCTGCAGGCGTTGATCGCTTCAGGATTTGCCGAGCAAAACACCGCGACCAACCATTACGGCCTCGGCCGCGAAGCCTTGCGTGTAGGCCTCGCCGCACTCAACAGTATGGACGTGCTGAAAGTCGCCGCCCTGCCGTTGGCCGAACTGCGCGACGAACTCAACGAAACCTGCTTTCTGGCGGTGTGGGGCAACCAAGGCGCAACCGTTGTGCACATCGAGCCGGCGGTGCGTGCAGTGACGGTGGTGACGCAATTGGGTTCGGTATTGCCGTTGCTCAGTTCATCAACCGGGCTGGTATTCAGCGCTTATCTGCCACATCGCGAAACCGATGATTTGCGCGTTCAGGAGATTGCCGCTGCCGATCATCCGCTGAAGGACGAGAAGACTTACGTATCACTGTGTGAACAGATCCGCGAACGCGGTCTGCATCATGTGCATGGTTTGCTGATGCCGGGTGTGGATGCGTTGTCCGCACCGGTGTTCAACGCTGTCGGCCAGGTCGCCGCCGTGCTGACCATTGTCGGCCCGACCTCGCTGTTCCACGCCGACGAAAACGGCCCGGCGGCGCAGCGGTTGCTGGCGGCGACGCGGGCCGTGAGTTGGCGGATGGGTTATGAACGATAAACGCTTTACGCATTGAGCGAGCAGCAAGTGCTCAAAAGCGGTCAATGAACGGTTGTTTTACTCAGTCCGGAACTGGCACTTTCCATCAATGTGTTGAAGAACTCGACCAGCATCTCTTTCAACTCTTCCTGGCCTGTGTAGTAAGTGACCAGCTCCGCGACCGTCCGCGCATCTTCGAACAAACTGAGCAAGGACCGTTGTGCATGGGTGATTTCCTTGACGGGGGCACCCGCAGCTGCGGCCTGGCCCAACGTCATCAGCCCGGTCAGCGCTTCCTGGACATGTCCCAGGGCAGCGCGGTAGTCACCTCGCTTGTCCGACTGTGAGGCGTCGTAGATGCTTTTCATCATCTGCACAGCCACCACGACAGTGCCCACGGGAGGCACCAGCAGGCTCACGATGTTCGCGGCCTTCAACAGGTTGTCATAAATAATACCGGTGATTATTTCATTGAGACTGGTGGTGCGTTCGTCGATATCGCTCAATACACGGCGCACTCGCTCGTCATGGAAAGTGAACAGATCAGGCAATAACGAACGCTGCTGCGTGCGAATGACCGGTTTGTTATCGGCGGTTGCAACCAGATTGTCGAAATAGTCGTTGATCACCTTTTGGTCGACCAGCAATATCCGCTGGCTGTAGTAATTCCTGAACGGGCCGTATCGAAAACGAATCGATGGAATGAAATCAGCGATGGGCCGGAAGCTGACCAGATCCGGCGCGTCAGGCGTATAGAGCAAATCGAGCAACCCTGAAGACATCTTCAGTCGGAAAATATAAACGCCGCCAACCGTGCGGTCCCAGGCAGCCGTCAAACCCGGCTCGACGATGTTGAACTTATACAATCCGACGTCACCTTCGGCGACGCTATTCACAACTGACTGATAACCGCCACTTTCTTTCAGATTATCGATAGTCCGCTGGATAGCAGAGAAAGACTCTACTGACAGTCTGCCATTGGTAAAGTCGGCAAAAGCATTGCGGTACATTTCACAGCGGATTCTTCGGGCGTGTACCGCGCGCTTGAACGCGTAGTCAGGATGAGCGCTGTTCTGATATTGCGCTTTCAGCATGGCGGTATATCTGTCGCCGGGACGGAAAGTTTTCGACAGTGAGGACAGGTCTCGGATATCCAGTTTTTCAATGCTGGGATGGCCATTCACCAAATAGTATTTCGGGCTGAATTTCGTTTCGTAGCCCGGATGCACGGCCTCAAAGGCGAGTCCCTCAAGCAAAACGTCAGTAACGCTCTTACGAAACTCTTCGGTTTGAATAATGATCTTGTCGGGATTGACCGAAACCTTGCTGCCACGAGCACGCAAAATGTCTTCTATCTGAGCTTTCACCGAGTCATAAGTGAACTGCTCGAATGTCGGAAAACCATTGTCTCGCGCATCAACTGTAGAGAGTGCCTTGAGTTCGGTGGTCAGACGCGAATAGCGCTTGCGGCCTTCGATGCCCAGTGCTCGATAACCAGCCGGAGCAATGGCCTTGTGCAGGGCAACTTCGGCTCGGTAAGCGATATTTACGTAGTCTGCCAACGGTGCCTTGAGATTCAGGCCAAGATCGACCGGCCGGCCATCGAGCGTGTAGCGGTAGCTCAGTTTTGTGGGAGCGCTGCCGAGCAACTTACCTGCTTCGTGCAGGTAGTCTGGATGGATCAGCAATGCAGCGTATTCACGATCTGCGGACAATGCCGACTCCAGCCAGACGTTCGCCGCATAAACATCGGAAAATTTTTGCAGTTCAAATTCACCGCCAGGCGTTTTGACCAACATCAGCGACGGTACATATTCTCTGGCCGAAATGATCAGGACATCTTTCAACGCTGGTACTTGTGATTTGATTCCCAATCCCTGAATAGTCACCGTGGCGTCATTGGCCATGGCTCGCGCGATGATATTCGCATCGGTGGAGTCCAGCTTTCCAGAGTGGCGAGCAACAAAAACTGCAAACGCCATCTGGCTGAAGAGGTAGTTGCGATAAGCCTCTTGGTAACCAACCGAGGGCGAGGATGCAAGGCTGCTGGTAAATTCCAGTCGCAGGTTGCGACTCTCCAACCACTGCTCAAGCGCCACCGTCGTCAGCCGACTTGCGTCGGGAACGCCGATGATAGTCAGGGCGGCTTTATAACCATTGTCATGCAGACCGAAAACGATAAATTCTGTCAGCGTGCGGGTTTCTTCCTGTTCGATAGTACGTCCGGCAACTTGCAGAGTATACGAGCTATGGACACTTATCGCTTCTGGATCCAGGTGCTCACCGAGAACCCTGTCCGCCCATTCAGCGAACGTACGCACCACATAATCCTTAAACGAAAAACACGCATCGAACGCGCTTGAAAACGCAGCCTGGTATTGATCCTTGGATTCTTCAAGCTCGTTATATCGTTGTTGAATATCGCTACCAGCGCCATGGAGCCAAACCGGCCAGTCGGTGCGTTTCAACGCAGTCCGAAGCAGATAGAAGCGGGTGTTGATACCGTAGCGCAGAACATGCAGGCCTTGATTGTCCTGCAACACCGAGGTAAGCGGATTTTCCAGTTGTTCCCGACCACTGAACAAGGATGACACGCTTTCAAGCTGGCCTTTGAGATGAGTCTCTACACAAAAGGCGTGAGGACTTCGCGTACCCTTCAGGTATCTGATCTGGTCACTACCCAAGGACAATCGCTGCTGAAGTTTGCTGTGCAAATCGGTATTTTTTTCAAAAAACTCAAAGCCGTATTCCGGCGTGTGCACGAGATAGGACGTCGACTCGTTGAGCAGCGGCATTTCTGCATCCGGACGCTCGGCGTTGTCCAGAACGAAACAGGGCTGACGCGACAGAAGATAATCCTGCGTCGGGCGCAGGTTGACTTCAAACGCTGCGCGGCCGGAGTCTGCGTCAAGAAGATGAGCGAATCTCTCACCCAACAGGGCATCAAAATTGTTGGCCATGACCGACAGGGACAGCTCTGCACTCGTGACCACGGCGTACGCTTCGATGAAAGTCTGCTTATTCGACAGAGGTGCAGTGTCCGGGCGAATGGTTTTCGCTGGCGCCGCCCAGAACTTTGCGATCTCGGCTCGCAACGTTTTTTCCAGTCCTGCAGCTACAGCCGCGATCAGATCCTCGACAATAAACGTATTCAGAACATTGACTTTGAATTGCTCACTGAACGTGTCCGGCAGAAAAAACACACCATCGCCGCCCACTATGTAAGCGGGGCTGACGTTGTTATCCAGACAATGAACTGTGACGTCCCAAAGAGTGCCTGAAGGCCGGTTTTCATTGGCGGGAAAAGCAGGATCCGTATTGATATAGACTTTGTCGATATCGACCGTTTTACCCAAGCGCTTTAACTCACTCCCAAGCAAGTTGCGAAGAATATCCAGCACGCTTGGCATGGCGTCGATGATCTTGAATAGACCTGCTTTTGCCTGGCTGGCCTTTTTCCACTCTTCAGCCCACGTAACTTGCTCACCCAACGAACCACGCATCAAACTTTTAAATAACTTGGCCACAACACTTCCTTACTTGACTATTCAGAGCTGCGAGTGCAGCTATGCAGAGGGTCGCAAGGTAGTTTCTTTTTCAATCAACATGAAGTTCGAACAATTTACAAAACATGCCAACAAACAACCAAAATCATTTTCACCAGCAAAAAAAATTAAAACACTAAGCCAATATCCCCATCAACTTTGCTTTCGCCACCGCCTGAGTTCTGCGCTCCACCCCCAACTTCCCATTAATCCGTCTCGCATGTGTTTTTACTGTATGTAACGAAATAAAAAGTTGTTCTGCAACTTGCTGATTCGAAGCACCTTGAGCAATCAACATCAGCACTTCGCGCTCACGCCGACTGAGGCCCGACGCCAGATCAGGGTTATCGCATTGCCTGGCAGGAATCTGCTTGGCAGACACTGTTCCGAGACTGCCCCGGCGTAATTCCCACTCCCGCATGGCGTGCTGCAATTGACAGCGCTCCACCAGCATTCCGGCACGCTGGAAAGCTTGCTGCGCCGCCTCTGTGTCACCGTTCGATTCGGCCAACTGGGCGAAGGCCAGCAGCAACTCCGTTTCCGCAGTCAACATGCCTCTGGCCTGCGCCTGATTGAGCAATCGTTCAATGGTTGGCAGACAGTTTTCATCCGGATTCAACTGCGTATGCGCGCAGGCCAGCAGGTATTCAATGCGGATAATCAGCTCGAAAGTGGCGGGCGGCGCCTGGAGTGCAGAGGGTCCACGGTAATGCCTTAACAGCCGGCCCAACGCCTCTTGCACCAATTGCGGTCGCCCCTGCTGCAACCAGAACTGGCTGCTGACCTGAAGCACGACACCGCGATAGACCGTATCGGGAATCTGCCGCTGCTGCATGACCCTTTCGGCCTCGCGCAGGCGCTCGAAAGCGCAGGCATAATCGCCTCGATTGCCGGCCAGTTGAGCCTGCCCGAGGTAGCCATACAAGACCCGCTTGTCTTCACTGCGCAAACAATCTTCAAGGCCTCGGCTGAACAGATCCGCAGCCTGCTCTTCCAGACCCATGCACAGCGCCAGCCGACCTCGTCGCAGGGCAATTCGGCCCAGCAGCGGCGTGGGCACCAGGGTGCGCTGACGCAGCAAATGCTCAATATCCACCAGCAGACTTTCGGCACGCGCGGGCGCTCCTCGCTGCTCGAGCCATTGCGCATGATCAAGCTCCAGCAACCCTTCGAACAACAGGGAGCCATGCGCGCGCGCCAGGCACAGCGCCTCGCGGTTGAGAGCATGGGCCTGATCGAGTTCACCGCACAGTAACGCCTGCTGCGTCAGTCCCGACAGACACATCAGACGGGCTTGCCAGGCATCGTCGGTCAACGCTGACAATGCCTCCTGAAAACAGGCGCGCGCCGGCTCCATTTGCCCCTGCAAGTGGCAGAGCCAACCTTGTTGCGCCTGCCAACGTGCCAGCAGTTGCTGCTCCAGATGCTTCGTCGGCTGCGGCATGAAGCGGACGAGATGAGCCATGCATTGCGCGGCCTGTTCGAATCGGCCGGCGAACAGCAATGCCCCCGTGACCAGCCCGATCAATTGCGGTGTCATCAAGGTCAGCTCGCGACTTTGCTGCTCATGCAAGCGCAACAGCAGGACGACCGTCTGGTCTTCCAGCAGATCCTCGAAGCTCAAATGCTGCAACAGGCTTACGGCCGTTTCGTACTCTTCGGCCAACAACGCTTGCTCGAACGCTGCTCGCCAATCCTGCACCGCAGTGAACCACTGACAGGCGCGCCGATGCCACGAACGCGCACACGGCCAATGCGACTCCTGCATGATTCGCGACAGCGGGCGAAAAACCTGCAGCCAATCGACGGACTCCTGCCAAGGCTCGATAAAGCAGCCCAGCACTTGCAGGTCATGCAACAGCTGTGCGCCTTCGCCGGGGCCGAACAAATGCTCGCATAATGGCGCGTTGAACCGCGGCAATTGGGCCAGAACACGCCATGCCTCATCCTGCTCTGGCGTCAGGTTGCTGAAGAGTTCGTGCTGCAGATAATCGAGCAGGGTGTCGACACGCTGTTGTGGCTGCAGCTTTTGCGACCAGTCGCACTTTTGCAGGAGCGCCATGCGCGCACCCGCGCACCAGCCGCCGGTACGCTGGATGATACCGGCGGCGACACGGTCCGCCTGGTCTGGCGGCAAATGGCGCAACACCGGTACGAGCTCATCGTGGGTCAGTGCCAGGCTGGCGCGCTCGGATTCGTAGAGTTCGTCATCGAGCAACAGGCGCGGCCAGTTGCACTGTGGCCGGCGGCGAGTGCTGATCCACCAGGTGAGCGCCGGGCTGCTGACCGCCAACAAACGATCCAGTAAAGCATCCAGAGCCGGATCCGGCAGACGGCTGTAATCGTCGATAAACAGCGAAGTTGTCCTGGGCCAACGTGCCAGCTCCGCCATCAGTTGCGCAACGTCAAGGTGCTCGACCAGCCCGAGCACCTGAGTCAGACGCAGGCAAAACTCCTCGCAGCTGAGCGCTGCTCCCGCCAGCGGCAGCCAAATCGTCTCGCAGTCTGCACGCACCTGCAGAAGACATTCGCTGAGCAGTGCGGTTTTGCCACTGCCAGCGGGTGCGCACAACAGCCTGACCCGCGCGTTCGAAGCCAGAAGAGGCGCACTCAAGCGAGGGCGAGGCTGATGATGTGAAGAAAGTCTGGGCAGAAATCCGGGTCGATCCAGGCACGGGGTCATGGCGGTCATCGGGTGAGCCTTCTTATCGTTGTGCGCTCACCCTAGCCCTCTCCCGTGCGCTTGTTGACGAGTATTCAGCACGCTGATTGACGACCATAAAAAAGGCGACCATGCGGTCGCCTTTTGCGCTGCCGATGTATCAGAACCGTTACCGCACGCCCTCTGCACGCAAGGCCGATGGCGTGTAGTCAGCTGCCTTGGCTTCGAAGCCGAACTCGAAACTGTGCTTCTCTTCGTTCTTCATTCCCAGGGCAATGTAGCGACCGGCGATGATGTCGTAGAGTGCTTCGAGGGTATAGGCCTGCGCCTGGTGATCGTAGTAGTACTGAGCATGCCCTTCGGCGACACGCCACAGTTGCCCGCGACCGTCGTAGTGATCGGCGAGCGCCACCTGCCAACTGTCCTCGTCGATGTACATGTGGCGCTTGGCGTAGATGTGCCGCTCGCTCGGTTTCACCGTGCCGATCACTTCCCAGACGCGGTGCAGTTCATAGCGGGTAAGGTCCTGATTGATGTGGCCAGCCTTGACGATGTCGTCGTATTTCAGGCTCGGCGAATCGAGTTTGTAGCTGTTGTAAGGAATGTACATTTCCTTTTTGCCGACCAGTTTCCAGTCATAGCGATCCGGTGCGCCGGAGAACATGTCGAAGTTATCCGACGTGCGCAGACCATCGGCGGCGGTACCCGGGCCGTCATAGGCCACTTGCGGCGCACGACGCACCCGGCGCTGGCCGGCGTTGTAGATCCAGGCCAAACGCGGCTCTTTCACCTGATCGAGCGTTTCATGCACCAGCAGCACGTTACCGGCCAGCCGCGCCGGCGCGGTCACCGACTGTTTGAAAAAGGTCAGCACGTTGGCGGCTTTTTCCGGATCGAGATCCTTCATCAGTTGCGGCACGGCGATCTCTTCTTCAAAGCGGATCGGCGTGTAGCTGCCGTTAGTCTGCGGCGTCACCTGGGTGATGATGCGCCGCAGGTTACCGCCGTGATATCGGGTGATGTGGTTCCACAACACCTCCACACCGTTCTTCGGAATCGGGAATGCGTAGTAGCGGTTGCCTGTGAAGTTGGCCAGGCCATTACCATCGTTGATACTGGTGACATTCAGCGCGCTGCGTTTGGCCGACTCATAGATCTCCGCTGGCACGGCGACGGTGCGATGGGTCGGGTAAACCGGGATTTTGTAGGTTTCGGGGTAACGTTTGAACATCGCCACCTGACCGTCGGACAGCTTGTCCTTGTACTTGTCGACGTTGGCCGCGGTGATCGTGAACAGCGGTTTCTCGTTGGCGAACGGGTCGGCGAGGAAGCCTTTGCTGTCCACCGCACCGGCGTTTTTCGGGATGCCACCGGTCCATGCCGGAATCGAACCGTCAGCGTTGCCAGCCTTCTCGGCGCCGAGTGGCGTCAGGCTGGTGCCAAGTTTGTTGGCTTCATCCGGCGACACCGCCGCCATCACATTGGCCGCCAGCAGACTCAGCGCCAGCACACCACATTGCAGAATCGTTTTGCGCATTGCAGTCATCCTTCTCGGGCAGATCAGAAGTTCACGCCGAAGCTCAGAGCCACGAAGTCACGGTCTTCGAGGACGTTGTAATCGCCACCGAAAAAGTCGGTGTAACTGAGGCTCGCGGTGTAGGTGTTGCGGTAGTCGGCATCGACGCCGACGCTGATCGCTTTCGCGCCTTCGTTGAACAGGCCGTTGGGGCCGTAACCGGCGACGTCATGCGACCACGACAGGTTGGGTTTGAGGTTGATACCGCCGATCACGTTGGCGTAATCGAGGATCGCCCGGGCGCGGTAACCCCACGAAGTCGAGGTGACGAAACCGTCGGTGTCGCCACCAAAACCGTACTGCCCGTAAACCGAATCACGGCCATAACGCAGCTTGTCGCGTGACTCCAGTCCGCCGACCCGCACCACAGCGGCTTCACCGACCAGGGTCAAGCGCTGAGCGCCCCAGACCTGATCGAAGAAGTGTGTGAGGGTGCTCTGGATTTGCGTGACTTCTTTGCGCCGATAGCCTTTGTTGTCCGCTCCCGGTGACGTCGCAAGTGGAGACGCCGTGCCACCCGCAATCGGGTTGAGCAGCGCCAGTGTCAGGTCGTTGGTGTTGACCTGCACCGGAGCGTTCGGACGGTAGCTGATCTCGCCGGTCCACGCGGTACCGGTGGGCAATGTGGTGGAGAAACTCGCGCCGTAGAGGCGAATGTCTTCCGGGTATTCAAGGTAATACCCACCGCGTCCGAGCATCACGCTCTGCGCCAGACCGGAACCACTGCCGGGTGCCAGGCCATTGGCGATCCCGACCATGCCCGGCAATGCCGCCAACGTCGAAAGACCGGCCGTGGTCGTGCCTACCGCCGGCGTACGGCTGTGGTAGTTCATGAAGTACAGACCGTACTCGGTGTCGTCGCCGAGCCAGCGCAACGCCGTCCCCCATTGCCCGGAATCCCGCGCATCACGGTCGCCGCCACGGGGGATCACCACACCTTCGCGAGTCACCTGAATGCCTTGCCCGAACGCGGTGGTCAACGGCACCAGCGGCGCGATCGCCGGGTTGCCAACGGTGTAGCCGTTGTTGCAACCGTCCGCCGCCACATCGACACCGAAGAAGGTGCCGCAGTTGTCGAGAACGGTCTGGTCCCATTCCAGTTGATAGAAACCTTCAACGGTCAGTTGATCGGTCAGGCCTTGCGAGCCAAACAGCATGTTGACCGGAATCAGACCTTCCTTGATCTCGGCACCGGGACGACGAAACGCTGAAACGTCGATCGGGTTGATGCTGTTGATCGAGTTACCGATGAAGGTACTTTCGCCCCAGCTCACCACTTGCTTGCCGGCACGCACGGTGCCCGGCAGGTCGGCGATGGAATAGTTGTGATAGACGAACGCATCAAGAATCTGCGCGCCGGAGGACTTCGCACCTTCCTTGCGTCCGCTGTCGCTGATCGGCTTGAACTCGCGGTCTTCGTCCTTCAGCTCAAAGTCATACCAGTATTTGCCACGCACGAAGACACCAGTGTCGCCGTACTTGAGTTCAAGGTCGTGAATACCTTTGAAGATCTTCGAGAAGGTCTCACCCTTCTTGAAATTCAAACGCCCGTCATCACCGGTCGAGGATTGCCCGGTCCCCCCATTGACCGTGCCGACCAGCGACTTGTCGGCATCGCGCATGCCCCAGCTCGCACCGATCGACAGCGACGAGTCGAAGGTGCCCTCGATCTCGCCAATGTTGAACGCAACCGCGTGCGCCTGGGCGCAGCAACCCAAAGCCACCGCGGCTGCCAGCGCCTGCGGTGTGAAGATGGCGCGCATTGTTGTTTTTGTCATGCGTCTTCCCCGGTGAGTGACAGAAGGCCCCACCCTACTGCCGGGCAACCGCGTCGATAAGCGCACCAAGGAGGTATTCGTGTTGTCGCTCGAAAGAATGAATGGCCTTGAACGACGGAGCTTTGCGCCGTTCATGGATCGGCTGGATGGAAGATCATCAGTGCCGCGCATGGTGCACATCAGCACATGGGACTGTTACGTGCCCCGCAACAGTGCATGTCCGGAATCGGTATTTTTCCTACGTGTTCAACACCTTATTCTGAACGCGCTTTCACGGGACACGCCGCAAAGCACGAAGCACTGGCCTTTGAGCGACTCAGGCCATTGCTGACAGATTTCAGATGAATCGAAGACTTCGGTTTATCGCCCCGGTGTTCACTGACGTTGATTTGTAGCTCCTTGATCCAACGTCTTACCTTGGCCGCTGCGTTTGCAGCGGCCTTTTTTATGGGCGTTGAAAACGTATTCCCTACTGCCTGCAAACACTTTCCGAGAACAACGTAGGACCTTTCCTGCGGCGCAGAAGAATTCTCCCTGCTTTGTTATTAGCCTGCGAAACCCCTCTCGAAACAACGCCCTGTTACTTACGGGTTTCTCAGATTTTGTAACCGCAAGTCTGATGTAACTTGAAACACCTCAACCCCTCGCTGGTGACACGGACGTCACTATCGGCCGCGCTAACTTGCCAGCGAGCTATCACGCACATTCAAAAGGACATGAATATGCAAAGACCTCCATTCTTAGAACTGGATGAAACACGTATCGAGGCACCCGCCCCCGATAATTACGAGCCATTCAAAGAAAGCAATGTGGGTTACACCTACAGTGGAACGTTCGGACCTGCCGGCGCCAATGCGCAAACCCGCCAATTGATGTTCGAGACGCAAACCACCGTTGAACAAGAGTTCAACGCAAAATCCGTCTCAATACCTCAGTCCATCGAAGTGGAACTGGCGGCAATCAGACTGGAAGGCCCGACAAATCCTCTTCCGCCCGCTGCTGCACTGGCCCGCGAAGTGGGCGTCAGGAATACGCTGATTCACCGCAAGAGCGCAGAGTTTCAGAGGCAGACCGCGATCGCAAACCGCTTTTTTGGCAGCGATCCGCTGGGGAAAACCTTCCAGGATTACCTGAATCAGGCCTCCGCTATCCGCCGAATCAGCGGCGCGGGGCGAGGAGTAGAGCGTTGTGGAGCGAGTCCTTCCGAGCGGCTCACGAAGCGCGTTTGCTTGGCCAGACACTGGCGCTTCTCAACCAGCAACAGGCCGACGTACTCAATTGGCTGGCCACCGTGCAGGCTCAGGATCAAGCTCAGGCGGCAGCGGCTGAGGCCCAGCGTTTGGCTGCAGAACACGCACGGATTGCCGCAGAACAGCAACGTCAAAGAGAAATTGCTGAAGCTGCACGTCAAGAGCAGGAGCAAATTCGTGCCCGTGAACAGGCGCGACTTGCCACGCTGGCGAAAAAGCAGGATCTGGATGCATACCTGGCAAAATACTCCGCCCAGTTGGCACGCATTCTTGCTGAAATGAGAGCTGAAGCTCAGGAACAAGCGCGAATCGCGGCATTGAAGAGCGCTTTAGCCGAAGCACAAGCAAAAGCTGAAGCAGCCGCACAGGCGTTTGCTGCCGAGCAGGCTCGTCTTCAAGCGCAAATGGAGCAGCGTGTAGAAGCGAACCAGCAGGAAGGTCATTCAGCAGAGATCCAGCATGTATATCCGGCTTCAGGAGCCGTGGCTTCAACTAGTCCGGTTTTGTCTTTTGCCTCCAAAACCATTCGTCTTCCTCCGGCATCGTCGTCCGGGATTCTCAGCGCAATGCGCACAGGATTACTGGCCGTGAGGGCGGCAGGCGCTGCGCTGATGAGCGGTCCGGTGCTGGTAGGTTTCGCGGCACTGTTAATGCCATCACGCTTGGGCAACGGCGAACGCTTTTCCATGAGCGTTCCACTTGCGGAGTTGTCGCCGGAGTCTCCTCAGACATTGCGCGAAATAGCGGATCGGCAAGGCACATTAGAGCTGCCCGTGGGATTGGGCGTAAGGCGGGTCGGGGCTGGCGCGGAAATCTTCGTCGCCACAAGCGATGACTTCCATATCCGCTCGAGTGTGCTGGTTCTGAATGCGGCCTATGACTTGCTGAATGATGTTTATGAAGTAGCGCTACCAGATTCGCCGACGGACTTTCTGACCTGGACGCCGGCTATCTCGCCGGGTAACAGCTCGACTGTATCGCCCATTGCCGAGACTGATGCGCCTGCCTATTCCGGCGCTCCTATTGTTCCGATTGAAGGACGGCTGGACCTCAATCCGATCCTTGTCGAAGGTTGGGAACGATTCGTCATCGTGTTCCCCGATGACTCGGGAATTGCGCCACTTTATGTGGTGTTCAGCAGTCCGTACGGGGGTGTCGAGGACGGGGAACACAGCGGGCGAGATTTCAACCCCGAAGAAACAGGTTTACCGGTTACAAGCTCGGACTGGGTACCGTCGATCATCGCAAAAAACGGAATTGATATCGTGAAGCTACACACTTCAAAGTTCCCAGATTCTGATGCAAATAAAATAATGATCGATCGTCTAGAACGAATTTTTCGAGGAGAACTAGAGGTAACCGATACCGACAAACGCTTCTACACTCATGAGATCAGATAGTTCGAAAGGCTTAAAGCCTTGGGATATGGCGACACGGAAATGCCCGATAAAGACTCTTCCGTATGGAACAACGTCCACACTGCAACACTGGAGGATTACAAGCTTAAAGATCATCCAACGTTGTTATATACGCCAGAGGCGCTGGAAGCTGCAAGGCGGCAAGAAGAGCGTGAGTACCAGAAGTTGCTTAAGGAGATGTGGTAATGAATACCATTGAGCAAATTGTGAAAAATGAACCATTGGATGACATCGTCACCGTATTTTCACTGTTCAAACCAAATCCGCACCTGGACATGATGATCAGACAATACAACCGAGATTTGATCAGTCAATATGGAGCCCTTGAGGATGCCTACAAACGACTCATTGCGTCCGGAGTACTGGCACACGGGGATAAAGGCTTAGCTATTAAAGGCCCCAACTGGAAGGCCCCAAAATTCATGACTGAAAAACGATACGCTTAATGGGGTGTGGCCACCAAGCCCAAGCTTGGTGGCCACACTATTTAAAGCGAATACTTCTGCAAATTCGCCATCATTTCCTTCAACGCCTCAATATTGTCCTTCGGATGCGCCGCCCCTTCGAAATCACAGATCTGCTG
>Ga0213824_1001480_pt1 | contig 13510 bp, 10 predicted proteins | sample MC6MC0906MG_FD_179892 | JGI IMG/M metagenome (GOLD analysis project Ga0213824, IMG submission 179892) | Enriched soil aggregate microbial communities from Iowa State University, Ames, United States - MC6-MC0906-MG | ecosystem: Environmental > Terrestrial > Soil > Unclassified | place: USA: Iowa...
TCAAAATACTAAAGTAATCGATGACATCAACATTTATGAGGCCACGAAACAATCAATGGTCACAAGTTTAGAGACTCTAAAAATAAAACCGAACTTTGTTATAGCAGACGCAATGACACTGCCAATCAATTTACCACAGAAATCGATTATTAAAGGGGATGCACAAAGCTTAGCGATTGCAGCCGCTTCTATTTTGGCGAAAACGGCGCGTGACGAATATATGGAGAAGCTTGCGCAAGAGTTTCCACAGTATGGCTTTGAGCAACATGCAGGCTATGGCACAAAACAGCATTTAGAGGCACTTGCTAAGTATGGACCGACTATTCATCACCGAGCAAGTTTTGAACCGATAAAATCTATGATGAAGGGGTAATGATATGACATCTACATCATTTAATCCGATTGCAGCACAAACACAGGCGCTTTCAACGAATCAACCGTTAGCGATGAAACAGGGTCAACTATTTCATGGGACAGTTAAGCAGCTTTATCCAGATCAAATGGCTGAAATACAGGTTGGTCAACAAAAGTTTATTGCTAAGCTTGAAGCACCGCTAAAAGCAGGAGACACACATTTCTTTCAGGTAACAGGCACAAGTCCCCAAACGGAACTAAAAGTGGTGACAGGTCCGATAGTACAAACGACTTCTTCAAGTCAACAAATCAATCAATTACTTGAATCTATGAATTTGCCAAAGACACCTGAAATGCAACAGCTTCTAGCTCATTTTATGAAGGCGGAATTACCGATTTCAAAAGAGCAGCTGATGCAGGCAGAAATGTGGTTAAAGGCTTTACCTGAAGGCATTACTAAAATGGATGCTCTACAAGCGATTCAAAAAATGGTAGAGCTAAAAATGCCGATGACGAATGAAGTTTTTCAAGCACTTATTAGTGGGCAAAAAACTACAGGGATGAATTCCGTTATGGAAAACTTTACTCAAGTTTTAGCAAAGGATACATCTTTACCAGAAAGCCTAAGGCAAAATCTAATGCAACAAGTACAGGCAATTGCAAAGCCATTTGAGGTAGAAACAGGTAGTTTAATATTCGCGAAGTCCGTTCAACTACTAACGAGTGAAGCTGCCTCGATGAGTGAAAAGATTCAAGCTTTGAATATTTTAAAAGAGGCAGGGATAGTGCCTCAGCAAGCTACTTTACAAAATTGGTCAAATCTTAACGCAGCCAAGTCTGGTCAACCAATTCAACCTCAACAAGCAGGACAAGTTATTCAAACAATTCTAACGACAAGCCCTGAAGATAAAAATCAGCTTATCAACGATCTTAAATCATGGACAGCCAACCAAAGCCTATTAACGAATGAGCAAAAACAGCAAATTAATCAATTAATCGATAGGCTAAACCAAATACCAGCTACTAAACAAACATTAGAGATTTTTGCGAAGCAGATGCAGGAACAACTCATAAAAGCATTTACACAAAATGCTTCAGATCGTTTATTCACACAGGATAGTAATGCTCTTTCAGTGAAGGACCATTTATTATCATTAGTAAAAAATGACGTAATTACTCCATTACAGAGCGAAGCATGGATGAGAAATCTTATGAAAAGTAGTGTAGAATCTCCACAATCTTTCATTCAGCAAATGGTTACACAGGCAGATGCACAGGTACAAAACTCCATGGATAATAAAGCAATGGAGCACGCTCTTAAAACAGTATTGAAGAATCTAGGTATTAGCTATGAGGCTGCACTTAATAATAAATCTGCGGATTTACAAGTGATTGCACATCAATTAAAGCCTCAACTTCATACACTCTTGCAGGATGCCCAAATTACACCCCAGTTGAAGGAAGCGGCAGAAATGTTAATGGCTCGTATGAATGGCATGCAGCTTGTATCTGGAGAGAATGGGCATCAGCATCAACTTATTATGCAAGTACCACTAGAATTCTTTGGCAGAAAAATGGATGCAACACTACAATGGAATGGACGCATGAAGGAAGATGGAAAAATAGATGCCAATTATGCGCGTATTTTATTTTATTTACAAATGGAATCAATGAAAGAAACCGTAATTGATATGCAGGTTCAAAATCGTGTCGTGACAGTGACAGTATTTAATGAACATAATGACGTTGTTCCTCTTGCAGAACCATTAAAAGCAGCATTAAAAATTGGCTTAGCAGAAAAAAATTATCAACTTTCAGGAGTATTTATTAAACAATTTGAAAAAGCTAAACCTGAAAAAATAACCGCTGTAGTAGAACAGCAGGAGGAACATAATGGGGTGGATTTCCGGGTATGAGTGAAGAAAAATTTACTCGAAAAGAGGCTATCGCGCTCACATATAAGCTAGGTCGTTTTGATAGTCCAAAAGTCGTGGCAAAAGGAAAAGGGAAAATAGCAGAAAATATTTTAGCACGAGCAAATGAGCACAATGTGCCGATTTATGAGGATCCGAACCTCGTTCAATTACTTGGGCAATTAGATTTAAATGAGTCGATACCGGAAGAATTGTATCAAGCTGTCGCGGAGGTTTTTGCATTTATTTATCATTTAGATCAACAACATGCGCAAAAAAATAGAAAAGATAAATAATTCTGATAGTTTGAAAAATCTGTTTTAGTACACGAAGTAGAAGAAAATGTCATAACAAGAGAGAAAATTCGAACAAAAGACAAAGTGTAGACTTTATCAGAATCTTTCGTTAGAATAGATTATGTTAGTAAAACAATTTTATGCAAATGTTTGATGGGAGGATGTATTATGAATATCCATGAATATCAAGGGAAAGAGATTCTGAGAAAGTATGGTGTAGCTGTACCAAATGGAAAAGTAGCTTTTTCCCCTGATGAGGCAGTGAAAGTAGCGAAGGAACTTGGCTCTAATGTAACGGTAGTCAAGGCGCAAATTCATGCAGGTGGACGTGGTAAGGCGGGCGGTGTAAAAATCGCTAAAAACCTTGACGAGGTGCGTACGTACGCAAAGGAATTACTAGGTAAAATTTTAGTGACTCATCAAACAGGTCCTGAAGGAAAAGAAGTAAAACGCTTATATATTGAAGAGGGTTCTGATATTCAAAAAGAGTACTATTTAAGTTTAGTATTAGACCGCGCAACATCCCGTGTGACAATGATGGGATCTGAAGAGGGCGGCATGGATATTGAAGAGGTAGCGGAAGCACATCCAGAAAAAATCTTCAAAGAAGTGGTAGATCCAGTCGTTGGATTAACAGGCTTCCAAGCACGTCGTATGGCGTTTAATATGAATATTCCAGCAAACCTTGTAGGGAAAGCTGTTAAATTAATGTTAGGCTTATATCAAGCATTTATCGATAAGGATGCTTCAATTGTCGAAATCAATCCACTTGTTGTCACTGGTCAAGGAGATGTTTTAGCTTTAGATGCTAAATTTAATTTCGATGCAAATGCATTATATCGTCATAAAGATATTGTCGAATTACGCGACTTTGATGAAGAGGATGCAAAGGAAATCGAAGCATCTAAATATGATCTTAGCTATATTTCACTAGATGGCAACATTGGCTGTATGGTTAATGGTGCTGGACTTGCTATGGCTACAATGGACACAATTAGCTATTACGGCGGAAGCCCCGCTAACTTCCTTGATGTAGGGGGCGGTGCAACAGCTGAAAAAGTAACAGAAGCTTTCAAAATTATCCTTTCTGATCCTCACGTAAAAGGCATTTTCGTGAACATTTTTGGCGGAATTATGAAATGTAACATTATCGCTGAAGGTGTGGTAACAGCTGCTAAAGAAATTGGCTTAGCTGTGCCATTAGTTGTACGTTTAGAAGGTACAAATGTAGAACTTGGAAAAGAAATTTTAAATGCATCTGGTTTAAACATCGTTGCAGCGGATTCAATGGCTGACGGTGCACAAAAAATTGTGGGACTAGTAGGCTAAGGAAGGCAGGGAGAATAATGGCTGTATTTATTAATAAAGATACGAAGGTAATTGTACAAGGGATTACAGGCGAAACAGCGCTTTTCCATACAAAACAAATGCTTGAGTACGGTACTAAAATCGTAGCAGGTGTAACACCAGGTAAAGGTGGTCTTGAAATCGAAGGAGTACCTGTATTCAATACAGTAGCAGAAGCAGTAGCTGCAACAGGTGCAACTACATCAGTTATTTATGTACCAGCTCCATTTGCTGCGGATGCAATTCTAGAAGCTGTAGATGCTGAATTAGAATTAACAATCTGTATAACAGAACATATACCTGTCCTTGATATGGTAAAGGTTAAACGTTATATGGAAGGTAAAAAAACTCGCCTTGTAGGACCAAACTGTCCAGGAGTTATTACAGCAGATGAATGTAAAATTGGTATCATGCCTGGCTATATTCATACAAAAGGACATGTAGGAGTAGTTTCTCGCTCTGGAACATTAACATATGAGGCCGTTCACCAATTAACACAAGAGGGTATTGGTCAAACTACAGCTGTTGGTATTGGTGGAGACCCTGTCAATGGTACAAACTTTATCGATGTATTAGAAGCTTTCAATAATGACCCAGAAACATATGCAGTCGTGATGATTGGGGAAATCGGTGGTACTGCTGAAGAGGAAGCTGCTGAATGGATTAAAGCAAATATGACGAAACCTGTCGTTGGCTTTATCGGTGGACAAACTGCACCCCCAGGAAAACGTATGGGTCATGCTGGTGCTATTATTTCTGGTGGTAAAGGTACAGCCGCTGAAAAAATCAAGGCTATGAATGCTGCTGGTATTGAAGTAGCTGAAACGCCATCTGTCATTGGTGAAACACTTATTAAAGTAATTAAAGAAAAAGGGCTATACGAAAAGTGTAAAACCCATTAAAATGGAAGATGTAGCACATTGTGGCTACATCTTTTTCTTTTACTTTAATTGGACTTAAATTAAAGTACTTCTCCTGCCTTGCTCAAAAGATTGCGGTCATTTATCTTTCTTCTATAATAAAGGGAGGTTTTTAAATGATCTTTTCAGTCGATACACAAAGATTACTAGCTTTGCATTATATTTACCCGTTACCACTTCAAAAACTTCAGCAATTACTGTCTCCAGTAGATCTATTAAGTTATTTTGAAGAAGCAACCCCCAATGAGATCGCAAATGCATTGCAAATATCATCGCACAAAGCCTTGCAAATTTCTCGAAGCTTTCGACAAATTATGACATGGTCGTTTGAAGAGGCATATGATCGTTCCCATATTTTCCCCATACCTTTTCATCATCCTTTTTATCCAGCGCAATTATTTGAAATCTCCAGCCCACCTACTGTATTGTATGTGAAAGGTCAGTATTTGCAATTAATGAAAGGAAAACAAGTGGCTATAATAGGCTCTAGAAAGGCTACAGCTTATACAAAAACCGCGATGGACTTAATTGTCCCACCTCTCGTTGAACACGGGTATACGATAGTGAGCGGGCTTGCAAGAGGTGCAGATACGATGGCTCATGAGGCAACTATAAAAGTTGGTGGACAGACAATTGCAGTGCTTGGTCATGGTTTTAATTATATATATCCAAAGGAAAACAAAGCCTTAGCAGATAGTATGGCGGAGCATCATTTATTAGTTACGGAGTATCCACCTTACATGAAGCCGGAGAAATGGCATTTTCCTATGCGTAACCGTATCATTAGTGGCTTGTCCCAAGCATTAGTTGTCACAGAAGCTTCATTAAGAAGTGGTACGCTTATTACAACGGAATGCGCACTGGAGCAGGGAAAAGATGTATTTGTTGTGCCAGGTCCAATTGATGCTGAGCAATCAAAAGGGACGAATAGATTACTGGTAGAAGGAGCTATTCCAGTATGTAATGGTCATGAAATCGTTGCATCACTTGCACTCTTTTCTAACAAAAATTGAAAAAAAGTTGCATTATCTTAAAATCTGTTATACATTTTGCAACAGGTAACTTAAAAAATTAGCAATAGACCTCGCTAAGGGGGAGACATAGATGGCGGATTATTTAGTGATTGTAGAATCACCAGCAAAAGCAAAAACAATTGAACGTTATTTAGGAAAAAAATATAAAGTAAAAGCGTCAATCGGACATGTTCGTGACTTACCACGTAGTCAGATGGGCGTTAGTGCTGAAAATAACTTTGAACCTAAATATATTACTATTCGTGGTAAAGGGCCTGTTTTACAGGAATTAAAGACTGCAGCAAAAAAAGTGAAGAAAGTCTATCTAGCGGCCGATCCAGACCGTGAGGGAGAAGCGATTGCTTGGCACCTTGCGACTGCGTTAAATATCGATATTCATTCAGATTGTCGTGTTGTATTTAACGAAATAACAAAAGATGCAATTATAGAATCTTTTAAAAATCCACGTCCTATTAATATGGATCTTGTAGATGCACAGCAAACAAGACGTATATTGGACAGACTTGTCGGCTATAACATTAGTCCAATTCTTTGGAAAAAGGTTAAAAAGGGATTATCAGCAGGACGCGTTCAATCTGTAGCACTGCGCATGATTATTGATCGTGAAAATGAAATTAAAAATTTCCAACCTGAAGAGTATTGGACAATTGAGGGCTCTTTTGAGAAGGGGAAAAAAACGTTTGATGCACTTTACTATGGTAATGGCAAAGACAAAATTAAATTAACAAATGAAGAACAGGTAAAGGCTATATTAAAAGATGTAAAGGGTACTGATTTTAATGTAGTTAATGTTTCAAAGAAAGAGCGTAAACGAAATGCTGCACCTGCCTTTACGACATCTTCATTACAGCAAGAAGCGGCACGTAAGTTAAATTTCCGTGCGAAGAAGACAATGATGTTGGCACAGCAATTATATGAAGGAATTGATATTGGTAAAAAAGAGGGAACTGTCGGTTTAATTACCTATATGCGTACTGATTCAACTCGTATTTCAGATACTGCAAAAACGGAAGCGATTGCATACATTGAATCGAAATACGGAAAAGAATATATCTCAACAGATACGAAGCAGGCAAAAAAAGCATCAAATGCACAGGATGCCCATGAGGCGATTCGTCCAACTAGCACAATGCGTTCTCCGGATGAATTAAAAGCGGTTCTAAGCCGTGATCAATTACGCTTATATCGTTTAATTTGGGAACGCTTTATCGCAAGCCAGATGGCGCCAGCTATACTTGATACAGTTGCTGTAGACCTTCAAAATGGTGATGTTTTATTCCGTGCAAATGGCTCACAAGTTAAATTTGCAGGCTTTATGAAGCTATATATTGAAGGTACTGATGATCAGACAGAGGAAACTACAAAGCTTCTACCTGAAATGGAAGTTGGCGATCAAGTAAAATCTCTTGAAATCGAGCCAAAGCAACATTTTACTCAGCCACCACCACGTTATTCAGAGGCGCGTCTTGTAAAAACAATGGAAGAGCTAGGTATAGGGCGCCCATCCACATATGCACCGACCCTCGATACAATTCAGCGCCGTGGCTATGTCGTGTTAGATGCAAAGCGATTTATGCCAACAGAGCTAGGAGAAATCGTGCACCAACTCGTACTAGAATTTTTCCCAGATATCATAAACATCGAATTCACAGCACAAATGGAGCAAGATTTAGATGATATTGAAGAAGGTAGTCGGCAATGGAAAAATGTTGTAGAAGAGTTTTATAAAGATTTTGAGGTTCATGTAAAATATGCAGATGAGGCGATGGAAAAGGTCGTTATAAAAGATGAGCCGGCTGGCGAAGATTGTGAGCTTTGTGGGTCACCAATGGTCTTTAAACTAGGAAGATATGGGAAATTTATGGCTTGTTCAAACTTCCCGGATTGTCGCAATACCAAAGCGATTATGAAGCCAATTGGCGTAAAATGTCCTTCGTGCGAAACTGGTGAGATTGTAGAGCGGAAAAGTAAAACAAAGCGTTTATTCTATGGCTGTAATCAGTACCCTGAGTGTGAATTTGTTTCATGGGACAAGCCAATTAGTAGACCATGTCCAAAATGTAGTGCATTATTAGTAGAGAAAAAAATTAAAAAAGGTGTACAAATTCAGTGTACGAAATGTGACTATGAAGAAGCACCAACTCAATGATAGAAAGATGGTAAGCACATGACGGAACAAGTAGTAAATGTAATAGGAGCGGGCCTTGCAGGAAGCGAAGCGGCTTGGCAAATTGCCAAACGTGGTGTGAAAGTTAAACTTTATGAAATGCGTCCAGTAAAGCAAACACCAGCTCATCATACCGATAAATTTGCAGAGCTTGTATGTTCAAATTCTTTGCGTGCGAATGGTTTAACAAATGCTGTAGGCGTTATTAAAGAAGAAATGCGTATGCTAGATTCTGTTATCTTAAAGGCGGCAGACCAATGTTCAGTCCCTGCTGGGGGTGCATTAGCAGTAGACCGTCACGAATTTGCTGGATATGTGACAGAGACGGTGAAAAACCATCCGCTTGTGGAAGTTATACATGAAGAGGTCACAGAAATTCCCGAAGGTATAACAGTTATTGCAACAGGACCTTTAACATCAAAAGCCTTAGCTGAAAAAATTCAAGGCTTAACAGGATTAGATTATCTTTATTTTTATGATGCAGCTGCACCTATCATCGAAAAAGATAGTATAGATATGGATAAAGTATATTTAAAATCCCGTTATGATAAAGGGGAGGCAGCCTATTTAAACTGTCCTATGACAAAGGAAGAGTTTGATCGTTTCCGCCAAGCATTAATTGAAGCGGAAGTTGTACCTTTGAAAGAATTTGAAAAGGAAATTTACTTTGAGGGCTGTATGCCAATTGAAGTAATGGCAGCTCGTGGGGAGAAAACAATGTTATTTGGACCGATGAAACCAGTAGGTCTTGAAGATCCGAAGACAGGTAAGCGCCCATATGCAGTTGTCCAATTACGCCAAGATGATGCTGCGGGTACTCTTTATAATATTGTTGGCTTCCAAACACATTTAAAATGGGGACCACAGAAAGAAGTACTGCAGCTAATTCCTGGGTTAGAAAATGTGGAAATCGTTCGTTATGGTGTCATGCATAGAAATACCTTTATTAATTCACCGAAGGTATTAGAGAAAACTTATCAACTTCGTGAACAAAAAAATATTTTCTTTGCTGGTCAAATGACAGGTGTTGAAGGGTATGTTGAGTCAGCTGGTAGTGGACTAATTGCAGGGATTAATGCAGCTCGTTTAGCATTGGGGCAGGAACCAATTATTTTCCCATTCGAAACAGCATTAGGCAGTATGGCGCGTTATATAACAGAAGCGCAAGCGAAAAACTTCCAACCGATGAATGTTAACTTTGGAATTTTCCCTGAATTGCCACCAGGCCGCCGTTCCAAACCAGAGCGTGCTGAGATGCATGCTAACCGAGCAATAAGCACAATTTGTAATTTTGTGAATTCACAAACAATTTAATTGCAATAAGCCTCTAAAAGTTGTTATACTCTTAGAGGCTTTTGTTTTTTTGTAGACAAAATGCTGATTAACACGTATTTTATTATTTTGTATGGAGATTTTCTCAAAATATAACCATTATCACTTGCTATATTATGTAGATAGGTATAGTGTCAGTATGTATGTTTGTTAACGATAGGTAACTGATAAGCTTATCCATTTAAATTGTAAGTGTTCGTCATTTGAGAAGATTATTAATAATTCATTGGTGGTGAATCTTTTCATGTTAGTTTCGTCCCAAGATGCACTTGAACAGTTCATGCTTTACATCCAGGTAGAAAAGAACTTCTCTGTTCATACAGTGCGAGAATATGAATCAGACCTACTAGATTTTTTAACCTTTTTACAGGCAGAGGGTGTCAACGATTTAGCTAGTGTTGAGTATATACATGCACGTCTTTATGTAACAAAGTTGTACGATGAAAAAAGAGCAAGATCTTCAGTATCTAGAAAAATATCTTCCATACGCTCCTTTTTTCGTTTTCTAAATAGACAATTCGGCATAGATGATGGAGCATTTCGTTCACTTTATCATCCGAAAAAAGAAGCACGTTTACCAAGTTTTTTCTACGAAGAGGAATTAATGCAGCTATTTGAAGCAAATACTGGTGATGATTTGAAATCAATCAGAAATATGGCTATATTAGAGCTGTTATATGCGACAGGAATTCGTGTGAGTGAACTTACTTCAATTCAAGTGAAGGATGTAGATTTTCATTATTCAATTATTCGAGTAATGGGAAAAGGACGAAAAGAGCGTATTATTCCATTCGGTCAGTTTGCGAGTTTAGCGATGCAGGATTACATAGAGCAAGCTCGTCCACGATTGATGAAAAAAACAAGTCATCAGCAATTGTTTGTCAACATGCGTGGTGGGGAACTTACTCCTAGAGGGGTACGTCATATTTTAACAGAAATGATTGACAAAGCCTCACTCCATACGAAAATATATCCTCATATGCTTCGTCATACTTTTGCTACACATTTATTGAATAATGGCGCAGATTTACGTACGGTGCAGGAATTATTAGGCCACGCACATTTATCTTCTACGCAGGTTTACACACATGTAACGAAAGAGCATCTTCGTCAAACATATATGAATGCTCATCCAAGGGCATAATAGAGCTAAGGAGGAAGACGAATGGGACAAATTCATGCGACAACGATATTTGCAGTTCATCATAATGGAGGCTGCGCAATGGCTGGTGATGGTCAAGTGACCTTAGGGAATGCAGTTGTGATGAAAGGTACGGCTAGGAAGGTCAGACGTCTGTTTAATGGGCAAGTCCTTGCTGGTTTTGCTGGATCAGTTGCCGATGCCTTTACACTTTTTGAAATGTTTGAAGGAAAGTTAAATGAATACAATGGTAATTTACAACGTGCAGCCGTAGAAGTTGCGAAGCAATGGCGTGGTGATAAAATGCTGCGCCAGTTGGAGGCAATGCTCCTTGTAATGGATAAAAACACACTTCTTCTTGTTTCTGGTACTGGAGAAGTTATTGAACCTGATGATGGTATATTAGCCATTGGTTCTGGTGGAAACTATGCATTATCTGCTGGCCGAGCACTGAAAAAATATGCGGGTGAAACAATGTCTGCTCGTGAAATTGCTGAAGCAGCACTCGAAACTGCTGCTGAAATATGTGTATTTACGAATCATAATATTATCGTGGAGGCGCTGAGCTAATGACGCAAAATAATTTAACGCCAAGACAAATTACTGAGCATCTGGACCGTTATATTGTAGGACAAAATGAAGCGAAGCGAGCAGTTGCTATTGCCTTACGTAATCGTTATCGCCGCTCGTTGTTAAATGATGACATGAAGGCAGAGGTTATTCCAAAAAATATCTTAATGATAGGGCCAACAGGTGTCGGAAAAACAGAAATTGCAAGAAGAATTGCAAAGTTAACGAATGCACCATTTGTCAAAGTGGAAGCAACAAAATTTACAGAAGTAGGCTATGTTGGACGTGACGTAGAGTCTATGGTACGTGATGTTGTAGAAGCTTCTCATCGACTTGTAAAAGAAGAGATGATGGAGTCTGTGAAAGACCAGGCGGAAGAATTAGCGAATGAGGCAATCGTTAAATTATTGGTTCCCTCCTTGCGAAAAAAACAATCGATGCAAAATCCTTTCGAAATGCTGTTTGGTGGCAAAGATCAGCAGTCAACTGATGAAAACTCATCTGAAGAGACTGAGGTACGTTCAAAACGTGCACAAATCGCGATCGATTTGCGTAATGGTAAATTAGAAAACGAGTGGATTACTATTGAAGTAACAGAGCAAAGTCCTTCTATTTTTGATGCATTACAAGGAACGGGTATGGATATGTCTGCTAATAATGGTATGCAAGATATGCTATCTAGCCTGATGCCTAAAAAAACGAAAAAACGTAGAGTTCAAGTCAAGGATGCGCGACGCATTTTAACAATTGAGGAAGCGAACAAACTTATAGATGCAGATGAAGTTGCTCAAGAAGCTATAGTAAGAGCGGAGCAATCAGGCATTATCTTCATTGATGAGATTGATAAAATTGCTAGTAAAGAAAGTAACTCTTCTGCGAATGTATCTCGAGAAGGTGTACAGCGTGATATACTGCCAATCGTTGAGGGATCTACAGTTACAACAAAGTATGGCGCTGTGAAAACGGACTATATGCTCTTTGTTGCTGCAGGAGCATTCCATATGTCAAAGCCATCCGATTTAATTCCTGAACTACAGGGGCGTTTCCCAATTCGGGTAGAACTTGAAAAATTAACGAAGCAAGATTTTGTCCGTATTTTGCAAGAACCAGATCAATCGCTTATTTTGCAGTATAAGGCATTATTAGAAACAGAAGGTGTAGAGATTAACTTTACGGAAGATGCCATTGAACGTATTGCCGAAATTGCAACTGAGGTCAATCAAGAAACGGATAATATTGGAGCACGACGTTTGCATACGATTTTAGAGCGCTTGCTTGAGGAATTATCGTTTGAGGCATCAGAGATTGCACCTGCGAATATTCCGATCACTGCCGCATATGTTGATCAAAAACTAGCGGGTATAGTAAAAAACAAAGATTTGTCACAGTTTATATTGTAAGATAAAGCTGAATAGTACCATTCAGTTGTAAAAACCTTTAGAATAGTAAGAAAATACTCTTTGGACCATTTATAGGAGGAACATATAATGAATTTATTAGAAAAAACACGTAAAATTAACTCAATGCTTCAAGCATCTGCTGGTAAACCGGTAAACTTTAAGGAAATGGCTGACACGCTAGGTGATATTATAGATAGCAATGTTTATATTGTGAGCCGTAAAGGAAAGCTTTTAGGCATTTCCATCCATCAGCAAATAGAAAATGAGCGAATGAAGAAGATGTTTGAAGAGCGTCAATTCCCTGAAGAGTATACACATAGCTTGTTTACAATTTCAGAAACATCATCAAATCTAGATATAAATAATGAGCATACTGCTTTCCCGGTAGAAAACAAAGAGTTATTCCAAAATGCGCTAACAACTATTGTGCCAATCGTAGGTGGTGGAGAACGTCTTGGAACATTAATTCTTGCACGTTTATCTGCACAATTTGAGGATGATGATTTAATTTTAGCTGAATATGGTGCAACAGTAGTTGGCATGGAAATTTTACGTGAAAAATCAGAAGAAATTGAAGAAGAAGCTCGTAGTCGTGCAGTTGTACAGATGGCGATTAATTCACTTTCTTACAGTGAGCTAGAGGCCATTGAACACATCTTTGAAGAACTTGATGGTAACGAAGGGTTACTAGTTGCTTCAAAAATTGCAGACCGAGTAGGAATTACACGTTCGGTGATTGTAAACGCATTACGTAAACTAGAATCAGCAGGTGTTATCGAATCTCGCTCTCTAGGGATGAAAGGTACTTATATTAAAGTGCTAAATGATAAGTTTTTAAATGCATTAGCAGAAATTAAAATGAAATAAGCTAACATTTCCTTGCGTTTTTTAAGGAACTGTAAAAGGTATCTGGAGTAGTCTTCCAGATACCTTTTTTGAAATTTTAAGAAATACTAGTAGCGATGATTGCGCACAATACTTCCTTCATCCTCTATAGGTAGCCCAAAATTCTTTCATACCTCAGCCGTTTATAAAG
>Ga0213824_1001488_pt1 | contig 13487 bp, 18 predicted proteins | sample MC6MC0906MG_FD_179892 | JGI IMG/M metagenome (GOLD analysis project Ga0213824, IMG submission 179892) | Enriched soil aggregate microbial communities from Iowa State University, Ames, United States - MC6-MC0906-MG | ecosystem: Environmental > Terrestrial > Soil > Unclassified | place: USA: Iowa...
GTCACATAGCTGTCCGTGTCTGTGGTTACCTCTCTCTGAGTTACCACGCTCTTCTTATGGCGGTGCAGATATTCCAGAGGATCTTCCAGGGTGATCACATGGGAATTGCGAGTATTATTGATCTTGTCAATGATGCAGGCAAGGGTGGTCGTCTTACCACTTCCTGCCGGCCCTGTGACCAGGACAAATCCCTTTGTCATCCTGGCAATATCCATGACAACCTCAGGAATATGAAGCGTTCTGTAATCAGGCAGTTCAAAGGTCACCACCCGGATCACCGCTGCAAGGGAACCTCTCTGGCGGAATACGCTGGAGCGAAATCTGGAAACCCCGGGAAGAGCAAAGGAAAAATCGTCATCTCCGTGCTCCCGCACCTTATCCATGGTTCTGTTTCCTGCCAGCTCATACAATTCCGTGATCAATGTCTCCATTTGAGCCGGAGATAGCTTTTCTTCATTCTGATTTATGATCCTGCTTCCTATTTTATAGGAAAACGGCATGCCTGGCACCAAAAAGATATCCGATGCCTTCTGCGACACGGCAGCACTTAACAAATCTTTTACTTTCATCTCCCAGTCTCCTGATTCTTAGTTTCCCCGCCTGTCCACACCGGCATGGAATGATCAATTTCGTAATCCTCTGTCTGAATTACCTTCCACTTTGATATCTGGATATCTTCCTTCCCCTCCGGAGGGAAAACCAGTACTATATTAAGGGCTTGGGACCGTTCCATGGGGATATTGACTGTCACGGTTCCTTTATCCGGTTCATAGGCATCACCAAATTCCTGTGACAAAAGCCGTTTCCGCTCCTGGGGATCCTGGCTCATTTCCCGGACTTTCGCCGCACGTTTTAAAACCATCTGGTAAAAGGCCTCTCCCTCCCCGTCAGCCCGGTAGTACTCTGTCACAGCAGAAGCATTGCGTTCTGCCAGATTGTGCTCACTTTTGGCTGTGCTAAGGGAAAGCATCCCAAAGGTTATCAGGCACATGACAATGAATATGAGGATAAGGGAAGGGCTGCCTAAATTGGCCTTGTATCCATTCTCCTGTTTTGCCATGGTTTCACCTCCGTTACTGTTGCGTTTCATGTCTGGTCACTGTAAGGGTATAGACTCTTTTCCCGTTTTTGCTTACGGTCACTTCCATATGTCCCGGCCCGGTTATGTCTGCCCTTACATCAAAAACAGTCCTCTCTTTTTCACAAGGATTACCGGACTGATCAAAGCCCATTGTATAGCCGTCGGATTCTTCCTCCTGCCCATAAGCCTGAAACTTTTTTTCAAGTCCTTCCGGACCCTCTGCTTTCCAGACCTCTGCTACACTTTGGGCGATCAGCACGCCCTGGTTTAAATCCGCTGCCTCCCGGCTCATAACATCCGCTTTTACAAATGTTTTTATACAGATGCCAGCGCAAAGGATAAAGAAAAAAACAACGGCAATCATCTCCATCATAAATACGCCTGAGGGGTGTTTCCTATTCATCATCCGCCCCTCCGCTTCTTAAGGAAAGCCAGAGGCTGCCTCCGCCTTCCATGTCCGTTTTTATATGCAGAAGCCTACCCTCCATCTCCATGGAAACCGGGCTGCATTCCAGAATCTCATTTCCGTCTCCAACTCCCAGTCCGCTTTCTTCGTCTGTAAATAACTCCCACAGCCTGCCATCCTGGTAATAAATAAGGGTCATATAAACCGAATCCTGTATCTCCTGTTCCAGCTTAAGGACAGAGATCCCGGCCATCTCTGTAAGAGAAACCCGGCCGGTTTCATCCCCTTGCCTCACCTTATTGGCTATGTAACTTAAGGCTACATCCTTTTGATAGGTATTCTCAGCTCTGGCATTGATATTCTCATAGACTTTGCCTCCGATGAGCACCGAGAATAAAGCGCAGAGCACAAATACAAGAAACAGCAGTATGGTAAACAGAGCATTGGCCATCTGACCTCTCTGATATTCTTTTCCGCTCACTTGCCCACCTCCCGGTTATCGTTCATGGGGATTGACCGTAATATCCGGCATAAAGTTTGAAGCAAAGCCGCTGTAAAAAACATCATACCGGTTTCTGTCAATCTGAATCCCATAATTTTCTTCCAGATATTCCACGTTTGGCGGATATCTTCCCTCAATGGCATAGCACTGCACCGAAGTCCTGCGTATGGCATCCCGAAGGGTATCAGCTCCCTTTGCATCGGCTTGTCTCGAAAAGAAGAGAGTCCCTGAAACAAAAAGAGCAACCGCACATGCAAAAGCCAGCAAAGAGAACAGCTGACCAAAGACCTCCCCGGGAGATTGTTTCCTTTTCATCATCAAGCCGCCCCCTATCCGATCGCCGATAAGACACTGACAAGGGGAAGCATGACGGAAAGAAGCACCAGCCCCACTGCAACGGCAAGCACTGCCACCACCGTAGGTTCAAACCGGCTGACCATATGTTCCATGGCCGTGTCCGCTTCGTCTTCATAGCTTTTGGATATTTCATCCATAACCCGATCCAGTTGTCCGCTTCTGGTACCTACCTTTATCATCTGCGCATAGAAGCCGTTAAACAACCCGGTATTCTTCATAGCGGTATAATAATCGGTTCCATCCTCAAGCTCTTTTGCGCACTGCCTGATCTTTTCTTCCACTGCCTGATTCTCAACCAGCTGCCCAGCCAGCTCCATCCCCTTTTCCAGCTCCAGTCCGCTGTGAAGAGTCAGTGCAAGGACCGCGGTAAAGCGCCGCTTGGATATTGCAAGAGCCATGCGGCTCCTTTTTTTTATCCAGTGGATCAGCCGCTCCGCAACCAGAAGCTTTTTCCCCTTCCTGCCAAGAAGCCACACCAGGACAGCAGCGAGGGTCAAAAGAATCCCAAGTACCAGGGCAACTGCACAGAATACGCCTCCAAGCCTTGTTGCAGCAAGAGAAACCGGCGACATCTCTGCCCCCAGCTGTTGGTATACCTGTTCAAATATGGGCATAACTTTGGCAAACAAAACCAGAAGAACCACCAGAAGCATGAAAATCATGATGATGGGGTATGTAACTGCATTCCTGATATTTTTCATGAGGATATGCTCTTTTTCATAATATCCGGCCAATGACTCCATGATCTGATCCAGGGTACCAGTCTCTTCCCCCAGCTTTGCCATCCGAATCACATAGGCTGGATAAAAGCCTGTATTCTCCAGTACTTTTGAGAAAGGAACCCCAAGCTCAGCCTCTTCTGCCATCTGCTTAAGAATTTGTTTCTCTTCCTCCCATACAGAATCCTCCGCCATAACAGACAATCCCTCATCAAGAGGGATCGCCGAATGGAGAAGAATTGATATTTGAAGGCAGAAAGCGGAAAGTTCCCTTGCGGAATATCGCTTTTTCGCTTTCATTTTCATCTGTCGTATCTCCTTTTAATGAAGTTCTTTAGTATGTATATTTCGCCTTATAATTGGAACTGTTTGTGATATATTGCTGTATGGACGGATCACTGCCTCCGGAGGATGCAAACGTCGGGTCCATAAGCTTCCAGTCATATCCGTCAAAATAGATGATATTATCCACCCAGCCCTGGCCTTCAATATAAACATTGACCCATGCATGATAAAGGCTGCCTGTATAGCCCACCACAAGCTTTGTGGGGATATTCTGGGAACGCAGCATGGCAGTCATAACTGCCGCATAATCAAAACAGATTCCCTTTTTCTGAGACAGCACCTGATCTACATCAGGCAGATAGCCGGACTGGACAGAGCTTGCCAGTGCCGTATCATAGGTAAAATTCTTTACAACAAAGTTATAAACATTGGTGACTACACCAATGGCATCAGGTGCGGAAGCCGCAAGCTCCTCCCCCTTTTTTACCACCGCACTTCCGGAAGTAAAGTTCACATACTGATTGGGGTATAGAAACGGCTCAAACTGATCTGATAGTGTTACCTTGATATCACTGCTGGATTTTATGGCGTACTGGTTCCCCTGTACCTGTTCTAAAACCCGGACCGTATAGTTTCCGTTTCCTTCTGTAAGAGGAAATACCTCATAGGAAGATCTGGCATTTAAATCATAGGAATAAGTCTCGCCTCCGTTTTTTATGACCTGTACTTTTATCTTGGATGAATTACCGCTATACTGGACCATCACATAGCCATGACTGGCGTTTGATGCATCCACCAATGCCGTACCGTTTCCATAGGTAACCGTTCCCGGAGCCTGAGGGGTTCTCACATTGCTCCCGGAAGGTTTTGAATAAAGAGGAACTGCTTCATCCTCGATGCTCACTACGGTCTTCCACTCAATACTTTCCTCTGTACTGTCTGCCGCAGCAATATTACTGCCAGAAACAAATCCGCCAAAAGAAAACAGGATCGCTGCGCAAGCAGCCGCCATAACCGTACCATTCTTATTTATGATCATCACTCCTCATCTATTATCCCAAACGTTGTCTTACAATCTCATAAGCCAGCACACCTGCCGCTACAGAAGCATTTAGAGAATCAATATCCCCCTTCATGGGTATGGATGCCACCATGTCACAGGTTTCTTTGATCAATTTTCCTACGCCGCTTCCTTCGCTGCCGATTACAAGGCCGATCGGCCCTTTTAAGTTAACCCGGTACATCACATCTCCATCCATATCGGCACAGACAAACCACATTCCCTTTTTCTTTAATTCTTCCATGGTCGCTGTGAGATTGGTAACTTTAGCAACAGGTGTATAATTAAGCGCCCCTGCCGATGTCTTTGCAACGGTTGCAGTAAGACCAACAGCCCGGCGCTTAGGGATGATAACCCCGTGGGCTCCTGCTAAATTTGCCGTACGGATGATCGCTCCCAGATTGTGAGGGTCTTCAATTCCGTCTAACAGAAAGAGGAAAGGAGGTTCTCCCTTTTCTTCCGCCGCCTTTAGCATATCTTCCACCTCTGCATATTCATAAGCTGCAGCATGGGCAATCACGCCCTGGTGATGCCCTTCTTCAGACATCTGGTCCAGGCGCTCTCGTTCTACAAAATTAATGATGGTGTCTTTCTTTTTTGCTTCCCTGATAATGGACTGGATGGGGCCATCCTGGACTCCCTTTTGCACATACAGCTTATCAATGGTTTTTCCGGAACGGAATGCCTCCAACACGGCATTCCTTCCCTCTATGGTAAATTCCTCTATCATTCCAGTTCTCCTATTCGTTCAAGTCCTCTGCCTACCAGGGTGACCAGACGGTCTAAATTGCCATTTAAATACAGGTATCCGCACAGGGCTTCAAATCCGGTAGCAGTCCTGTAATCAGCAACAGTTGCGTGTTTTGCGGTTGTCACAGATTTTGCATTGCGTCCCCGCTTGTATGTTGCCACCTCTTCCGGAGTTAAGTCCTCGTCTTCAAGAAGCCGGCGGATAATCTCCGCCTGCGCTCCTGCGTTCACCAGCCTTGCACTCTTCTTATGCATATTATTCACCTGAGTGCTTCCATGGTTCATCACCTTTGTCCGCACGATCAGTTCATAAACCGCATCGCCGATATAGGCGAGTGCCAGCGGGGAATAGGTTTTCACATCCACTTCTTTTAGTTTTAACGTATCCTTAAAAAAATCAGAAAACGCTTCCACTGATGTTATATTCTCTTCCATTTTACACCTTCCCTGGTGTCCTCCAGAACAATGCCCTTTTCTAAAAGTTTTCCGCGGATTTCATCGGCAAGGGCAAAATTCTTGTCTTTTCTGGCCTGCTGCCTGCCTGCGATCATGGTTTCAATTTCGTCATCCAGGATCTCTTCTTCCTTTTCCGTAATGATTCCAAGAACATCGCACAGCCTTTCGATGCTTTCCTTTAAATAAGTCACATATTCTTTGGAGCTGTCTTCATTTGTGGTGGAATTGCTTAATTTTACCAGCTCAAAAACAGCGGAAATGGCATCTGCCGTATTAAAGTCGTCATCCATGGCAGCCTCATATTTAGAAACCAGCTCCTGTACGGCATTTTTATCTTCATGATCAAGAAGTTTTTCTGTCTTTGCAGAAGCTTCCAGATCCTTTAATTTATCAATTGCAGTTAAAATTCTTTCTAATCCGTTCTTTGATGACTCCATCAATTCGGCGCTGAAATTAATAGGGCTTCTATAATGAGCACTCAGCATAAAGAAACGCAGAACTTGTAAGTCATATTTTTCACTGATTTCTCTGACAGTGAAAAAATTGCCCAGAGACTTGGACATCTTTTTATTGTCAATGTTTAAGAAACCATTGTGCATCCAGTATTTTGCGAATTCTTTTCCATTGGCAGCCTCACTCTGGGCGATCTCGTTCTCATGATGAGGAAAGATTAAGTCTTCTCCTCCTGCATGGATATCGATCTGATCTCCAAGATATTTCCTGGACATTACGGAACACTCAATATGCCAGCCAGGCCGTCCTTCGCACCATGGAGATTCCCAGAAAGGCTCTCCTTCCTTTTTCGGCTTCCAAAGCACGAAATCGGTGGGATCCTCTTTTCCGTCTTCACCGGTCACCTTAATCTCACGGAAACCAGACTGAAGATCATCCAGATTCTTATGGGACAGCTTTCCATATTCCTCAAAGGAACTGGTACGGAAATAAACCGTTCCATCTTTCGCCGCATAGGCATGACCGGAAGCAACAAGCTTTTGGATCATTTCCAGCATACCGCATATTTCCTCTGTTGCTAACGGGCTTTTGGTTGCCGGCTTTACATTCAGCCCTTCCATATCCTTTTTGCATTCATCAATATAGCGCTTGGAAATGGTGTCCGCATCCACGCCCTCTTCAATGGCCTTTTTAATGATCTTATCATCAATATCGGTAAAGTTTGAAACAAAGTTTACCTCATAGCCCTTATATTCAAAATATCTCCGAACCGTATCAAATACGATGATGGGTCTTGCGTTTCCAATGTGAATATAATTGTAAACCGTTGGCCCGCAAACATACATCCGAACCTTTCCAGGCTCCAGGGAAACGAATTCCTCTTTTTGTCTGGATAATGTATTATAAATTTTCATAGTCTCTTCCTTTCCTCTTCTTATTTCCCGCAGCCTCCGCAGCAGCCTTTGCAATCAGCAGCCATGATCCTGTCGTCATAACAGTAATCGTTCATGGAGGTTAACAGAACTATGGCCTGTGAGGATATCCCCTCTCCCATTCCGGTAAAGCCAAGTCCTTCTTCTGTAGTAGCTTTTACATTGACCTTTCCTTCGGTCAGTTTCAAGGCCTCCTCAATGTTTTGTGCCATAGACCGCCGATAGGGAAGAAGCTTAGGTTTTTGAGCGATGACCGTAGCATCGATGTTCTCGATCACATATCCCTGTTCTTCCAAAAGTCCGCCTACGTGCTTTAAAAGTTCAATGCTTGACACTCCTTTATACTTGGGATCCGTATCCGGAAAATGTTCTCCGATATCTCCCAGAGCTGCCGCACCTAAAAGAGCATCTATCACTGCATGGACCAGCACATCTGCGTCAGAATGGCCCAGAAGTCCCTTTTCATAAGGAACCTTTACGCCGCCAAGAATCAAATCTCTTCCTTCTGCTAATTTATGCACATCATATCCCTGTCCAATCCTCATAATTCTCCCTTTCCTCTTTCCTGCCCATGGTATTTGGGCATAATGGTATACCCGTAGGGTGTTTCCTCTTTCCTGCCCATGGTATTTGGGCATAATGGTATACCCGCAGGGTGTTTCTTCTATAATATATACATTTCTATACAATCATACGCAACTTTTTGCCAATACAACGAAGCTGTACATCGTTTTGACAAAAACAGCTTTCTCCATCTACATGAACTGCCATTGGACGATCCATATGAATCATAATCTCCTCGCAGGTATAAAACCTGACGCCTCTGTGTAAGGACTTTCTTCCCATAAGGGCACGAATCAGCACAGGGATCAGCTTCCTTTTATTCCCGCTGTTCATGACACAAACAGATAACTGTCCATCTTCAAAGTTTGCTTCCGGCGCAAATTTAAAACCGCCGCCCTCGTAGGGGTGGATGTGAACGGATATAAAATAAGCGTGCCCAAACTCAATCTTCTGGACCCCGTTAAGGAGAATATAACCTTTTGAGGGCTTGGCAAGAATCAGCTGTTTGATTCCTATGAGAAGATAGGTGAGCTTCCCAATGCAAAGCTTACGGAACAGTCCCTTTGACTTTGAATATAAGATGTTATGACAAACGGCCGCATCCATTCCAATCCCTGCGCTAACCATAAAACGGCGGTGGGCTATTTCCCCATCACCATAAGATAAAACTCCGTAATCTATGAGTTTATAATATTTTGGATGCAATATTTTCTTTAAGCAACGGACCGGATTCTTAGGAAGTTTTAAGCTTCTTGCCAGATCATTACCGGATCCGGCAGGAATATACCCAAATGTAACAGAACCACAAAAGCAAAGCCCATCCAGGATTTCATTTACAGTTCCGTCTCCACCTACTCCTATGATAACGCTTGATTCTCTGCAGCCTTCTGTCAGTTCCCTGGCAAACCGATTGGCATCCCCAGGCTTTTCCGTAAGAAATGCCTGATATTCCACATGACTGGCTTTTAACACTTGTTCTAATCTTTTCCAAACGTTTCTTCCCCGTCCGCCGCGTGAGTTCGGGTTTACAATAAAATAGTACATGGAATCCCTCCACCTTTTACTATTTGTAAGTATATCATAAAACAGAAAAAATGAATATAAGAAAATAGAAAAAGGAATCCGCATCTGTCGAAATATGAAAAACCCTGTAATTTTTCAATTACAGGGTTTTAATCGTAGCGGAAGGGAGATTCGAACTCTCGACACCACGGGTATGAACCGTGTGCTCTGGCCAACTGAGCTATTCCGCCATATTCAATTCTACAGATAAGTGTTTTTACTTATCAATGGGACCTACAGGGCTCGAACCTGTGACCCTCTGCTTGTAAGGCAGATGCTCTCCCAGCTGAGCTAAGATCCCAGTACTTTTCTCGGTCAGGAGCTTGTTTTTTTCTTTCGTTCCCGACTGCTTCATTAGTATAATATTAATTGTATTAATTGTCAACACTTTTTTGTCAATTTTTTTCATTTTTTCCTGTCTCTTTTAAAAACCTTGATTTTCCGGGAATTTCCACCTTTTTTCACCCCCTGCCTTTATTCTCCATGGAGGATATCAAACAGCTCCTGATAATAGGATTTATAAATACTTCCCTTTCTCCATATGAATGTAAAATCATGGGTCAGCTGAAAATCTTCCAATTCAATCCTTTTTAAAACACCCCTGTCTAACTCTTCCTTAACAGCAGCTTCATATAAAAAAGTAACACCCTGCCCTTTTGCCACCATTTTCTTCATGGCGCCAATGTTGCTGATTTCCATTATATTTGGAAAGTCATGGAGCAATAAATTCTTCCCTTCCAGGTAACGTTCAAAGACATACCTGGTTCCGGAGCCAGGTTCACGGATAAAGAGTCTTTCCCCAAGAAGATCCTCCACTTTTATAATCTCCCTGCAAAACTTATAATCAGGTGCACAAACAGCCGCAAACTGCTCTGTAGCAAAAACAAGGAAGTCGTATTCCTTTTTCTGGAAAAATCCCTCCACCAGAGCAAATTCAATCTCGCCGTCATTCAATTTTCCAAGCAGCTCTCTGGTATCCCCAACTACCATCTGAACCTTTGTCCCAGGATAAACATGAAGATATCTCGTCAGTGCTTCCGGCATCACATACTCTCCTATAGTCATGGTAGCACCAAACACCAGCCTTCCGACTATTCCTGTTTGCTGCTCCATGATCTTCTTTAAATGCAGTTCATCGTCCTTCATGGTTATGGCAGCGGATAAAAAGACTTTTCCCGCCTCCGTCAGATTCACTTTTTTTCCATTGTATTCAAACAATCTGACTCCATATCGGTTCTCTAAATAATGGATATGATGGGATACCGCAGGTTGGGTGATATGAAGTTCACTAGCTGCCTTTGTAAAGTTCATATAACGGCACACCGCTAAAAAAGTATCGATTCGAAAGTCCAGCATGAGATATATTCCCCCTTTCATTGCTTCAATAACCATAACATACTTTTATGATATTATAAATATAAATAATTTTATTTTATTATTATTTTCAAATATAATAAAGCCAAATCAAAAAGGAGGATTTTACTCATGAAAAAATACGCCTCAGGCGTTCTACTCTGCCTTATTATATCCGCTCCCGCATGGTTTTTAGGAAAAGCCTTTCCAGTCATCGGCGGTCCTGTGTTTGCGATCCTTATCGGCATGGCAATGGCCCCCTTTGTAAAAGGGAAGGATTTTTTACGTCCAGGAGTGACTTTTACTTCAAAAAAAATCCTGCAATATGCTGTGATTGTCCTTGGATTCTCCATGAACCTTGCCACAGTTGTTCAAAAGGGAAGGGAAGCCCTACCGATCATCCTGGCAACCATCACCACGTCTCTGGTGATTGCATTCATTCTGTCCCGGGCATTGAAGCTTCCCGGCAAAACTTCTATCTTAATCGGCGTGGGCTCGTCCATCTGCGGAGGTTCCGCCATTGCCGCAACTGCTCCGGTTATTGACGCCGATGACAGTGAGATCGCCCAGTCCATTTCCGTCATCTTTTTCTTCAATATCATAGCCGCTCTGCTTTTCCCGGCTTTGGGATCTGCTTTGGGACTTTCCAATGAAGGCTTTGGACTGTTTGCGGGAACCGCCATTAACGATACCTCTTCCGTAACGGCAGCCGCTTCCGCCTGGGATGGCATGCACGGCAGCAACACCCTGGAAGCAGCAACCATAGTAAAACTGACCAGAACCCTGGCCATCATTCCTATCACCCTGTTTTTAGCATGCTACCGGACTGGAAAAGAGAAGAAAGCTTCCGAACGCTCCATCTCCATTCAGAAAGTTTTTCCTACCTTTGTACTCTTTTTCCTGCTGGCTTCCATTATCACTACTGTTTTTCCTATACCTGTAAGTATTGTCAGTTCATTAAAAGACTTAAGCAAGCTGTTTATTATCATGGCTATGGGAGCCATTGGAACCAATATAGATTTAATCAAGCTGATACGGACAGGCAAAAAACCTCTTTTATTAGGTTTTTGCTGCTGGCTTGGAATCTCTGTGGTAAGTCTGGTCCTTCAAGTAATCCTTGGAATCTGGTAAAAACAGGTTCATATCTTATAGAATTAAGACGGCCAGGAAACATAGATCTTGTTTTCCTGGCCAACCTTATTTATTCATCTTTTTTCAAATACACGGTCTTATTATTATTTTTATTTTCCCGGACCTCCAGCTGTCCAATGCTGTGGACAAATTTTGAGAAGGTGGAATACCCGTAATCCTTTACCTTGAAATCAGCAAACTTCCGATGTATGCCATTTCCCAGAGCCGCCAGCTCCATACCGTTCTTTCCGCTGCCCTTTACCAGACCAACTGCAAAATCATCTAACTCCTGCTTTTTGGTACGGTTATCCTTCATTCGAACAGTTACCACATTGTTGGATTTTTTAAGCTCAAAACCGCCCATTTCCTCCAAAAATTTGGAAAGGGAGCTGTAGCCGTAATTTCTCACGTCAAAATCAGAGTATTTTTTCACAAGGCGGTTGCCGATCTCTCCCAGGCCTGTCGCCTTATTTTTGTCTTCATTTTCTAAAAGAATTGAAGTGATATCCTGCTCGATCACCTCTTTTCCTATGGCGCCTCCTCCAGTACCATCCTCTTCCTGATCAAGGAGGACCTCAAGATTAGTAAAAACCGTACAGGCCGCCCGGAACGATTTGGGAGTCTTATCCTCCCCCATTCCAATGACTTCCTTGCCGGACTCCCGAAGTCTGCTGGCTAAGCGGGTGAAATCGCTGTCACTGGAAACGATGCAGAATCCATCTACATTGTCCGTGTAAAGCAAGTCCATAGCGTCAATAATAAGGGCGGAATCGGTTGCATTCTTTCCTACGGTATTGGAGAATTGCTGGATTGGGGTGATCGAATTCTCCAAAAGCTCCATTTTCCATTTTCCCATCTGGGAGCTCGTCCAATCCCCGTAGATCCTTTTGTAAGTAATAACACCGTAGCGGGTCATTTCATCCAGAATACTTGTAATATACTTTGCGGAGATATTATCCGAATCAATCAATACTGCAAATTTCTTGTCACTCAACACTCTGCTCTCCCGTCTTTTTAATTTTCTTTTTATGTCAATTCGATTCTGCATTTCCATTATATTTCATTTTTCTAATTATTACAATATCATTACAGTGGTTAAAATGGGAGAATTTTTGTAACGTATTTTCCTCTATTTCAACCATACTAAAGAAGAAAGCTCAATGAATCAATGAAACACGAAGAAAGGAGCGTTATTATGAATTCATGTGAATGTGGCACAACAAAGGCCAATCTTGCTACACCTACAAAAACAGTTCAACTGGGTATTGCTACGATTCCCATGCAGCCCTGGGAACAACCTTATGATCCGCAGACAGCTTTAAAACATGGGACTATTTTCCCATCCCTTAATCTTCCTTTTTACGTAACGGGAGGTGATCAGTAATGGCAGATCAAAAGGCTCTTTTAAAGCAGATCACAGAAGTAAGCTTTACTGTTAATGATTTAACATTGTATTTAGATACCCATCCGGTGGATGAAAATGCATTAACAGCCTTTAAGCAGGCTATGGAACAAAGAAAACAACTTTTAAAAACCTATGCAGAAAACTTTGAACCTCTAACCATCAACTGTGTCTGCCCTGATACCAACAACAAAACAGAAACAAATACAAAATATGCAGGTCAAAAGCATTTTACCTGGGTAGACGGACCGCTGCCTTGGGAAGGAGGTAACTTATAATGTGGAATTATGAAAAGAGATTGCAGTTCCCTGTAAATATCAAAGAAACATGCCCGAAAACAGCCTCTCTCATTATCAGCCAGTTTGGCGGACCTGATGGAGAGCTGGCAGCTTCCATGCGATATCTTTCCCAAAGATATTCCATGCCATGCAAGGAAGTGGGAGGACTATTAACAGACATTGGTACGGAAGAGCTTGGGCATCTGGAGATGATCTGCTCTATCATTTACCAGCTGACGAAAAATCTGACTATCGAACAGGCTAAGACTGCCGGGTTTGATGCTTACTATATTGACCATACAACAGCTCTCTGGCCTATGGCGGCAGGCGGAGTTCCATTTAATGCCTGTGAATTCCAGTCCAAGGGTGATGCCATTACCGATTTGATCGAAGACCTGGCAGCCGAGCAGAAAGCAAGGACAACCTATGACAACCTCATTCGGATCATACCGAATCCTGATGTAAGAGAACCTTTAAAATTCCTTCGGGAAAGGGAAATCGTGCATTTCCAGCGATTTGGCGAAGCTCTTGAAAATATCAAATCTAATTTAAATCCTAAAAACTTTTATTATTATAACCCGGAATTTGATAAGCAATTTGTCAAATCCACAATGCAATAAAAAAATGCTGGGACAGGTTTCCTACTTGCCCCAGCATTTTTTTACTTATTTTTAATTTTAGCAATATCAATCAGAG
>Ga0213824_1001489_pt1 | contig 13485 bp, 16 predicted proteins | sample MC6MC0906MG_FD_179892 | JGI IMG/M metagenome (GOLD analysis project Ga0213824, IMG submission 179892) | Enriched soil aggregate microbial communities from Iowa State University, Ames, United States - MC6-MC0906-MG | ecosystem: Environmental > Terrestrial > Soil > Unclassified | place: USA: Iowa...
GGCGGCATGCGAACCGCCCAGTTAAGCCAAGCGCCCAGTTCTGTGATGACTGTGGTGAAGCCATACCTCTGAAGCGGCAGCAACTGGTACAGGGCTGCGAAACCTGCATCAGTTGCCAAGAGCTGCGGGAGCGCCGGCGATGAGCGAGCGCCCAACTCCTACCACAGCTGATTGGGCGCGGCGTTACATTGAAACCTTCGGTCTTGCCCTAGTTCCCATCGAGCCGGGCAAAAAGGGGCCGACGGGTGACGGCTGGAACAGGCCTGGTGGCTACTTCACTGATACCGCGAGTGCCGATCAGTTCTGGAAGGCTAACCCGAGCCACAACCTTGGAGTTGTGCTTGGGCCAAGTAATGTCTGCTCGCTGGATGTAGATGATGTCGAGTTTACGCGGTTGGTTTTGCAGCAGACGCATGGCCTCGATGTCGATGCGCTCGCTGCTGCCTACCCGACCTCGGTGGGCAACCCCGCGCGCTTCCGTATCATGTTCCGCGTCCCCGAGGGCGTGGAGCTGAAGAAGCACGCATTGGTGTGGCCTAACCAGAATGACCCCGATGGCACTATCCATAAAGGGCTCATGGTTCAGGTACGGGCTGCTGTTGAACAGAAGGACGCGGCCCGTGAGGCGGCTTTCCGCTTGGCGGCGGAGCCGTTCAAGAAGCTCACCGTGTTCGAGTTGCGCGCCGGCTTGGTGCAGGACGTGCTGCCGCCATCCATCCACCCTGGCACCGGTAAACCGTACACGTGGCGCAATGCACCAGATGCAAAGGGCCTCCCTGAGCTGCCTCCTGAGCTGCTGGCTATCTGGCAGGGGTGGGAAGAATTCAAGTCGACAGGAGAGGCGCTTTGCCCGTGGCGACCTAAGCAAGTCGCATCGGCTCGGCCAGCTACCATGCCGAAGCCCGCAGTTGCCCGAGCGGGCGACTCACTGCCAGAGGTGATCCCCGAATTCAACCGCCGCCATGACATCGCCACGATCATTGAAGCGCATGGCTATAAGCGTGTGGGCGGGAAGTGGTTGTGCCCGCAAAGCAGCTCGGGGCTGCCGGGCGTGAGCATCACGGATGACAAACTCTACTCCCACCATACCTCGGACCCGCTGGCCAACGGGCACAAAAACGATGCCTTCGACGTCTTCTGCATCTTGGTGCACAACGGTGATCAGCGTGCAGCGACCAGGGCGGCTGCGCAGATTCTCGGCATCGATGCCAAGTCACGCCCGCCTGCGCCGCCACCGCAGGGCGAACTTCCCCGTGCCCCATCGATGATCGGGCAGGCCGGGCACGGCGAAACCGCTGCTGATGCAGCTTTCCAGCCTGACACTAGCGTTCCGACCGTTGCCAGCTCGGCCGGCTCCTCGGCCGATGGGGGGGCAGGGGGAGAGGGCCTGGTACTGAAGAGTGCTATGCGTCGATTCGCCCTGGTCGAAGGCACCACGAATGTGTGGGACATGGACAAAGGGCAGTCGATGAAGCGATCAGGCTTTGAGGCGCTGGTCGGCAAGCCCCTTGCGAAACAATGGATGGAGAGGACTGACAAGAAGTTGGTTTCCGCCGAGCAGGTCAAGGAGCTCGAACAGGGCCGCAAGATGTCGAGCAAGAAGGGCGGGGCGCTGAATCTCGACCCGCTTGATCGGTATGTCTACATCGACGGCACCAAAGAAGCTTGGGACCGGGAGAAGAAGCGTCGTCTACCCGAGGGCAGCGTCAAGATGGCCCTGGGCGATGCCTATCAACTCTGGCTGAACAGCCCGAATCGCCGAGTGGTTGATGTCGACCATATCGTGTTCGACCCGACGATGACTAAGGATCCAGCTATCTACATCAACACCTTCGAGGGCTTACCCCATCAGCCGGTGCGGGATGACGCCGCCTGTGAGAACTTGCGCTGGCTGATCTCGTTCCTCTGCAACCATGACGCTGAGGCGCTGGAATGGCTGGTGAACTGGCTCGCCTATCCGCTGCAGAACATGGGGGCGAAGATGGATACCGCGATCCTGTTCCATTCCACCATGGAAGGCTCGGGCAAGAGCTTGCTGTTCGCGGACATCATGGGTGAGCTCTACGGTCGTTACGGCGCCACGGTTGGGCAGACACAGCTGGAAGGTAACTTCAACGCCTGGCAGAGCGGCAAGCTGTGGGCCGTGTTCGAAGAAGTCGTTAGCCGCGACCAACGCTACAACCAGGTCGGCAAGATCAAGCACATGATCACCGGCAAGACGGTCCGAATGGAGTCGAAGTTCATCAACGGTTGGGAGGAGGCCAACCACATGAACTCGGCGTTTCTGAGCAACGAAATCATGCCGTGGCCGATCAGCGAAGATGATCGCCGAATGCTGGTGATGTGGCCTCTGGAGACCTTGCCTCCCGAGCGGCAGAAGGCGATTGCGAGAGAGCTGGCCAACGGCGGGGTAGCAGCCCTCTATGGCTGGCTGCTGGACGTGGACCTCGGTGACTTTAACCAGCGCACACGCCCGCCCAAAACAGAGGCCCGTCAGCGGTTGGTTGAGCTGAGCCGCACTGCCTGGCAAACCTTCTTCTATCTCTGGCGAGCGGGCGAGCTCGGGCATGGCCTATGGGGCTGCTGCCTGACTTCGGACGTGTACGCCATGTTCCTTGAGTGGTGCTCTCACAACAAAGAGAACGCAATGAGCCACACCAAGTTCTCGCTGATGCTCAGTGCGAAGGTGGAGAAAACACGCGCTATCCCCTGGACGGATGGTAGCGCGCGGCGTTTCGCGGCGTTCTTCTTCCCCAGCGACGGTGATCCTTCCCTGCCCCCATCCATGAAGTCGGCCGAGCTGGGCAAGAACGTCACCGAGTGGCGTGCTCGAGCGAAGTTAGCGGGATGGAGCGTGGACGGTTGGGACCACATCAAGAGGCTTGCAGCATGACTACGCCGGTTAGTGTGTTGGATGTGTTGGGTTGGTGTTGGGTTGGTTCCGGCAAGCCAACACAGTTTAAAACCCCGGATTCCTTGGCGTTGCGGGAATGTGTGTTGGGTGTGTTGGGTTTTCGCACGCGCGCGCGCACGCGATTCTTTTCTAACAGCGGTATTGAGGGTGTAAGAAATCTCTATGTGAACCCTGAAAAACCCAACACACCCAACACACTCAACACGTCTGGATCTAATTCATTGAATTTATTGGGTTTCGGGTGTGTTGGGTTTGTGTTGGGTTGGCTAAATATGTGTTGGGTACTGCTTGGGGAGGGCGGGGAATGACTAAAGATCTGGAATTGCGCGCACAAAGCCAGGTGCAGCTCATGCTCCACCAGGTCGAAATGGCGCAGCTCATCGATCAAGCGGAGCGCCTGCGCCTGATCGGACAGCTGATGAAGTATTGGGGGGAGCGCAGAGCACAGCTTGGGCTGGAAGCCAGCCTTGGTAGTCAGATGGGCAGCATCATGGAATGGAAGGGCGCTGCACCGCGCGGAGGGTCGTCACGGTCGCGTATCTTGGTCGGGGGTGCCGGTCTTGATCACGCAGCAGCAGAAGTCGACGCGGCGGTAGTCCAGCTGGAGCGGCGTGACGGACGAGGGGCAACCCTGGCCAAGCTTGCACACCTTCGCTACCTGCATGGGGCAACGGTGCGCGAGCAGATGCGCGAGGTCGGGCTGGCTGAGGACGCTGACCGAACCTACCGGAACTGGGTCAAAGCCCTGCACTTGCAGGTCTTTGCCATCTTGGCAGCAAGGGCTGGAAGGGTACGCGAGCAAACCGTTCGTCGGGTGACTATGCGACATGTGAGCAACATCGAGGCTACATAGCCACCACATTGCGACGAACCGAAAATAGGTCCTTTTCGGTTTTTCCGGTGGCATGTAAAAAGGCGTCACGATATCAAAAGTTTGTTTAGGCATAGCTCGAATGAACCCTGCCAAATGGCGGGGTTCATCGTAAGTACGCTTAAAGAATTTAGGTCTGTGAGTCCATTGGGAAATCGCGCGGGTGAACTTCTTTACGCCACAGCGTGAACAGGGCAACGCCAGATGCGAAATAGATCAATGCGTTCCAGCAAGTGATGATCAAAAAGACGATCTCGCCTCTTGAAGGGAGTGTCTCAGCGACTGTGAAAAGATAGATCTCTCGGACGTTTGCTCCAGCAGTGAGCAAAGCTCCTATCACTACCAGTGCTTTGAATGAATGAGCCCAGAATGCAGCTATGTGGTTCTTAAGCTCTATACGCTTATCAGGGGGCAGTGCCACCCAAGTGGCTAACCCTCCGACTATTCCTCCGATGGAGCCGAGTGCTCCAAGTAAGCTCATCACGAACGTAATACTGTCCATCCTCTTCCCTGCTTTCAGATCTTAAAAAACCAATAGTGGAGTCTCTGATGACTAATGAGCAACACGCCCTGATCGATATGCCTCTATGGCTTGTCATTGTGATTTCGTTGGTGGGTGGCGTTTCTGGTGAGATGTGGCGTGCTGACAAAGCAGGAGTCCGAGGCTGGCCTTTGATCCGCCGAATCGCATTGCGATCCGGGGCATGTATCGTCTGCGGCCTATCGACCATCATGCTGCTCTACTCGGCGGGCATGTCGATCTGGACGGCAGGTGGTATTGGATGCCTAACCGCAATGGCCGGTGCCGATGTGGCCATTGGCTTATACGAGCGTTGGGCCGCTAAACGCTTGGGCGTATGTGAAATGTCTAAGGCCCGAGCAGGGGAGGTGGAATAGGGCGATGCCGGGGACCCTGGTGATATGGCCGGGGTACGGGGCAGGAAACCCGCGGTTCTTTGTTAGCGGGAGGTTCACCAGCTTAGTGAACTACGGTGAACTGGTTAACCCCCTGAATTCATTGGGTGAACTGGACGTTTCGACATGACGCAGCTGACGAAATCGGAGTTCGCCGCCCGGCACGGATGGTCGAAATCCTACGTTTCCAAACTGGCCAAGCAGGATCGCCTGGTGCTGACCGATGACGGCAAGGTCGATGTCGAAGCCACGGAGTTGCTGCTGGCCGAGTCCGCTGATCCGAGCAAGGCGGCTGTTGCTGCCCGCCACGAGGAGAGCCGCATCGAACGTGACGTTCGAAGTCAGCTTCAGCCCGGCCCCGGCCCATCGACGGTATCACAGCCGGATCTGGCGCCCGGCGGTGCTCACAACTTCCAGAAAGCGAAGGCGCATCGCGAGTATTACCTCGCCCAACTGGCCGAGGCCGAGTTCAACAAAGTCCAGGGCAACCTGGTGGAGCGGAAAGCGGTGGAAGACGCGGCCTATGCGGCGGGCAGGATGCTTCGTGACCAGTTCTTCGGGCTTGCGCCTCAACTCGCTGCCGAGCTGGTAGGGAAGAGTGACCCATGGGATATCGAGAAGCACCTCGCCAGCGCCTTCCGCCGAGTCTTCACCGAGGTCGACAAGATGAGCAGCATCGACCTCGACCGAGCGATCACACAGAGCTGAGCCTATGCCAACCGGATACGCAAACGGTGCTGAGGTGTACCGCGAAGCGTATTGCCGAGGGCTGACGCCTGACCCCGAGTTGTGGGTAGACGAGTGGTCGGATGAGTACATGCGGATCCCGCGTGATACCGGCGCCGCCGAGCCTGGCAAGTACCGCACCGCGCGTACACCGTATGCCCGTGAACCTATGCGCTGCCTGTCCCCAGCCCACCCGTGCAAGCGGGTGGTGACCAAGGTCGCATCGCAGCTGATGAAAACTCAGATCGCCTTGAACTGGATCGGTGCGCTGATCCACATGGCTCCATCCAACATCCTGACGCTGCTGCCCAGCTTAGCCTTGGCCAAGCGGGTGTCTTCGCGGATCGGCAAGACGATTGATGTCACGCCCGAACTCAAAGCGCGGGTGGCGGCCAACCGGTCCAGGGATGCCCGCAACACCATGGACACCAAGGAGTTCGAGGGCGGCACGCTGTACGCCACCACGGCTGGCTCGGCTGCCAACCTGTCCGAGCTGTCGGCGCGGTACATCTACGGCGATGAAGTTGATCGTTGGGATGTCGACGTCGACCAAGAGGGTGACCCCATCAAGCTGGCCGAGGCCAGGGGCAGTACCTTCGGCCGCAACGCCAAGTTCTATTTCTCCAGCTCACCACTCATCAAAGGGGCGTCGCGAATCGACGACCTGTTCATCATGGGCGATCAGCGCCATTTCTATGTGCCGTGTCCGGCTTGTGGGCACATGCAGGTGTTGAGATGGGATCGCCTGCTGTACTCGGCTGACTTCAGCACTGTGCATTACCAGTGCGCTGGCTCGGATTGTGATGTGCTGATCGAGGAACACCACAAAAGCGAGATGCTGGCCAAAGGCGAGTGGCGTGCGCATGCGAAGGGGGACGGCGAGACGGTGAGCTTCCACCTCAATGCGCTGTATGCCCCGCTAGGCTGGCACTCGTGGGCGATGTTGGCCCGCGAGTTCGAAGAAGCCAAGCGCGCCCAAGACCGTGGGGACCTAGAGCCCATGCAGGTGTTTTACAACACCCGCTTGGCTGAGGTCTGGGACAGTGCCGTCGAGCAAACGAAAGCTGAGGTACTGCAGGCCCGCGCGCTACAAGAGGACTATGTCCTTGGCACCTTGCCCGTTGGGGCGCTTGCCTTGACAGCATCCGTCGACGTCCAAGCCAACCGTCTGGAGCTGATGGTAATGGCCTGGGGTACCGGCATGGAGCGTTGGGTGGTCGATCACCAGGTGATTCCTGGCGATCCGGCAGACGAGCGTACTTGGTCGCTGTTGGACGAGCGGCTGAAAGTCCGGTATCGGCACCCCTGCGGCGTAAGCCTCGGGATCCTGGCCACCGGCATCGACTCCGGCGGTCACCACACGCACGAGGTCTACCAGTTCGCCCGCGTGCGCCGCTGGCGCAACGTGTTCGCGCTCAAGGGTGCGAGCAAGCCGGGTCGGCCGGTCATCGCCCAGCGCCCGTCCCAAGTGGATGTCACCTGGAAGGGCCAGACGGAGCGCAACGGTGCAGAGCTGTGGATAGTCGGGACCGACACTGCCAAGGACTGGATCTACAACCGCTACAGCTTCGACAAAGGGCCTGGCGCGTTGCACTTCGCCAAGGACCTGCCCGACGAGTTCTTCCAGCAGTGTGTAGCTGAACGAAAGGTCGCCCGCTATGTGAAGGGCTACAAGCGGATTGAGTGGGTCAAGGGCAAGGCCGACCGCAACGAGGCACTTGACTTGATGGTGTACAACCTGGCCATGGCCAACTTCCTCGGCCTGCACCGCTACGGCGAACAGGACTGGGACAAACTGAGGCAGGCGCTGGCGCAGGCGAACCTGTTCGAGCAAGACGAACCGGAGCCAGCTAGGCCCCAGGCCAGCGAGCCGGACGACGATCAGGACGACGAGATCGATTCACCAGCGCCCGCGCCTGTACCGGTCAAGCGTAACGATCCACCGCCACCTCCACCGCCGGCTCCCCGTGCGGTGCCCCAACCCATGCAACGCCGCAGCTCCAGCAGCGGCTACCTGAAGAGACGCTGACATGGCCTATACAAAAGCACATCTCGACGCTGTCGAGCGGGCGATTGCGCGCGGTGAAAAGATCGTTCGCTACTCGGACCGCACCGTCGAGTATCGAACGGTGGACGAGCTGATTAAGGCTCGCGACCTGATCCGCACTGAGCTGACGAATGCCGCCGGGCCACGTTCGCGCGTCGTGCGCGTATTCCACGGAGGCAAGGGGCTGTGAGCGGACGTTACTTGTCCCTCGGACGCTCGGGTATCTTGGTGCCCGAGCGGATCAAGGCAAGCTATGAAGGCGCCGCCGAGGGACGGCGCTCATCGGGATGGGATGCGCCGGATACCGGCGTGAACAGCCTGATCATGCCGGCCCTGCGCAACCTGCGCTCCCGCTCCCGCAGCGCGGTGCGCAATGACCCTTACGCTGCCAACGTCATCGACAAGCGTGTCAGCAACCTGATTGGTACCGGCATCACGCCGCACCCACGGCTGCTCGACAAGGCGATTCGCAAGGTGATGCAGGAGCTTTGGGAGGACTGGGTGGATGAGGCGGATGCCGATCAACTCACGGACTTCTACGGCCAGCAGGCGCTTGTGGCGCGCACGGTAGAGCAATCGGGCGAGTGCTTCATTCGCCTGCGCCCACGCCGGCTGGAGGATGGCTACGCGGTGCCGCTGCAGCTGCAGTGCCTGTCACCGGAGTTCGTCCCCCATGACAAGTTCGAAATGACCCGCTTCGGCAACGTCATTCGGGCTGGCATCGAGTTCAACGCCATGGGTCGGCGTGTGGCCTACTGGTGCTATCGCAACCATCCCAGCGACAAGACCTCGCTCAATGTGGGCTACAACCAGCTGGTGCGGATCCCGGCGGAGCAGATGCTGCACGTGTTCGAGCCTCTGGAACCCGGCCAGCTGCGCGGGGTTCCGCGTCTGGCTCCGGTCCTGAAACGGCTGCGCAGCCTGGACAACTTCGATGACGCGGTGCTGTTTCGCCAAGAGGTGGCAAACCTGTTTGCCGGCTTCGTTCGCAAGCCCGCACCTGACGGCCCACCGCAGCTCGACCCGCTTACTGGGGCACCGGTCAAGTACGACCGCGATGGCTTCACGCCGATGGTGGGTCTTGAGCCCGGCACGATGCAGGAGCTGCTGCCTGGTGAACAGGTCGAGTTCTCGGACCCGCCGGACGCCGGTAACAACTACCCCGACTTCATGCGGCAGCAACTGATGGCCGCTGCCGCCGGTTCGGGCATGCCATACGAGCTTATGACCGGCGATATGCAGGGTGTGAATGACCGGGCGATCCGCGTGGTGCTCACCGAGTTCCGGCGCCGCCTGGAGCAGCTCCAGTTTCAGGTATACGTCCATCAGCTGTGCCGACCAGTTCGCAAAGCCTGGATGGACATGGCCGTGCTCGCCGGGGCGCTCGACCTGCCGGACTACGCGCAGCGGCGCCGCGAGTACCAGCGAACCCGTTGGGTGCCGCAAGGCTGGGCCTACATCCATCCTGTACAGGACGTCCAGTCCAGGCAGATGGAAATCCTCGCCGGCTTCACCTCTCGCAGTGAGACCTGTTTGCGCGGCGGAACTGACGCTGAGGTGGTGGATGAAGAAAACGCTGCCGATCTCGCCCGGGCAAAGGCCCTGGGCCTCAACTACAGCACTTTGTCGGCGGTCGATGACGACCCCGAGGAGAAGGAGAAAGCATGAAGCCGTTGAAGCCTTTCCGTATCTTCAACAAGGCACCAACGGTGCCGCAGGTCGACAATGAGCATTGGTATCACATCAAGGCCGCCACGAAAGCCGAGGGCGCTACGGAAGCCGATCCAGCCCCGATTGAGATCTACATCTACGGCGAGATTGGCGGTTGGGGTATCACTGCTAACCAGTTCATCCGCGACCTCAAGGCGATTGATGACGGGGTGTCACCGGTTGAGGTGGCCTTCAATACCAACGGCGGCGATTTGTTCGAGGGTCTGGCGATCCATAACGCGCTGAGCCGTCTGGGTGAGCGCTGCACCGGCCGCATCGATGCCCTGGCGGCTAGCGCGGGTAGCGTTGCGGTATGCGGCGCTCATCGGGTGGTGATGGCGTCGAATGCGATTCTGATGATTCACAACCCCTACACCTGGATTGAAGGTGACGCTGAAGAGCTTCGGCGGGTGGCTGATGTCCTCGACCAGGCGTTCGAGGTGATCATCGCGGCTTACAAGGCGAAAGCGCCTGACATCGACGAAGCCGAGCTGCGGCGTCTGGTCAACGATGAGAGTTGGCTGACAGCTACGGAAGCACTGGCGCTTGGGCTGGTCGATGAGATCGGCACTGGCGTGCAGGTGCGAGCCTGTCTGGGCAATGGTGCAGCCATGGCCAAGTATCGGAAGACTCCGCAGACACTGCTTGATCAGCTGGCCACCAAGCCTGGTGAGCCTGAAGCAGGTCCGGCAACGACGTCCGAGCCGACGGCACCAGACCCAGGCGACTCCACTGCGCTGGCCTTGATGATCACCCAGGACTGCGCCAAGGCGGGAATCAGCAACCTGGTCGCTCCCCTGATTGCTGCCACCAAGCTGACCGACAAGACCACGGTGCAGGCCGCGCTGAAGCGCGCCAAGGGCATCCGCGATCTTTGCGCTGCAGCCCGGCTGCCGGAGTTGACCGCTGAATACGTGACGGCCGGCCTGGAGCCCGATGCAGTGCGGGCTCGGCTGTTCGAGAAGCTGGTCAGCTCGGGCAAGGGCTTCGAGATCGACAACACGTTGCCGCCGGCCGATGACGAGCAAGAGACGGTCAAGGCGCAATTACCCAACCCAACCGACATCTGGGCTGCCCGCCGGCAGGCCGCCACAAAAGGAGCACGACCATGAGCGTCATCCAACAGGAACCGGTCCATGCCGGTGAGTTTCTGCTTTCTGAAGGTGCGGGGAAGATCTCCCGCGAAGCCATCAACATCGTCGCCGGCCCGGCCTTGGTTGCTGGTCAGGTGCTCGGCCTGGTAGCGGCAAGCGGCGAGTTCGCTCCCTACAACCCAGAGGGGGAAGACGGTAGCGAGAACGCCGTCTGCATCCTCTTCGCTCCGCTCGGGGAGTCGGACGTCTCGCGGCGTGGGCGCGCCGTGGTGCGGCTGGCCGAGGTCACCGAGGCGCTGTTGACGGGCCTCGACGGTGATGCGGAAAAGTCCTTGGCGGCGAACTTCATCATCCTGCGTTGACCTGACCTTTTCCTTTCTCCCAGCCCCGCCTTGAGCGGGGTTCTTACTTTCTGGAGTATCCCATGGCTGAGATTGCCATTTTTCAAGATGATGCTTTCGGCGTTGCAGCCCTGACTGCGGCTATCAACGAGCAAGAGTACGTGCCGGGCCGCCTGGCGGCGCTCGGATTGTTCCGCGAAGAGGGCGTCCAGACCCTGACCGTTCAGATCGAAAAGGACGGCGATACGCTCGCCCTTGTGCCTGCGGGTGAGCGCGGAACCTCCGGCCTGGTGGTCGGTGGCAGCAAGCGCAAGCTCATCCCCTTCAACACTATCCATCTGCCGCAGCGTTTCTCGATCAAGGCTGACGAGATCCAGGGCATTCGTGCGTTCGGCTCCACCACCGAGCTGCAGGCTGTTCAGGCGGTTGTGAACAAACGCTTGGGCAAGGCCCGGAGCCAGCTGGATGCCACCCACGAGTATCACCGCATGGGCGCAGTCAATGGCCAGGTGCTCGACGCAGACGGCTCGTCTGTGCTGCTGGATATCTACAAAACCTTCGGTGTGTCCCGGCAGACGCTGTCGATGGGCCTCAACGATCCGAACGCCAACATCCAGACTCAGTGTGTAGACGCACTGGATATGCAGGAAGACGCGCTCGGCAATGTCACCACCACCGGCGCGCGTGCCTTCTGTGGCAAGACGTTCTGGAAGAAGCTGATCTCTCACCCGTCGGTGGTCGAGACCTACAAGGGCAGCCAACAAGCTGCAGCCCTGCGGGGTGATGGGCGTGAAGGTTTCGAGTTCGGTGGCATCAGCTGGGAGCGCTATCGCGGCAAGGTCGGCGGCAAGGCCTATGTGTCCGATGACGAGGCCCGCCTGGTTCCAGAGGGCGTCTCGGATCTGTTCCTGTCGATCTATGCCCCAGCGGACTACATCGAGACCGTCAACACCGAGGGCCTGCCGTACTACAGCAAGATCGAGGAAATGCCGTTCGGGAAGGGTATTGACGGCGAAGCGCAGTCCAACCCGCTGCACATCTGCACCCGCCCACGTGCTGTCCTCCGTTTGACGATCTGATCATGGCCTTCCGCGACCTGATCGATGACGTGGATGAGGTGGTGTTCGAGGTCTTGGGCGATCTGGCCCGAATCGAAGGTCGCGAGGTCGCTGGGATGTTCTCGGCGCCCTGGCTGCAGCCGAAGCTGGGGCAGATCAATACCGGCTTGCGTGAGCCGCACTTGGTCATCCGTGTTGGCGACAATTCGGGCGTCGATGTGCGTCAGCAGGTGGTGATTGATCTGCCATCTGAAGACGGTGGCGGTAACTACATCATCACCCGCATCGAGCCAGGCGGTGATGGTCTTGTGACCCTGATACTGAGGAAGTCGCCGTGAGCGTAGGCAGCTATCAAAAGCAATCGTCCAGCTCTGGCCTGATCACCCTTCAGGCAAACCCACAGCAGGTCAAAAACGTCTCTGAGTTCGGCGAGCTCATGCCCAAGGCGATCAAGGCGGCGCAGCGACGGGCGATCAACAAGACCGTTCGCTGGCTGCGCACCCACGTTGCCAGGTCGGTGAGCCAGCAAGAGCGCATTGCCGTATCGGCGGTGCGGCAGCGCTTGCTGGCTTACCCCATGGGTAGCAACGGACAGGGCAAGCTCTGGTTCGGTCTGAACCCCATTGAAGCCAGTCGCGCCGGTCGGCCACGGCAAACCCGCTCGGGAGTATCGGTGGCTGGTCGCAAGTTCCAGGGCGCGTTCTTCAGGACGGTTTACGGCGGCAAGCCGGATATCTGGATCCGTACAGCCAGCAAGCACTTCAGCAAGGACGAATACCCGGACAGCGATGTGTCGGGGAAGGGCGGGGCGAGTTCGGGTTGGATTGGCGAGAACGACAGCCGCTTCCCGTTGGCCAAGGCAAAGATCTCGCTCGATGACGTCAGGCCGCACTTCGAGTCATGGACGAATAAGGCCCACCAGCGCCTGCTGGTGGTGATGGAGCAGGAGCTGAACTTTGAGCTGCAGAAGCACCTTCGGAGACTGGGGCAATGACTGACGATCCAATACCACTGGGCCAGGTGTATGCCGCGATTGAGCAGGGCATTCACCAGGCCATTCCCGCGCTGGCCTATGTCGGCACCATGCCGGGGCGACTTGAAACAGTGGTCCCCCCGGCGGTCGTGCTGGAGCTTGCCGGCTTTGAAGCGGCAGAGCGCGACCCTGGTACCGGCGAGACAGCAGTGGACGCACGCTTCGAGGCGCGTGTCATTGTCGGCAGTGAGCTGGACGACTGCCTTCACGTCGCGGCATTCGTCGCAGCGCAATTGGCGGCGCTGCTGCGGCTACAGACGTGGGGCATTGCTGTTGATCCTGCGAAGTTCGTTCGCGCTGAACAGGACTGGAGCCGGCCAGAGCTCGACAGCTTTGCAGTCTGGGTAGTCGAGTGGACGCAAGGCATTTACCTGGGTGAGGAAGAGTGGCCCTGGCCGACTCAGCCCGGCCCGCTTGTGTTCGGCTTAGATCCTGAGACGGGCCGGGGTAATGAGGGCGCCTATGTGTCGCCGGAGGATCTCGCATGAGCTATGCGGCGGCGCAGCATGACCGGATGCTGGCGAGCCTGTTAATCCCTTGCCGAGTTGTCGCCATCGACCTCGCTGCCGCCATGGTGCGTGTTTCCGATGGTGGAGATTGGACGAGCGCCTGGGTGCGATGGCATGCCCAGGCTGCCGGCAGGGCTCGCCATTGGCGGACGCCGAGTATCGGTGAGCAGGGCGTGCTGATCAGCCCGAGCGGTGAGCCGGCACAGGGTACGTTCGTGCCGGGACTGTATGGCGATGCCGGTGGCCAGCCTGACAACCGCGACCATG
>Ga0213824_1001504_pt1 | contig 13328 bp, 8 predicted proteins | sample MC6MC0906MG_FD_179892 | JGI IMG/M metagenome (GOLD analysis project Ga0213824, IMG submission 179892) | Enriched soil aggregate microbial communities from Iowa State University, Ames, United States - MC6-MC0906-MG | ecosystem: Environmental > Terrestrial > Soil > Unclassified | place: USA: Iowa...
CTGGACGCCGACATCATGCTGGAAAACCTGCCGCTCTACGAATGGCTGCTCGAACCCTTGCGCGGCATAGGAAAACGCCTGTGACCATCTCCCAGTCCCTGAGCTTCGGCATGGGCCGCAAGCTGCCCGTGATGCTTCAGGTCGAGGCCGCAGAGTGTGGCCAGGCCTGCCTGGCGATGATCGCCGCTTACCATGGCCAGGTGCATGACATGCATTCGCTGCGGCACAAGCTGTCGCCGTCAATGAAGGGCGCAACGCTCAAGCAACTGATGGCCATGGCTGGCCAGCTTGGCCTGGCTACGCGGCCGCTGCGCCTGGAGCTGGAGGCGCTGGCGCAGCTGCGGTTGCCCTGCATCCTGCATTGGGAATTCAACCACTTCGTCGTGCTCAAGGAGGTCGGCCCACGCGGCGTGGTGCTGCACGACCCGGCCCGGGGCATACGCAAGCTGAGCCTTGCCGAGGTGTCGGCTTCGTTTACCGGTATTGCCCTGGAGCTTTGGCCACACAGTGACTTTCAGCCAGGCGAAGTGAAAAGCCAGGTTTCCCTGCGCCGGCTGCTGGGCAAGGTCCAGGGCTTCGGCGGGGTGCTCGGGCACGTGCTGCTGCTGGGCATGGCGCTGGAGCTGTGCATGATCCTTGCGCCGTTCTTTCTGCAGACAGTCATCGACAAAGTACTGGTCAGCGCCGACCTCGATCTGCTGGCGGTGCTGGCGCTGGGCTTCGGCCTGCTGCTGGTTGCCCAGCAGGTGTTGTCGCTGGGCCGCTCCTGGGCGCTGATGTACCTGGGCACACTGCTCGGCAGCCAGTGGCAGATCAATGTCTTCAACCACCTGGTGCGCCTGCCGGTGGCGTATTTCGAACGGCGGCACCTGGGCGACATCATTTCGCGTTTCGGCTCGCTCAAGGCGATCCAGCGCACACTGACCACCTCCTTCATCGAGGCGTTGCTTGATGGGGTGATGACTGTGGTAACGCTGGTGTTGATGTTCGTCTACAGCCCGCCGCTGGCGATGATCGCCGTTACCGCCATGGTGCTTTATGCGCTGGCGCGCTGGGCCTGGTTCGGGCCGTTGCGGCGGGCCAGCGAAGACGAACTGGTGCGCGCCGCCAAGCAGCAAAGTTACTTCCTCGAGACGATGCGTGGCGTGCGTACGCTCAAGCTGTTCGCCCACCAGGAGCAGCGTGCCACGGCCTGGAGCGGCTTGCTGGTGGACGAAATCAATGCCGGCCTGCAGCCGCAGAAACTGCAGTTGCTGTACCGCGCCTTCAATGGCCTGCTGTTCGGCAGCGTCACCCTGCTGGTGCTCTGGCTCGGTGCCAGGCAGGTGATCGACGGCGTGTTCAGTGCTGGCATGCTGATCGCCTTCAATGCCTACAAGGACCAGTTCAACAGCCGCGTCGCCGGCCTTATCGACAAGCTGGTGGATGTGATCATGCTGCGCCTGCATGGCGAGCGGCTGGCGGATATCGTGCTGGAAACAGCAGAGCCACAATCGGCGCCGGCACTTGTGCCTGCCACCGACCGGGTGCCGCGCCTGGAAGTGCGCCAACTGCGCTTTCGCTATTCCGATCACGAGCCCTGGGTACTCGACGGGGTGTCCCTGGTGATCGAGCCGGGCGAGTCGGTGGCCATCGTCGGGCCTTCAGGCTGCGGCAAGACCACGTTGCTCAATGTGATGCTCGGCATTTTGCCCCCTGTCGACGGGCAGGTGCTGCTGGACGACGAGCCGATAGATGCGGCGACCGTCGACCGGCTGCGGCGTATCAGTGCCACGGTGTTGCAGGACGATGTGCTGTTTGCAGGTTCGATCGGCGACAACATCAGCTTCTTCGCCAACGATGCCGACCAGGCCTGGGTCGAACAGTGCGCCCGCATGGCAGCGGTGCATGACGATGTCGCGCGCATGCCCATGGGTTACAACACCCTGGTCGGCGACATGGGCACGGTGCTGTCCGGTGGGCAGAAGCAGCGCATCCTGCTGGCCCGTGCGCTGTACCGTCGGCCGCGGCTGTTGTTTCTCGACGAGGCGACCAGCCACCTGGACATCCAGCGCGAAGCTGCGGTCAACCATGCGCTGCAGGCGTTGAACATCACCCGGGTGATCGTTGCCCATCGGCCGGACACCATCCGTTCGGCGCAGCGCGTGCTGGTATTGGCCGATGGCAGGGTGACGAGTGACAGCCGTGAGCCGGGCGCCGCGCCATGATCAGGCAATGGGCGCTGGCAGCCGGGCTTGCCCTGCTGAGCATGCACTGCGTGGCCGAGCAGCCGCTTCAGGCCTGCCCCGGGCCATTGCGCCCTGATGAAGCGCTGGCACTGGCGCGGGCCGTGGCCATGGCGCTGTGCGCAGACCCTGAGGTCGCGGCAGCCTGGCGCACGCAATTGAGCAGCCAGGCCAGCATGGAGGCCGAGCGCTCGGCGTACTGGCCCACTTTGCAAGGCGTGGCCAGCAGCGGCAGGGCCAACCGCAAGACGCGCTACGACGGTTTTCCCGAGGCAAACTCCAGCCTGAATGCCCGTACCAGCGGCTACGGCCTGAGCCTCAACTGGGTGCTGTATGACTTCGGCTTGCGCGAGGCGAGGGTGGAAAGCGCCCGGCAACTGTTGAACGCAGCCAGCAGCAGCCGGGTGGAGAAGATCCAGGCGGTGGTGCTCAATACCAGCAAGGCGTTCTACCAGGTGCAGGCCAGCCGCGCGTTGCTGCAGGCGCGGCAAAGCATCGAAGCCTTGGCTGCAGACAGCCTGCGGGTCACCACGGCCAAGCACCAGGCGGGCGCAGGCGAGCAGGCCGACCGCCTGCAGGCGCAGACCACCTACGAGCAGGCCCAGCTTGAACGGGTGCTGGCCGAAGGCGACCTGGCCACCGCCGAGGGCGCACTGGCGAGTGCGGTCAGCCTCTCGCCTTCGGCGCCGCTGCGGCTGGAGGCGCTGGATGAACCGAACGGCGAGGAGCAACGCTTCATGCAGAGCGTGGATGCACTGATGGAGCAGGCGCGGCAAAACCATCCGTCCGTTGAAACAGCGCGTGCCCAGTGGTCATCCAGCCTGGCCAGGGCAGAGGCGGAGCGGGCCCAGGGGCGCCCGACGGTATCGCTGTACAGCAATTACCGGCATGACGACACACCGGTCGACCAGGTGGCTTCACGCCAACAGATCGAAACCTGGACGGTCGGTGTGCAGGTCAGCGTACCGATCTTCGACGGCTTTCTCTCCCGGCGCCGAGCGCGTGCCGCCGAGGAGGAGGCCGGGGCGCGTGAACAGGACGTGCGTACCGCCGAGCGGACCATCGCCCTGAGCGTCTGGCGCAGCCGTCAGGCCTTGGCGGCGCGGACCCAGGCATTGACCATCAGCCGGCGCCTGGTCGCCAGTGCCAGCCAGTCGCACCGGGTGGCATTGGGGCGCTACAAGGCTGGCGTCGGCAGCATCATCGAGCTGCTCAATGCCCAGAACGACCTGGCCGCCGCGCAGCAGCGGCGGGTCGGGTCGGTGGTGGACTGGTACACCGCCCGGCTGCAGCTGGCCGCCGACCTGGGCGAGCTGGGCCGGTAGGTCACTGCGCCCAGGCCGGGTCGCCGGTGAAGACCACGGTGATCCAGCGGTCCGGGCCCTCGCCGCCGACCGCATCGCCAATTTCGTCGCGCAGGGCGTCCCAGTGCGCGATGGACTGTGCGGGCATGTCGGTCGGCACGATGAAGTACAGCTCGATCTCCCGCGAGCGCCCAACCTTGGCCACGTAGGCCTTGTACGACTGCAGGCCGTGCTTGAGGACGAACTGCTGGGCGACGTTATCGACGTGCTGCTTGAGGTCGTTGGGGGTCACCAGGAAGATTTCCGACATGGCCTGGCGCACCACCGACAGCGGCAGCGGAATGATCACCAGGCACACCAGCGCCAGCACCGCTGGGTCGATGTACGGCGACACCCATTCCCACTGCGTACCCTGCACGGCAAAGCCGAAGCAGAAGGCGATCAGCAAGGCCGCGGTGATGCTGGCCGACATCACCCAGCCCTTGACGTCCATGCGCACGAAGTCCGAGTTCAACTTGCGGTTGGCGCGGGCCTCGACCACGGCGATGGTCGCGCAGGCGATCACGGTCAGTACCGCGTACACCATGGCAATCCCGAACTCCAGGTGGCGGCCGCCTTCGAGCACGCTGCTGACGGCGTTGATCAGGGCGTAGAGGGCAACGCCGCTGAGCAGGATGCCGTTGAGCGCGAGCACCATCGGCTCGAGGTGCCAGAAGCCCATGGTGAAGCGCTCACGCAGCTTGCGCGACAGTTGCAGGCTGGTGGCGTGCGAGGTGATCAGCTTGACCACCACCAGCGACAGGCCGCTCATGCTGGCATCGACCAGCGAGTAGACGCCGTCGAAGATGATCGAGAACGAACCGGAGGCCAGGCCGAAGGCGATGCCGATGGTGGCGATGAACAGGGTGACGGCAATCGAGGTGCGTAGCAGGCCCTGTTCGCTGGTGATGTCGAAGAAGGGTGATTTGTTTGGTCTATCCATGGGTAAAACTCTTTCTAAAGGTGGGTTGACTGTACTGGCCCTATCGCCGGCAAGCCGGCTCCCACAGGTACAGCGCCGGCCTTGAAGGCTGTGGTTTCCTGCGGGAGATTACCCAGCCCTCCGGGCTGCGCTGTCGCGCAGAGAACAAAGCCCGCGAGCGCGCCGCATACCCTGTAGGAGCGGCTTCAGCCGCGAAGCAGGCGCCGCGGTGGATGGCACCGGCTTCGCCGGTGTTCGCGGCTGAAGCCGCTCCTACAGGATCCCCGGCAAATCAGTAAGTTAGCGTTTGTTCTATGAGAGCCAGCCTGCCGGCGATAGGGCCAGTGCAGACTAGACGCGAAACTGCTCCATCAATGCTTGCTGCTGATTGGCCAGCCGGTTCAGCGCCTGGCTGATCCGCGCCGACTCATCCGCCTGGCCCGACAGCGATTCTGTCACATCGCGAATGCCAGCCACGTTACGGTTCACTTCTTCAGCCACCGCGCTCTGCTCTTCGGCCGCCGAAGCGATCTGCAGGTTCATGTCGCTGATCACCGCCACTGCTTCTGCGATCCGCTGCAGCGCCGGCAGCGCCTGCTCCATGCGTGTTGCGCTGGCCTGTGCCTGGCGCTGGCCTTCATGCATGGCACCCACCACATCCTGGGTGCCTTGCTGCAGGCCTTCGATCACCTGGCGAATCTCTTCCACCGACACCTGGGTGCGCTGGGCCAGGCTGCGTACCTCGTCGGCGACCACGGCAAAACCGCGCCCGGCCTCACCTGCGCGGGCGGCTTCGATGGCGGCATTGAGTGCCAGCAGGTTGGTCTGCTCGGCAATCGCACGGATGACCTCGAGCACCGAACCGATCTGCTCGCTGCGGTTCTCCAAGGCGCGGGCCTCGTCCATGGCGGCATTCATCCCCACCGCCAGGTTGTCGATGGCCTGGCGGGTACTGGCGATCAACTGCAGGCCCTCACGGCTGGCCTGGTCGGCGCCCCGTGCGGCCTGGGCCGCTTGCGCCGCGTTATGGGCGACATCCTGGGCGGTAGCGCTCATCTCGTTGGCAGCCGTGGCAACCTGTTCGATCTCGCGCTGTTGCTGCTGCATGCCGTTGCTGGTCTGGCTGGCAATGGCTGCAGACTGGTCGGCGGTGCCGCGGGCTTCATGCAGCGAACCTTTGACCTGGGCGATCACCGGTTGCAGCTTGTCGAGGAAGCGGTTGAACCAGCCGCTCAGCTGGCCTAGTTCGTCCTGGCGGGCGTAGTCAAGACGGCGGGTCAGGTCACCTTCGCCGCTGGCGATGTCTTCAAGGCGTGCGGCCACGGCCAGGATCGGCCTGGTTACCCCGCGCGCGGTCAGCCACACCAGCAGCAGGCCAACCACGGCAGCGCCCAGGCCGATCAGCAGGCTGGTCAGGTTGGCGCCCTGGTTGTGTTCGTCCAGGCGCTGGTTCAGGGCCGCGGCAGGCGCTTGCAGCACGGCCTCCGGCAGCTCCAGCAGCACCTGCCAGGGCGCCGCGCCGGGGATTGGCGCGAACGGGCGGCCGACACGCAGTAGGCCCTGCGCCACGTCGTTGGCCAGTGGCCTGGCCAGCTTGCTGGCATCGCGGCTGTGCCCGGCGAGCAGGCCGCTATTGCTGACGATGCTGACCTCGCCCTGGCCGTCGAACAGTTCCTGCCGGCCCTCCAGGCTCAGTTGCTGCAGGTTGTCCAGGCCGATATCCAGGCCGACCACGCCCACCACCTTGCCGTTTTCCAGCAGGGGCAGGGCGATGCTGGTCATCAGTACCTGGCGGCCATTGACCTCGTCGAGGTACGGCTCCAGCGCGCAGGCCTTGGCGGTTTCCTGCGGGCAGGTCAGCCAACGGTTCTGCGCCGCACCGTTGGCACCTACCGTGCTGTCGGCGAGCATCGACTCAGGCATCGCCTCGCGCTCCAGGGTGCCGGGGGAGGGTTGCGACCAGTACAGCGAGAAGCGCCCGCTGTCGTTGCTGCCCAGGGCTTGCTGGGCGACGAACTGGCTGTCCTGCTGGTCCAGCGCGTTGTGCTGAAACACCAGGTACAGGCCGATCACATCCGGGCTGCCGGCCAGGCTGGCGCGGGCCTGACGGGTCAGTTCGGCACGCAGGTCGTTGCCGCCGTGCGCCTTGAGCACCTGCAGCAGGCGGGCAAAACCGTTGGCGTACTGGTAGGCGTCCATGAAGTAGCGCTGGATACGCAGTGCCTGGGTTTCGGCATGGGCCTGCAGACGCAGGCGCGCGCTGTGTTCGAGCATTTCGCTGTTGGCCTGGCTGACCAGGGCTGCACTGCGCTGCGCCTGGGCCAGCGAGGTGGCCACCAGCAGGGCGACGATGGCCAGCAGGCAGAGGCCGGCGAGCAGGGTGATCTTCCACTGGATGGAGAGGCGACGCAGCGGCATGTGGGCTTTTCCTTTTCGATCATGAACAACGCCCGCGTTCAGGCGCGGGCGTTGTCGGCAGCAAGGGTCATTCAGCGGTGGTCATTCAGCGACATACTTTGGTGGCGCGGCGGTGAAGGCTTTGGTCAGCCAGGCCAGGTACGCCAGGCCCAGCGCCGCCCAGATACCACCGAACATCAATGAATGCTCGTTCAGGTCAAGCCACAGCGAGACGATGATGCAAAAGCCGATGGTCGGCAGCACCAGGTACTTCAGCTTGTTCATCAGGCCCCGGCGATTCCCTTCACGCAGGTAGCAATGGTTGATCACCGACAGGTTGACGAAGCTGAACGCCACCAGTGCACCGAAGTTGATGATCGAGGTGGCGGTGACCAGGTCGAAGAAGATCGCCGACAGCGAAATCACCCCGACGACCGCAATGTTCATGACCGGGGTTTTGTAACGCGGGTGCAGGCGGGCAAAGATGCCGGCCGGGATCACTTTGTCGCGGCCCATCACGTACAGCAGGCGCGAGACGCTGGTCTGCGAGGCCAGGCCCGACGCGATGGTGTTGATCACGGTGCAGGCGATGAAGACCGACTGGAACAGCTTGCCGCCCACATACAGGGCGATTTCCGGCAGGGCGGCTTCCTGGTCGTGGAAGCGCGACATGGTCGGGAAGTAAGCCTGGATGAAGTACGACACGGTGATGAACACCAGGCCGCCGATCAGTGCAGTGAGGAAGATCGCCCGTGGGATGGTCTTGCTCGGGTCGCGGGTTTCTTCCGACAGGCAGGTGACCGCGTCGAAGCCCAGGAACGAGAAGCACAGGATGGTCGCACCGGCGGCCAGGGCGCTCAGTTGGGTCTGGCCGTCGCCGAACGGTTGCAGGCTCCACGCCGTGCCCAGGCCTTCACCGTGGTCCAGGCCGCGCACGCACAGGTAGATGAACACGGCGATGATCGCCACCTGCACCGCCACGAACAGCAGGTTGAAGTGCGCGACCAGGTTGACGCTGCGCATGTTGATCAGGCTGATCAGCGTGACGAAGGCGGCTACCCAGATCCACGCCGGCACTTCGGGGAACATCGCCGACAGGTACAGTTTTGCCAGCAGGGCATTGACCATCGGCAGCAGCAGGTAATCGAGCAGCGACGACCAGCCGACCAGAAAGCCCACATGCGGGTTGATCGCGCGTTGGGTGTAGGTGTAGGCCGAGCCGGACTGCGGGAAGCGGCGCACCAGGGTGCCATAGCTCACTGCAGTGAACAGGATGCCGGCCAGCGCCAGCAGGTACGCGCTGGGCACGTGGCCTGCGGTAATCCCGGAAACGATGCCGAAGGTGTCGAACACGGTCATCGGCGTCAGGTAGGCGAGGCCGATGATGATCACGTGCCAGAGGCGCAGGGTTTTACGGAGTTGGCCGTTGCCGGTGGCGCTGTGATCAGGCTGCATGCTGGCATGGCTCCTGCTGTTGAGCGTGAACGGCGGGCGAGGGGGTATGCGCATGCGACGAGGGCGAGCGGGTGGGCTCCATGTGTTCACCTGTATTTTATTGTTGGAGCAGAGATAGGCGCAGGCGATGCGCCGCTGTCGAGCTGGCAGAGCCTGGGCTAGGAAGGTGGAGCGTGCGGGCAGGGGCGGTGAGGCATCATGTCGGCGCGTCTGTTCTTCTTCGTGGAGTGGCGCTGGGCAAGGTGGTGAAAATAAAAAACGATGGGTAGGTGGGTGTCAAGTTAAACATGACAAGATGTTACTAAATTGAAATATTTATCGATTTAAAGGCCGTTTTGTTCGCTTTGTGCGCGTTTTTTTGCGATTTCGATCGATGTGAATGTTCGTAAAATTTTACGAATAGGGCGTTTCGACGTGACGTGTCGGATGCATTCCTAAATGCGCGAATTCCCCTCGGTGGCGAGCACTTGGCCAAGGCCGGGGTGATACTATTTTGCACCCGCGCGGCCCGCTGGCTGCCCACCCTCCCATATGGACATCAATCGGTTCAATTCATGAAGAAATCAGTAGGTATCCTCTCCGGCCTGGCCATCGCCATTGCCGTTGTCACCACCGCTGGCGCCTGGTACACCGGCAGGCAACTGCCTGCGGAGCTGGAACACTCCGTCAGCCGTGCCAATGCCCAGCTGAAGAAGGCCCTTGTTGGTGTGGGTGGCAACATGACCATCGAAGTCGCCTCGCTGGAGCAGCACTTCTTCAGCAGCACCGCGCACTACCGCGTCAAAGCCAGCGACATCCACTTGTCCGATGGCCAGACGGTCAACTTCGAGGTGGGCGTCACCGACCAGATCGAGCACGGCCCATTCCCCTGGTCGCGGGTCAAGGCGTTCAAGCTGATGCCGGTGCTGGCGGCCAGTAACAGTGCGCTGGACAAGGACGACTTCACCGCGCCGTGGTTCGCCGCAGCGGGCGACAAGGCCCCGATTACCTCGCAGACCAGCCTGGGCTTTGGCGGCAATGTCGATGGCAATATCCTGATTGCGCCGGTCAAGCTGACCGAGGACAACGGCAGCACCCTTGATTTCTCGGGTATGCGCCTGGCGATAAGCGGCGACAACGAAGGCAAGGCGTCGAAATTTCAGGGCACTGCCGACCGCTTCGAGATGAAGCTGGTGGGCGACGATCACCCCCCGGCCACGTTCGAGTTGAAGGGCCTGGAAGTCGGCGGCAACCTGGCATCTACCCAGCACGACGCGATCTATGTCGGTAAGGTGGATTTACGTTTGGCCGAAGCCAAGGTCACGCTCGGGCCCAAGCAGCAGGTGCTGCTGCTCAAAGGCTTGGAGCAAAACGCGCTGCAAACGCTGGACGGCCCCGACACCGTGGGCGGGCGCGTGGATTACAAGGTGGCGGACATCACCTGGGATGGGCGCGCGGTCGGCAGCGGGCAGATGGCGGTGAGTATCAAGTCGATCAACGCCCCGGCCTTGCAATCGCTGTCGCAGTGGTACCAGGCGCATATGCCGGAGTTCCAGCAGGCCGCCGCTGCCGGCCAGCCGTTGCCGGAAATCCAGATGGGTGAAGCGGAGAAGGCCAAGTTCCAGGGCGACCTCAAGCAACTGCTGGCGTCCAAGCCGCAGGTGGCGGTGGAGAATCTGTCGTTCAAGACTGCCAATGGCGAGAGCCGCTTCAACCTGTCGATGGACTTTGCCAGCCCGACGTCTTTCGACCTGCCGCCAGACCAGCTGAGCAAGCAGCTGATTACCCAGGTGAAGAGCAAGCTGTCGTTGTCCAAACCGATGATCGGTGACCTGGCGACCTTGCAGGCCCTGCTGGAAGGCCAGAGCGATGCCCAGGCGATTGCCATGCAGTCCAGCCAGGCCGGTGAGATGGTCGGCATGATGGCGCTGCAGAGCGGCATGGCCACGGTGCAGGGTGATGATGTGGTGTCGAGCTTGCACTATGCCGATGGCATGGTCGACTTCAACGGCAAGAAGATGACCGTCGAGGAGTTCGCCATGATCCTGGCTGCGCACTTTGCTGCGATGCAGCCGCAGGGCTGATTGATCGAGCCTGTACCGGCCTCATCGCCGGCAAGCCGGCTCCTACAGGTACAACACTGCCTTGAGAATGGTGTTGTACCTGTGGGAGCCGGCTTGCCGGCGATGAGGCCGGTACAGGCCACATAAAAACCGCTTTAGAAATCCCTTGATTGTCTGTAGCCTTCGGCGTCCGATAATAATCCGCGCCCGCAGAGGGCCGTGGCGGCATGCCTGCCGTCCGGCACCCTTAGCCGATCTGCCAGGGCCGGGTGATACACTCGATTTGATGCGCACGCGCGCCTGCAGGTCCAGCGATCATGACCCAGATTTCCGAACGCCTGTTGGTACAGGCCCACCTCGACGCCAAGCAGCCCAACCCGCTGACAGCCGAGCAGGAGGCCGAATACCGTGCGGCCATCGCTGCCGAGCTGAAGGCGCAGAATGCCGTGTTGGTTGCCCACTACTACTGTGACCCGGTTATCCAGGCGCTGGCCGAAGAGACCGGCGGCTGCGTATCCGACTCGCTGGAAATGGCCCGCTTCGGCAAGAACCACCCCGCCCAGACGGTCATCGTCGCCGGTGTGCGCTTCATGGGCGAAACCGCCAAGATCCTCACCCCCGAGAAGCGCGTGCTGATGCCGACGCTGGAGGCCACCTGCTCGCTCGACCTGGGTTGCCCGGTCGAAGAGTTCTCGGCCTTCTGCGACCAACACCCCGAGCGCACCGTCGTGGTCTATGCCAACACCTCGGCGGCGGTCAAAGCCCGTGCCGACTGGGTGGTGACCTCCAGCTGCGCGCTGGAGATCGTCGAAAGCCTGATGGACAACGGCGAGACCATCATCTGGGGGCCGGACCAGCACCTGGGCCGTTATATCCAGAAGCAGACCGGTGCCGACATGCTGCTGTGGGACGGTGCCTGCATCGTCCACGAAGAGTTCAAGTCGCGCCAGTTGGCCGACATGAAAGCGCTGTACCCGGATGCCGCCATCCTGGTCCACCCCGAATCCCCGGAGTCCGTGATCGACCTGGCCGATGCGGTGGGCTCCACCAGCCAGCTGATCAAGGCCGCGCAGACGCTGCCGAACAAGACCTTCATTGTCGCCACCGACCGCGGCATCTTCTACAAGATGCAGCAGCTGTGCCCGGACAAGGAATTCGTCGAAGCCCCGACCGCCGGCAACGGCGCGGCGTGCCGCAGCTGTGCGCACTGCCCGTGGATGGCGATGAACACCCTGGAGCGGGTGCTGGATTGCCTGCGTAAAGGCACCAATGAAATCTTTGTCGACCCGGCGCTGGTGCCGAAGGCGATCAAGCCTTTGAACCGGATGCTGGACTTTACCCAGGCGGCTCGGCTGAAGTTGTCTGGTAACGCCTGACGTTGGTCCGCGCCGACGTCTTCGCGGGCAAGCCCGCTCCTACAGGTATCACGCGGGCCCTGTGGGAGCGGGCTTGCCCGCGAAGGGCCCTTAACGCCCCATCATTTCCCTGACCATCCGCTGCTGCTCGAGGATCTCGCGCTGGCGCTGGTCGATCTGTGACGCCAGCGGGAAGTTGCTGCCCGCGCGGCGCTTGGCGTAATCCAGCTGCTGGATCGCCTGGTCAAAATCCCCAACCAGGGTGAAGTACTCGGCACGCGCCCGGTGCAAGCCAATGGTATTGCCCGACAACCCCCGCACCTCGGCCATGTCGTACCACACGTCCGGGTCATCCGGCCGGCTCTTGAGCAGGTCGTTCAACACCTTTTCGGCCTCGGCGGGCTTGTTCTGCTTGACCAGCAAATCGGCGCGTACCTGTTTCAGCGGGTAGTTGCCCGGATACAAGCCCTGCATGCGCTCGGCCCGTTGCTGCGCGTCTGCCAGGCGGTTGTTGGTGATGTCCAGGTCGATCTGCGCCAGGTTGTAGGTGATGTCGTTGGGGGCCTTTGCCAGCAACGGCTTGAGGTTCTCGCGCGCTTCATTCAGCTGGCCACCCTTGATCTGCGCCAGGGCCAGGCCGTAGCGAGCAGGGTCGAGTTTAGGGTCGTCATCGAGCTGGGTGCGAAAGCGTTTGGCGGCCAGGCCTGGCGTTTCTTCATAGGTAAGGGCCACGCGAGCGCGAATCAGCTGGTAGCGCTGGCTGTCCTCGACGCCGCCCTTGGGCGCCTGTTCGGCACGGTTGCGGGTGTCGGCAATACGTGATTCGGTCACCGGGTGAGTCAGCAGAAATTCCGGCGGCTTGGCGCCGTAGCGGTACTGCTGCGCCAGGCGTTCGAACATGGTTGGCATGTTGCGAGGGTCGTAACCGGCCTTTTCCAGGTTCTGGATGCCGATGCGGTCGGCCTCCTGTTCGTTCTGCCGCGAGAAGCGCCGCTGTTCCTGGATGGCCGCCGCCTGGGTGCCGGCAATCATGCCGATACCCGCATCGCCAGCGCCGCCGGCAGCCAGCACGATACCCGCGAGCAAAGCCGCCATCATCGGCAGCTGCATGCGTTGCTGGGCCTCGACGCCGCGGGCGAAGTGGCGTTGCGACAAGTGCGCCAGTTCGTGCGCCAGCACCGAGGCATACTCGCCTTCGGTGCGGGCATTGAGGAACAGCCCACCGTTTACCCCGACGATGCCGCCGGGGGCTGCGAAGGCGTTGAGTTCACGGCTGTCGATGAGGATGAATTCCAGGCGCCGGTCCTGCAGCTGGCTGGTTTCGGCCAACCGGTACACGGTGGTTTCGACGTAGTCCTTGAGCTGTGGGTCGTTCAACTGGTTGACCTGGCCGCGCAGCAGGCTGAGCCAGGCGCGCCCGAGCTGGTGCTCCTGTTGCGGCGAGACGATCGCAGAACTGGCGTCGCCCAGTGATGGCAGGTCGTCAGCATGGCCGGGGAGGGCCATCAGGCAGGCCAGCGTCAGCAGGGTAGGGCGCAGTAGATTCATGCACGAAGCTCGCGTCGGGTCAAAGCGCCTACTGTAGCCCG